>JAAUYG010036776.1_pt1 | contig 15442 bp, 14 predicted proteins | sample 7278091 | NCBI WGS metagenome assembly JAAUYG01 (sample SAMN14350201, study PRJNA611818) | marine sediment metagenome | isolation source: surface marine sediment (0.6m) | place: French Polynesia: Moorea | collected 2018-08 | reverse complement strand
TTTGAATGATACGTTTCCACGTCAGTTATATTTTTATGAAAGTGTAATATATTTAAGGGTTATTGCACGAGTTCAAGGATTAATTGTGGTATGGCCAAATCACCGGATCCGGCCCGAGCTTGCGAGGGCCTCCTCGCCGGTGATTTGGCCATACCACAATTAATCCTTGAACTCGTGCAATAACCCTTAAATATATTACACTTTCATAAAAATATAACTGACGTGGAAACGTATCATTCAAAACAGCCAAAACAATAGGATCTGGAGCATTGTGTCCCCTTAAGTAGTGATATCGTGATAAGTAACGGACATCTGGCGGTCGACAATGGGGTCTTGTAATGAGTATTTTTGACTGTGTGCGTGCTTATCAGTAGGCAATGCTGAGAAACATTTTTCTGAAACAGCTCATGGGTACGTAATGATAGTAAATGCACAAAAAGAGCATCCTACTCATCAAACAATCACCACGTTTCACGTCAATATGATTTAAGCAGCTACTTGAAAAACAGCAACTTGGGCTGTAACCGTTCATCCGCAATGAGACTTTTTTCAGGAAAACTCCTGTGTGGAGTAAAGACAAATTTAGGTAAAACATACATTACCTAGCTGTCAACGTCATTTCCAGGCTTGTACAGTGAAACCTATCTTTAAGACGCATATTTATAATTCTTTTCCAAATAAGCTTTCTATAAAGTTACTGTGTGACAGTCCACTCAGCTATTCGTCAAAAAAAAAGGAAATTTGACACAGTGAATCCACGTTACAGTCCACACAAAAGTTATTTGGTAGATATTTGCTTCAGTGTGTTGTTTTCTTACCACATGCCGTGTAGTTGATAGTCTTGGCCCGCAAGCGTCCTGTGTACATCATAACGCATAAATTCATGGGGTAGTCTAAGCACTGCACTGTGTGAGAATATTCGCTATCAGGCCAAGTCTGAACAAAATGTCCTACAAAACCTGATACCCAGGGTGCGCCACGGGGAGTCTGCTCTCTGCACCCCCCAACATCTGTCAAACTTACACTATTTACACGATGTATAACATGTACACTAAGGATCACATTGGCTAGATCTTGTCATAAAGGACACAGTGTGTTCTTGCACAGAGAAAATGGTTGCTCTATGAGGAATCTGAAATCATGATGCACCCTGACTGAGAAATAATTGTCATAAACATGGCTAAATAATTAAAAATAGTATTTCCAACTGGTTATTAGGGTTATATTTGTTCAAACATATCAACCACTTCTTGTTACTATCATGACTATCACACCTTCAAAGCCTTAAATTTCCTTAAAATATGTTTTTATATTTAGTATGTAAAATGATACCTTTTGTTAAATTTTAGTTACTTAAAAATTATGTTTTTAAAAGTACGCTACATGCACTGAAGCTGTATGTCCGCATAAATCATGTCCGGGCAGCCTTACCATACCCGTTGCAATGTTAGCTACCTTGTGTGCATTACACAAACCTTATTAAGGGATGACCATATTTAATTTGCTGCCAAGGGTAAGCCAGTTCTCCTTTAGATCGTCTTGTATAGTTTAGGTCATCCTGTGTACGTGGTGAAATACTATTTAGTGTCATACATACTAAAGTCTCAAATACATAGGAAAACAAAGTATATATACCTTTAACAGTAGATTGAGAATCACAACGTACCGTGCTATGAATGTCTGAAAGCATGTACAAAACTAAAGTTACAAAAGTACACATTAAATGAAAAGTATAGTAATATTGAAAACAATACGCTGTAACAAGGGATCTTATAAGATATGATGTAGCCTAAGCTACGAGCATTTTAAAGATATGTGGGGGGTGAATCAGGCTTTAAATCAGCCTTTAAGCGCCCAAGGTCATATCACCAAATGCAAGTTGGACTCGGTGGTGTAGGCGGGTGTAACGGTGGTGAGTGTTAAAGATATATATATAGGAGCAGCTGAAATCATTACGAGCTTTGAGGCCTATAACCACATCCATGGTGTGTCACGCTGAACATTAGAAATTTTCACTTACTTTCGTCTAGTAGAGGGGTGCAGAGAGCCACCTCCCCGTGGCGCACCCTGGGTATCAGGTCTTGTCGGACATTTTGTTCAGACTTGACCTGATAGCGAATGCCCTCACACCGTACAGTGCTTAGACTGTAGAGACTTAAATTGACGTTGCAATCGTTATCACATGGTTTGGCACTGTATGACCCTTTTGGTGTTGATGTGCCGTTAAACTTTGATAACACTCATTCAGTAGATCTTTTGCAACCCTGTCAGAGCTACTTTCGGCCCCTTCGCATTTTGCCACCTTTTGACGGTATTTCTAAAGGATTTTTTAAAAATCTTGGCGTGCGAGACCAGTGTACATGTACTTTTGCTATATCCCTGCTATACCGTATACATGTACCGGTATGTATCTCTGTAACCACAATAACAATATACCACGCACTACAATTGATATAACATTCTAGTAATCTGTATGCCACCCAAATCACCATTAATTACACACCAATACAATGTACAACCGTCCGGTTTCACAATCTTCTGTCAGTTCCCCAATAGAATCCCATTCAGAAGTGTTCTTCCTCAAGATCTTGGCTGGAGGTGACTTCCTCATCAGAGACCAGACTCTTGCCTAGAGGAAACTACATCATCCTCTACTCCTTCACCCAGCTGATGCTCTTCCACCTGCGGCGTCATTTTGAATGTCTTCTCTGGGGAAGAATCACCATTCCCTTCACTTTGGGATGATTTTCTCTTCCGCAGCTGCGTGGTACTGGAAAATTTAAGGTTTTTGGCTGCAGCCAGTTTTTCTTGCAGAGATTTTCTTCCCCTCTTTTGGGGAGACCCATTTCTTTGAATTTTTATAGCTCTGTTCTCAGCAGCTTGCTATGCAGTTTAAATGTGATAACTTTTGGTCACGCAAGTACTGGTGGGACTTGATGAGTGCTTTCTGGGGTTTTGTGCCTTTTTCCAGATGCCCTTTCGCAGTCGGTGATATGACCATGAGTGGTTGAAAGCCGACTCTAAGCCTCATTCATCCATCATCCGTCCACTAACAGGTGGTGGTGAGTCAATTAAGAAATGCAGTCCAGTCAAATTCAGCAGGAAAGTTTTGAGTAAGTTTCCTTACTCACAGGTCGAGTGGGACCCACGCCACTAGAACTGAGCCTTCACCTTGCCCAATTTAATTGATCAAAAGGTGCAAGAGGTGTTAGAGCTTAATCCAACAGAATTCGCCGCAGCCCAAGATCAAGATACTGGCATAAACACTATTAAGAATATGCTCCGAGATACGGGTACACAGGTTGAGAATACAGAATGACGCTCTACAACACAGGTGAAAGGAAGAGTCCAGCGACCTTCTTTGGTAGGTGGTCCCAGAGATAACATCTCGAATCTTCAAGACTTGCCGTCATCAGCAGATGGCTGCACATCCAGCTATTGTGAGGAGTGCAGCTTTGAGAAAGCAACAGCTATGAACCATGCAGAGTGATGTGAACATGCAGAGTGATGTGAAATGATGGGCACAACAAAGAATGTATGATTTAGTAGTTGCCTATGCCAACATACAAGAATTTGTGTATAAGCATGGGCTCCCTCAGGCTGCCCAGCGATCAGGGCAAGATGTTTACAGTCAAGGTACACCAACAGATTCATGGCGTGCTGAAGATCCGTCACAATAAATCTAATCCTCCCAATGGTAATGTGGAAAGATGCAACAGGACCGTCTTAGCCACGTTGAGTCTGAGCAGCAAGATGATTGGGACAAATCACTTATCACTCAAGCTGGGTGCCTATCGGTCGGCCATACATGCCAGTACTGGCATTAATCCTCCCCGCATGTACTGCAGCGTGGAAATGTTGACTAGAGATACAGGACCTGGCCTGGAAGGAGACCAGCATACTGATTAGTTTGCCGAGTGGTTGTGAGCTTTTTTTTCTTTCAAGAAGTGCATACCAGAGCTAGAAGAATGTTGAAAGATGCATTCAAAGGCCAGTGATGTATGTATGCGGAACCCAATTGAAGTGGTCGACTCAAATGAGGTGACTGGGTCTGGAGAATGCTGAAAGCTGAGCAGACCCAGATTTGTTCTACTGGATAAACCAATGCCCTACCAACCAGACTGGCTGGATGCCACTGAGCTTCAACAGAGCCACAACCAGCAAAAATCAGATGTCCACATGACTGCTGCCAGAATGTGAACCTGAGCCAGAACCTGCGAGACTCCCAAAGGACCATCACAGATTCAAGTACTCTTGTGTGTGTTGGAGGGATCCTTAAAGGACCTGCTGAGTCAAATCCCAGAGTTAGTGAACCCACACTACGAAAGCCATCTGCCCTGTAACCATGCCACGGGAGTAGGCCATAGAAGCAACGAGGCATATATGATCCTACACGAAGCACCCTAATGACACCTATCTTATGGAATTCACATGAACCATTGCTATGGCTGTTTTTTTACCAAAATTCGACACCACCTGAAAAGACACGACCCTGAAATCCACCCCTTAACGGATTGATATTCACAGTGCATACTGGTGCTTTTACTCAATCCGGCACATGCTAACAATTTGCTGAGCAACCCCAACCACCTGCGCAATCCAGCAACAGTTAACAATTTGCTTCAGCAACCCCCCAAAAACTGCATTAACACCATCCACAGAAAGGTGCATAGTGAGTCTAAATCGGAGGGGTCACCCTCTTCTAGATAAAATTAGAGATCACCGTTCCTTGAAGCTTTAGCAACCATATAAGTACTATCCTGTATTCTGTAAGTATGACACTACAATTTATAAACAGTCGTGTATATGATGAAAGCCCTTCTACCTTTATATACAGGGGAATGTGTGTGTGTGGGAGGGGGGGGGGCGGTTCCACAGCTGGAACGTAGAAGTTAGGGTTATGATACCTTTTACCTGAAGGGAAAATTTAATGTTTGGTAGTGTAAATGCCGCAAGTGTCCCTACCCATTGCGGAGGATGACGTTTGGCTAGCAATGCTGAACTATATGATTTTCATGGTCTAGGACGACAAAGGAGTAGTTTACTGGTATGGAGATATCTAAGGATACTTCTGTCCGAATACTGCTTAGGATTTCTATCACAAGCTGCGAAGGCAAGGAGTACTCAAGAGACTCTCCCACCCTCGCGAAGGTGTATTTAGTAGGCTAAATTCATTGGTGTAATTTAATTTGGTATATGCACTTTGTCCAAGTTGTACCCATAACCATTCACCACCGCATGTTGGCGGTCCATAGCCATCAATATTTAGTTGTATAAATACACAAGCCTGGAAACGACGATTGGGACTTCCATCAAAATCATGTACTTCTATAGTGACACAAACGTGGTAACGACACTGCGATTGGACTTCCATCAAAATGTAGTTATATACTGACACAAGCGTGGTATTGACACTACGATTGGTATTGAAAAGGCACTGTCTCCCAACTACACACTGTAGTATACAGCACCCACGCAAGCTGCCCTCTTGAAAATATTCAGACTGCATTTCTAAGACAATATAGATGAAACAGTAAATTCACCAATCCAAGTGTGTGAGGGAATTAAAGTTTGACAGGTAGGATTAGTGAAGACTAAAGAAGCGATGTTGTGAGGCTAAACATTACATTGCTTTGCCGATATTTATTCTTACTGAAGATTTCCACGGTGTCATGTACTATGTGAATTGTGCTGGTAGCCAAGCTACATGTATGTTGATCATCCAGTCAAACTATAATAAGTTATATATATTAAGTCTTATCATTAATGTTCTGGTAGCAAAAGATATGTCTTCTGGCATTCACAAAGTTGATCTTATTATGGCTTTGTTCCTGGATTGAACATCACTCTCCACAATCGCCATTCCCCATCGATTTTGGTCCAAACCTGCAAATTCCTATAAGAACAAAGCACATTAAATGAACGTAATATTTATGTATAAATATATGCGTGTATAGATGCACCAAACCACATACACATTCACAATACAGTTTGCCAATATTTACATCATCATCATCATCATCATCATCATCATCATCATTATCATCATCGTCATTATCAACGTCCTCGTCGCCTTCATCATCGTCATCATCATCAACATCAGCAGCAGCAACACCAGCAGCATCATAAGTGGCAGCAGCAGCAAGATCAACATTATTGTCAGATTGTTATTACATTATAACACTGATCATCATCATAATCATCATCATCATCAGCAGCAGCACCACCACCATCAGCAGTACCATCAGCAACATCATCAGTGGCAGCAGCAGCAAGAACAACATTATAGTCATATTTTTATTAAATTATTATAACACTGTGTACTTGTAATGCATCTTTTCTCCTTTGTCGTTTGTTGCCTCCACTACAGCAACCGATATGCAGGTGTTGTCGCCAATAAAGTCACAATTCGTTTGACTCAGTAACCTGGTGGTGCCATACCGAGCAGATCCCTTGCTCTGCCATTCTGCCATAGCTGCAAAGGAAACAGATCTTCTCACAGATAAAAAACAGTCATAGGTAACTGAACACTTGTGGTTAATACCCTGCATCCTTTGCCTAGTACGTTTATTCTCATATAATGAGGACGTTGTGGTGTTACATTTATATCTCGTGTTGGCAAGAGGGGGCATCACTATTGAATCAATGTGTGCAATGATTGTCACACTAGACGAGAATGGTATAAAATTTAATAAAGTGAGTGAAACCTAGATTTGCTGTTGGAATTGATGAAGTTACAACCGAGGATGTACCATATGCAAAAGATTGAAAAGTTGTCAGCCATGTAGCAAGAACGATCTCATTCTGTTTAAGTTTGGTATTTAATGCAATTATTTGCGAATGGTTTACTAACTACATTACTAAGCAAATGCTGACCAACATTTGCTGCACACTGTTGGCCTAGTTACAGGAAGGGTGTAATTTAGATTTATTCTGCTATTAGGTACTACAATGTTTCAGCTTCAGCTGTGATGTAATTCAGGACAATAGCACGCACAAGAGTGAGAGAGTTAACGGTGCAGCTTGTCAGCTTTTAACCTTTTAACTTTTGTAGATCAAATAGCCAACAGCAAACCATTTAAACGTCTTCTGCTAAATGAAATCGCGAAATCAAATGCGGCCACCCACACGTCAATAGGACGCCTTAACAGTGTGCTCACAAAACTGATCAAGAGTGCTCCACTCATTATATGCTAATGTCACCTTTGGTAGTATACCACGCAGTATCGTGTATAATAAAATTCTACCACACAGCATCGTGTTTAAAAAGATAATGCGTGTTGGTCTTGATAAGTAATGAAGAGCATTTGTGCACTAGTACTCCACGAAAGTGATAACATAGAAGGTAAAGATAGTCCCTCCTGTTAAATTCAGGGATATGTGGTCTCTCCATCATGGGGATTAATGAAATGAATTTGTAGCCAGTGAACAATATTGTTACTATTACGGTTAGTAGGTACGAATTCCCTCCGTTACCCTAACCAGAGCATAGATTGTCTCACCTTGTTTCCCCTTTATGATTGGTTCATCTGGCGCCAGGAATATTACATCATCACAAACGTTCTTGACGAAGTCTTCTTTAGACTGGTTGAAGCCCTGCATGAGGGTGATTATAGTTTTCTCCAATTCTTCTCACGATGGAAAAAACAAAAACAAAATATATACCAATGATTGTTGTTTTAGTCCCACGTTTCTTGCTATTCCCCTTTCTTTGTTTTGTCTCGCTAAGCTAATGCCATTACTCATATTTGGGACTTGAGTCTTATCTGGCAAAACTGTCTTATGATAAACATCTTACCTGATGCCGAAGACAGTTGTCTGTACTGTCCCGTTTTCCCCACAGCTGTACGGACAAGCCGGTTTATCGTTTGTCCCAAAATAAGGCGCATGATCGCAAAGACGTTAACAACAAAGTAAGATGCTCTCTGTTAATTTTTAGTGTTGTAATGCAGTGTTGAGGTTCTGGGACTATATACACACCAGCAGGATGGAGCAAGCCAACAGTCGAGTAGTTCTGAGGATAATATATTCATGTTTTTGTCCCTGCGGCATCATTTATCTCTTCAGACTGTCTCAAGTGTGCTGAACCAAGAGGAAAATCATACCTACCCTCGAAAAAAACACAGACAGCAACAACTACAGGCATGGTTTATGAAGACATGCACACGTGATAAACTTCTTGCTGGATAAGGAGCAGATGCCACCCTTGTAACACTGGACTGTGATCTCAGTTATACTTACCCAACTGGTGTTTGACATGTGTGGTGTACGGTAACGGTGGTGCAGGGCTTGGTGACTGCTGATGGACCCTTACCTCAGGGATGCTGGAGGTCTCTCTCTCTCTCTCTCTCTCTCTGTCTCTCTGTCTCTCTCTCTCTCTCTCTCTCTCTCGAATATACTACAGAATGGAGTTGGATACGTGCGTCCCTCCCTGCATTAATATCAATCAATAGGAAAGACAAAAAATAACAATTACAATAATCAATTACCTCTCAATTTTTACAGTTCATATGTATATAAATCATTAATATTCACTTTACTAGAATATTAAAGATCAAAACTTCGGATTGGAAGGTATAGTGTAACATTAAGCCTTAGATCAATCCAGAAATCAAAACATAGGACATTTACGTAGGACCTTAATAAGTCCTACGTAGGACTTATTATCTCCTACGTAGGACATAATAGTAAGTCCTACGTAGGAGATATTATCCTACGTAGGAGATAATAAGTCCAACGTAGGACTTATTATAGGACTTACTAAGTCCTACATAGGAGATATTATCTCCTACGTAGAACTTATTAAGTCCTACGTAAGAGATATTATCTCCTACGTAGGACTACGTAGGACTTATTTTTCTTTTTTTCACATGTGGCACTAATACGCCACCGTAGTTATGACACGTCCAATACCATGCAGTGTTTGTAATGGTTGACATGATAGATGCACTCGTTTAAGCGTATCTTAGATACGTATTCCTAACTATTGTCAATAGCCTATTTCCCGGTGCAAATCGTCTCCTTGTCTGTTCAGCATCTCAGGTAAGTTCTACTCGTCCCCATAGATGTTATTTCTGACTATTCGTGCTTCAAGTGTAATATTAGGTTTTCAAGTGATGAGTTCATTATGCTGGACATGTGTGTCACTGCCCTCCTTAATACCATTGCAAAGGAAAGACAATAAGTAATAATGCCAATAGTCAATTAAATCTTGAACTGTTTTACATATTTACCATTATGTACTATAACTTATATAACTTCTGTAAAATGTAACTTTACTATAATCGCTGTGAGCGCCAACGACGTTCAAATGGTCTAAAATGAATCGCTCATGATTATAAACTCATTAACAAAGCCAATAAAGCGGCAAATATACCACACTAATATTCAAAAAAAAAAAAAAAGAATTTCCATTAAAAGGTGAGCAAATATTCAAAATACTTTTCTAACATTTGAAACGCGCTTCTAATACTTAAATATTGTTGGTAATAGGTTACACACTTTGCTAATTCCAAAAAATATATGAAAAGTATTTGCCACCTTAGGGAATTTCGGCCGTGCGTGTTTATGCCATTTGTCGATCGCCATACCCCCGTGCCCCATATAACTGCATTTAGTGTAACACTGCACGTCAATCGCAATTTTGGTAACTAGTCGGCAGAAAATATTGCTGATTTTAATTGTCCATATAATCTAAAGCATCATTTTTTCTGTGAACTTACCTGTTTATTCTCGCATTAATTTGTTGAAGTTACAGATTTGCACATGTCACATAATTAGCCACTTCCGTTTGATAAATATTGTCTGTATGAAAATTGACGTTGCCTTAAAATTACTAGCAGCAATGGTAGTGAGGCGACAGAATCACTTTCCGTGTGGATTGATTTACGGAGGGCACTGGTCAAACGTAGTAATATTTAGTGTCTAGTTCAGAGGCTGCACAAATGAGTGACATTATTTCTGGTACATGACCCACAATTATTGTTGCTTTTCGTTTAAGACTGTGCCAAAATTGAGTATTGTAACTACGTTGAGCACGAGCAAGACCAGCAAGGTGGGCCTGCGAGCATTTGAGTTTCACTCGTGTTAAAATTCTTAACAGCCAGTGTCCTCTGATCGACGGACCGGGCGCCGGGCAATGCGGTAAAGGATGAAGGGATCTTTGTGAATGTGTATCAAGTGGAGATGGACAGTAAGTGTGGGAGAGTCAGTATGCTAAGGAACTGGAGACGATTTCGCTATGAGTGAGCCATAATGTGGAAGTTCTGTCATATGTAAATAGACATTGTAGAGTAGAATAATAGGGTTTTATTAAAACATATAGAAGGGAGAAGTTATTCAAGAGCGAAACTGTCACTACATGCAGTGTGTACCAAGAACTGGACGACTTGCAAGAAGGAATCATGTCAGCGAGAAATAAATCACGTCAGTGTATCAGTTTGGCAGACATCTGACGATTCAAGGCTGTATTTCAACGTTTAAGTTTTATTTTGCAAACTTTCGAAATCTAACAGAATACGGAACACTGAACACAGGGTGGTGGACGCCTCTGCAATAAGATGATCTCTCTTGATAGAGTCAAGCCGGGCTAATAACGCCAACATTATCTTTAGATATGGTCGCTTCTAGTTTTACACAAATTTGACATCAATTCGCTTGACAGTTAATGGGAAACGTCCTTATATGAACGGGTACTACTACTACTACTACTACTACTACTACTACTACTACTACTACTACTACTACTACTACTACTACTACTACCACCACTACCACTACTACCACTACTACTACCACTACTACTACTACTACTACTACTACTACTACTACTACTACTACTACTACTGGTCCCTGTGGTCAATAAGTACTGGGCTCGGGCTATTTGTGCTGCTAGTGCTACTACTTATACTACCACTACTACTACTGCGCTGCTACTGCTGCTAGGCGAGACATTTAGGCGACCAGAGCACGACTAGAAAATGCAAACAAAACTAAAAATTATAAGGAACATTTGTAATTTAAAATTTGAAATTATGGGAACTTGTAGAAGATAAAAGACAAAGAAAGATAGAAGATAGAAGATAGAAATAGATAGAAGACAAAGAAAAGACCGGTAAAGTAGTAATGCGGCATATTAATGGCTAATGTATATTTCAGGGGAACCGTGCCTGGGAGGGATTTCAGTTCATTCCAGTTGCTGACATCGCAGAATTAAACAATACATGGTATTTGGGAGTGATTTTATTTCCAAATGGGCAAGATATATTCTTGCATATTCTACATGTGAAGCATGTCTGATTATCTATAATTGGGGTATGGAGTCCAGTGGTAAAAACTGACAAATACTTCTCTTCGGTAAAGGAGTTTAGCAGATACGCTTATGTGAATAAATGATTTATGTGTGTTTTTGTCTGGCCTTTCGCTGAGATGTAACTCTGGTTTCTGCACACTTCAGACACCACGGCGGGAAGCATGGGGTCCCACAGAACACTTAAAAGAATTATCATCACACCATCATGCAAGTACTCTATCTGATTACCACCTTGCGGATCTATATATTCCGCTATTGCACTCTTACGTTAATGGTACTTACCTTTACTCTATTTTGGGTTACATGTACTTTGTCTTTGCAAACCTCCAGATGCTTTTGCGACAAGCAATGAACAAGATCCTCCGCACGGCTGTTTGGGAAACAGAATACAGACTTCTGTCTTCAGTGTCAGGTTAAATGTCTAGCACAAACCATTTTTCTAGACACGCTGCTTCTTGAAAACAAGAACCCGGATTTTTAACACTTCTTTTGCACTGAACGTTTACCCCAAGCGCATCCCGGAAACCAGGACCATCCATATGAGATATGTGTCAATGGGCAACATATATAGTAACAGTCTTAATTGAATGTGATTCAACTAATAACTTGTTAAAACACTAGCCTTTTGAGAGAGAGAGAGAGAGAGAGAGAGACATCCAAAATTTTACAAAATGTCTCCTGTTGATCACCTATTGCCTTTCTTTACGTTTCTGTTGCTAAGATTCTAGACTATGGTGGGGGTGCGGGTGGGGGGTTGTGGGGAGGGTCAAACCAAAAAGAAATTGCTATCCAAAAATTTGTAGACAGATGCCATTTGGCCTACGCAATGCCCTCATAACCAATGACGGCTGATGAAGTTAGTCCTTAAAGACCTAAACTGAAAAGTTCCCTCCTGATGGAGCTCTGCCTGGAGACCAAACATGGAGCTCCAGGACATCGTAATCTATGGCATAAGATTCCACAACTCATTAGATTGACTGTATCTTGTGTTGGTACGAATACCAAGGGTTAATCTCAACTAAATCCATTGAAGTGCTGCTTAATGAACCACGGTTTCGTCAAGAATGAAGCTGTATTGTTGGATTCGTTACCAAGGCCGCCCAATTCAACTTTCTGGATGTGAGCAGGCCTTCCAACTTCTGAGGAAAGCGCCAAAGACAGCTCTAGTGTAGGCTGCCTAACAAGGGAATGACATCTCATTCTAAGTACTGATGCCAGCTACGATGCTTCGGGTGCACTGCTGAAACAGGAGCAGGAGGACTCGGAACATGTGGTCTAGAAAGTGTCAAGCCACGCATCCAAAACTGACAGTGATACTACTATACAGCCAACAAAGAGAAAGAGCTGTTGACTGTAGTCCCATGATGGAACAGTTGCGATACTATTTGACAAGAAAGCATTTCACCCTAGTCACAATTCATATGTATCTAACGTGGCTCAGGAATATAATAAAACCTGAAGGTATGGCAGCTAGCTCAATGGATTGTACACCGACCTGATAAACATCACAACCATGTTTGTGGACTGTCATGGCTTACTTCACCAGTTCAAGACAATGTAAACTAGACTGTGCAAGATGTGCACCACTAGACAGAAGTAAGGATTTCGTTTATGAGACATTTGGGCGAGTATGTGTAGCTAATAGAGGACGAACCAAGCCATTTCTGGGCAGGAATACCACAAGAATTCACAGGAGTAGACTGTGCCAGTAGCAGACCCACCAGTGGAGAAGAAAAACTGTGTATCAGACATCCAACGTGAGACGAAACAATGAAACAGGCTGCGTGATTCCATTAGAAAGATCATTGACTTGGAGACCAGGATTCAGCAACCAAAAACCGGATGTCATGATATGTCGAGGGAGATTAACTGCTTGTAACAGATAAGAGAGATCAACCCCAAAGTCGTTTAGAACATGGAACATGAAGCTTCAGAACAGAAGGCTGCGCGATGGTATATGGAGGATAGTAAGGAAGTGAAGTACCCATGAGCACTGTTTTTCAGGCGGTGGTAACCATGATAACACAGCATAAGAAATTTGATTTGAATTTGTTTTACTACATGCAGCGATTGCAGTTGTTTCAGAAGAGGATACAAGGGATCATAATTTTCCCCGCATGATATGATCTTTGCTGCCCAGTTTAATATGCGCCCTCTTCAACTTTCGCAAATGTCACTTGGGAATATTATACATTGATGCATTGTGGAAATACAATCTACTGATCAAGAACGAACGGACTATAAACATTAGTACCATGACCGATAAATATCTTCTATTTTTAATTATGTTTGAAAAATGCAGTTCAGATGCTCTGCAGACATTTACTATTTGAGCATGGATGGTCATCTTGGGGTCCCAGACAACCCAAAACTCTTGTTTAACATCCCTCACACTATCCACGTTATCACAAATTCAATACGTGAAGGTTAACGTTGCTCAGTTGTTGTCGCAGTATGAATCGAACTACTTCTGTTTTCTCGTTAAGTTTAAAAAAAACGTTAAAAGTATCCTTCCACTCTCCGACCTTGATAGGGAAATCTTCAGTCCCAACGTTCACAGCATTGTGCAGCTTACTCAGGTTTGCGTTTACAGTGATGCCACTTTTCGTGTCATCAGTATAATATTGGCACGATGGAGATCATATGATCCAAAAACAAATCTATAATTGGCGCTGCGTAAGTTGAGAAGAGCAAAAGTCCTAGAAAAGAACCTCGAGGTATACGTTTCGTGTCAGTCAGTGGTATACTGGAGTAAGTGTAGCTCTGAACTCAGGTGAACTGCTTTCTAAGGCTACCCCTGAAATGCTAATATTTTAAGATAACCACACGACTAACACTTCGTGGTTAGCAGTATCAAACGTGGTGGGTAGATCTAACACTACCACCAACACAACATGTTGGCTGTCCATTGCCATCAAAATATAGTTCTGTAAACACACAAGAGTGATAACAACATTGTAATTGACCTTCCATCAAGATGTAGTTCTACAGGTGTATGGACGTTTATGCCGCGTGCCATTCAGGCCGCGCGATGCGGTGGACGTTTAGGCCACACGGGTTGATGGACATTTAGCCCCCTCTCATTTCCTTTCTTTCCTCTTTCCTTCCCTCCTTGTTTCTTTCCTTTTTCTCTTCCTTTCTTTTTCTTTCTTTCTTTCTTTCCCCGATTTCTGGCTTCCTTTGTATTTTGGGAGGAAATGCATTTATCATCATGCCTAAGATGTTTTTGTAATTTGCATGGTAGTGTAGTTAGGTGTGAGTTTTGCTAAAGCTCCAACTACTGTTTGTTGGAGTCTGTAGTATTATGATATTCACATTTATACATGTTTGCCTGTAGGTGTAACGGTTTCGAGTGTGAATGGCCAAAATACAATTGTTCACCGGTGACAGTAAGTGCCGCATATTAAGTTTCACTGAAGTTAAGTTTCACTTTCACTGAAAGTATCAGTGAGCATCATGCTTGCATGGTTAACCTGAATGCAGGTCAAACAATGTCATACCAATGTTATTATATATACATGTATGCAAATTGGTAAGATTGTGACAATTACGCCAACATAGAAGTATAAGAGCAAATGGCCGAGCAAACAATTGTGCCCCAACAGAGACAGTCCAGTGCTCGGTGAGAAAGTAACAGGAAAAAAGTAACGGATAAAAAGTAACAGTTTTGGCTAGGAATAAAAGTAACAAGGAAAAAAGTAACAGCCAGTGTAGGCCAAACGGAAAAAAGTAACAGTGTCCTGCAACTTACTATGAAGGGTAATTATACTTCTGTGATTGTAATGCGAATAGTAATGAGTAGTACTGTCACTTGTATGAGTCATTTGTCCAATAGTTAATAATACAAAGTGAATTTTCAACATTTTTTGTCATGCAGTTTTCTCACATGTGCTAACACGTATCCACATATACGCATATTCACATGGTCCACTTTCACATGGTAATAATACACCTATGGCAGAAACACTGAGAAAATGCATATTGCTCCGTATTACTCCATATTGAGCATGAAATTGTCAGTCATCACACTTGGATTAATACTCGTCTTGTCCGTCCTGTGCAACGAATCCATACCTCAGCGGAATGCTGTGTCCAACATGAGAATGTGTCCAATTGAGAGCAGCTAATATG
>JAAUYG010142051.1_pt1 | contig 15443 bp, 7 predicted proteins | sample 7278091 | NCBI WGS metagenome assembly JAAUYG01 (sample SAMN14350201, study PRJNA611818) | marine sediment metagenome | isolation source: surface marine sediment (0.6m) | place: French Polynesia: Moorea | collected 2018-08 | reverse complement strand
TAAAATTTGAAAGAAATCCCTGCGTTAAGTTCAGAGATAATTGCGACACGGACGGACGACAGACGACGGACAAATTGCGATTCCATGAGCTCTGCTGACATAGTCAAGCAGAGCTAAAAATAGTGCAATGAAAAAAAAATTATGCACATGTAAGTTGTTAAAACAAAAAGGACCACTGGGACAACATGGACAATGGAACATCCCACCTACCCACAGGATTATAATGCCGACTTTAACAGGGATTTCATTGAAGTGAACCATATGGTATGAACAATCTCAGGAGGCTAATATCTGTGGGTAGCTTGTCTTTGACCTTTCCGTGTCACAGTGAAATCTAGCCATGCTAACCATACTGCTGGATTACCTATGTATGAATTTCTAGTAAATGTAGCTAGTGTTGAATGGTAACGTATGCCGCAACTGTACTCCTTCTGGGGTGCATGAGATACAATAAGGGTTTGAAACATACAATAAGGGTTTGAAACATACAATAAGGGTTTGAAACATACAATAAGGGTTTGAAACATAACAAACGACATAACAAAAATAATTCACATATAATGTGACTATTGGCTGTGACAAAGAAAAAAACAGCACTGTTACATTACACTTCATATACCACAGGAAAACAAGAAACTTGTCTGCAATAACCACAAGCAGCTGATCAACACGGCTACACTACACTCCATGCCATTAAAATAACTATACACATTTCATACTAAGTCTCCGATAGCCAGTTTAGGTTACAAAGTCACGTACTAACGTTATATACAATGCTAAGAAGACCTATCTGGATTATACATTCGCATATATAAATATATCTATAAAATGAGTTTGAGAGATGAACATTAGATATTTATACAATGTGGAAAACACAAACATGCACACACTATGACGCTAAATAAAAGACCCTGCAATTGGTTGAAAAAAAGGAAGCGACTCCTCCTTTTTCTGCGAATACTTAAATTACCACCCTGTTCCGGGGAAACTGTGTTTAAAGCTCGTGTAAATAAATCAAAGCCTACTCTACGTGATGTCTGAGCAGCACATTCTATAGCGGAGCCAACTAAGGTTACAGATACTAGGAGGAGAGAAAGCCAAGCGTCACAAGCCTAATCACTATGGCAATGTTTACAGAACAACAGGTCACACTTATATGTCACAGCAGTAAATTTCTCTTGACACAAAAGTTTATAGCAGATAGACAACAGAACAGTTGAATGTTTCATCATACCATCATGCCTCACGTCTGCTCATTATTATAGCAAGACAGGGTATATACAGAGAGAGTCTGTGACTGTACACCACAACCAGACATGCTGGTTGGTTAGCACATGAGGTATTATGTCAAACAAAACTTCAATCACCAGCACACACTCGTGCATTGTTCTACACAAAACGGGCACTAAGGCCAGAACTCAACTAAGCCCTTCCTGACAGCGTTCTGCTAAGGTACATATGTACTTAAGTCATTTTAAAACTGAAACTCTTAATTAAGCACACCTCTTTTCTTACCTTTGACCACAAGATCCCAGAGGTGTCACTTTTAAAATCTTGCAAAAGCTCCAGAATTCACTTATAAAACCCCAATGTCAATCAAAACAGTCCAAAGGTGTAGCAGACCCTCTGATTTACCATATATGAATATTTAACAGCTTGGTGTATATTTTCTAGAATGCATGGCTACAACACTCAATGTTGCACTATTGTGAGAAACATGCTGGAACCGATTAATATTTTTCTAACCAGTCACCTATACCCACCTGTCTGCGACTGATTCACATAACAACAAACACCTTAACATCGCATATTAATGTAACATTTCCTTCCGTTGCAAATGCCAATGATACACAAGAGAAAGTGTAAATCTGTACACATGTCAGTATATCCATTTCAGCCAACAACATTTTAGGAGAATCTCCCATATAAGAGTATGGTAACAGGGTAATAGCATGTATATATATGTGCCTGCCTAATGGTAAAACCACGTTTACATAATTTAAACCACTTCCAATAATATTATTGTTTTGTTTGTTGTTTTTTTTTTTCTTCCTAAATTTCATTAAGCCTCCAATAAGTCATCCATCAACACTATAACAGGCACCATTTTCAGGTTATCACATAAAATACATAAAAAAAAAACAACACACAACAAAAAACCTCTTTAACCAAATGTAAAAAAAAAAAAAAAACATTTCATATCAGCAGTGCTGTGATAACTCTCTTTAAAAGTTTGTAACTCGATAATGGAGCAACACAGGATATTATAAATATGAATACCTTTGCCAAATATAAAATAGAAATAGATCAATTGTTACTCAAACAATGGTGTGGATTTCTTTTCTCGAGTTACAGGTGAAGTCATGTGGTGCATTATTTAAAAGTTTTTTTTTTCTGAATAGGGACTAATTAATGAGAATATGTTACACACTACTTCTATATGTTACAGATTCAGTCAAATGTTCCACCAGTACAACGAGTGAATGCCACAAGATACGTTTTTGTTCTCCACCTAGCACAATTCAGTCAAGAACGTGTCATTTTTTTTACGTAAATAACAAACACACAAAAATTGACCTAGTTTACAGTCTCCTGACTGGTGCTAAAGACTTCACGATTGAATCGTCGTTTGTATCACAAGACCTTAGTTTTCACTTTACCCTTCTCAACGGCAGAAGTCTGATCGCTTTCAGTCATCGAGTATATATGCATCTTTGTATTCTATTGATACAGGTGCACTTTGTTGGTTTTTTTTTTTTTTTGCTGAATACTGGCATCCAAGATATTTAGAAAATTTTTAATCAAGAAAGCATGAATAGCATACAGTTTTGTATACATATATACATTTATATATATATATATATTGCCAATATGGCACCTCAGTCATGTCACAACACAGTTCTTTCCTAAAGAAATCTGTACAGGATTATATATATAATATCCATCTGAGTATGGATGGTTTTAAATGCGGAATATAAATTAACCTTAGCAGCTAGTTTTCTTACATTGATATAGGCTATATTTTACACGAAAACCACCAAAAACTCAACGAGAGAAAATCCCCATAAGAAATTATGCTCTTGCAACAAACAACCTTCGATTCAAACCACATTACCATTAAAACCATTAACAGAAGTCAGAAAAAAAAACATACCATAACACCTTTCAGTTCAAGATGCGTAGCATTTCATGCAAAAAAATATATAAATTCAGACCTCTTTAAAGCCATGTACTGCTTCCATGATATACAGTATTGTGTATTTATATATAGCCTTCAGGATGTGTTATTGAACACACCAGTACAAAGCCTGACTGAACACCAGTAAAATGAGCTCAAATTCTGTTCAGGACAACCAGTCTTTTCTGTGTTTTTTGAGTATACTGTGAGCAAAGCTGTCTAGTTTATACACAGCTGGCTTGAGTATATGTCTGGCTACTAGCAACGAGTGAGATTACAGAGCGTTGTCGCCGGCTGAGATAATGAATTCCTGGGTTTCCTTTCAGTTGGCGTCTGCCTCGTGGTTGGTGGCAGGAGGTGTTACAGACTCTGGGGTAGGACTTTGCTTCAAGTTTGCCACGGCAGAGGGTGACTGAGAATGTTTTGTTTTCATCTGGGAATGTCCGTCTGTGAGCGGTGCTGCCACCTGGTGTCTGGTCTTGTCTGTATGTCCTGTGACTTGCTGTTTGTGCGAGGCATCCTCGCAGTGCTCTTTACATTCCTGAACTGTGGAACATCGTGTCTTACACGCCACACATTCAAATTGTTTCTGCTCCAGCTTCAAGATTGTTCTCTCTTTCTCCATACGCCCCTTGTCGCCTTGGTAGCACATGGTTTGTTGATGGCCGATGCAAGCGTCGCGGCCAGGGTAGACCATGTGGCATTTTTTGCAGATGTAGCCCACGTCTAGGTAGGTCTCGCGATACAGGTCGAAGTCCCGGGCAGACACCGTGGCCTGCAGGTCGGCAGTGTCCTTACAGTCCTGGGTATAGTGAGTGAGGGAGCAGTCCCGGATATCCACCTGTTTCTGAACCATCTGGATAGCCTGCTGCGGAATCTGGAGCAGTGTCAGCGGTGTGCCAAAGGTCATGGGGTCATACATAAACATGCTCTCCGGACCTGTGTGGAGACGAAACAATGATGAAATGTTTTTTTAGATCTTTGCCAGAGAAGAAGCTTGTTTTTAGACAAGCAACAACACTACTCGACATTGGCTGAAGAGCATATCCTAACCCTAATCCATAACCTCACTGTTAAAAGTTGATTACCTACTTCTAATAATTCTAAGAACTATCGGACTATATACAAATGCATAATCACTTCTGACTGACTAGGCTGCTCCACCTTAATAATAACTCTGTGGGTAAGCACTTAATTTTTTTCCCTAAGATGTACTATCCATAGAATTAATATTACGCATGCTACTTAAACAGGTTAAAGAATGATTCCATAATGTCGCGGACTTAGAGAAACCTTTAGAGATCACCCAGCCACCCACCCACCCACCCCGACCCCCATGTCATTTAGTCTGGTTACCAGCGAGCAATTCCCAAATTGGTCTTACGCACGTAAAACAAATGGTTTGGAAGGCGACGACTCGGCTACACTAGGGTTCATACTAGTAGCCAGGCTGATATGTTTTCTGTACACATGTTGTGATGCGTTTTCCTATTTCAGTTAAAGATGTTCTGTTCTTTTTATGACACTAGGCTCAGGTCCTCACCTGGCATCATTCCCGGTGGTAGGACCGGCATTCCAGGAAGGAAGCCGCCCAGTCCTGGGACCAGCAGCGACATCATGTCTGCCGGGGACATCGCACCGGGACCCCCTGGCATCATCAGGTTAGCCATGGGGTTGAGCATTTGTGGGTCGGAGGTCACAATGGGGTTAGAGGTTGCCGGTGCCTGGGATGCCGACGAAGCCCCACCAGTGACATTGCCCGAGCTGCCTTCTGAAACACAGCATTATGTAAGTTAATTTACAGATATTATGTTATATCATATATTATGATTATATCAGATATTATGTTATATCATTCCAGTTGATAATTACGTTATGCAGACGTGTATTATAACTTCATCATCTGTCTCAGATGACTCGAAGTATACATGTGCAGGTCTATAGAACAAGACCTTCCATCGTTAAAGAGAAGATCTTCAACATCTAGGCTATAGCAAGAATACCTGGAATGCTGCGCATCAAAACTTAAAACATTCATCATGTTACCGGTCAGCTTATCAATACATTAGATTTGAGATAAACAACAAGAATAGGGATGGAAATGCATGAATAGTGTAAGACTTTCTGTTTTAAAAGAATGACACTGTAAGTATATACATTTTGTACTTTAAATAGCAAAAATACGCGCATGGGGTTAGACTCACTTTGTTTAGTGCTCTCCTCTAACTTGCCAGCAGTTTGAGTCGCAGAAGCAGAGTCTTTTCCTGAATCTAGAGGAGGCAAGAACACAGGAAATTGTTGGCTTGACAACCATGATTTGAATGGGGCAATAACGAGGCAACAGTATAAGTGATTGTTGTTTTCGAAAGTCAAAACATCTGGTTCAGGTATACTGTTTCCTAGCAGTTCTGTGAAATTAAAATTTCTCTAAGCGATGTTAAAGCTCTTCTTACTGCCACAAGGCCCAATTAATAATTATTTTTCAAATTTCTCATTTGGGAGTGCTTGCTGCAGACTGTAAAGTGAAGCCTGGAAACATCTGAAGGGGTGGTAGGTGGTTGGAGGGGGGGGGTGAGCTTTATTTTCATGCATATTAATCCGTTGGCCTCTCGTTCCCGACGCTTCTACAAAATTAAATTTCCCTTAGCCATTCTTACAAAGATCATGTGTTATGAGATACTTTCTTCCTGCCACAAAACAAGGTGTAGGTGCTAGTTGGCTCATGTGTCTTTGTACTGGTGCAAATAATCCTAAGGGAAGAAGGTCAGGAAGGCGGGAGGCTTGTGCTGCTGTAACTGATACCATGTTAATCACGGCAGCAGTTCCCCTGCCATTATGTCCCTTTCTTGATGTTATTATGAGATGCTCTTTTCCAGGCAGCATAATTTAAGGAGCATAAGTGTCGAATTTGTCATTTGAGATATGAACGTCATAAACAAGTCAATTTTATTCAAGAGCACTGCAGTCACTCTTGATCAGTTTTCTTTTTCTACAGTGTCAAGTGATAGTGCTAAGAATCAAATGCCTTGAATTCATGTCTTACATTCATCACAATGGAAATGGCATAGTTTCAAGTCCTAGATTGAACATGCTTTGTGCACACTTCTTTCCAAAAAGTACTAAATTAGTATTTATAAATAATTTGTGCTTGCATTGGAAATAGAGCAGAAGATTTCTTGGGAGACTACCCTAATATCGGTACATATCCCTGGTGGTGGTTTCAGGAATGGGGAGCCAGCCACCTAGTGGTGAAATCGCTGCATTAAAGACACACCCATCTTTACAGTAGTTAACCATATGTCCTGCACCATCAGCGCAGTTGTGGAATGGCACAACACAAATCTAACGATTGATTGATTGGTTGTATGCAGATTGATGGGTGACAGTTTTGTGTCAAAGCCGAGAGTTTTGTATGCATGCTGCTTAGATGGCGAAAATATAGCCATTTCTATATAAGGTTTGCTTGCTTCTCTACATAAGGAGTAATCGCTATAATTATTGACTGTGGTTTTGACAATTGTGACCCCATGAAAAGCATTGCATGTACTTGGAACTTAGAGTTCAGAAATATTCATTCTCAAACACTACTGCTTAGTTCAGATTTTGCGCTCTTGTCAGAGCCACCTGTCAAGAAGCACTGCTTGCTGTCTGAGGCAAGTACCCTGCTAATGATGTCATTATATGTGGAATTTTCTTCAAGCCATTATTTCAATATCTTCATAAATGAAAACATGACACCGAACCTTAGAAAATCTCACCCACAGCACGGGTAACAGGACCCTGGTATAACACTGCTGTGGACCTTTCCATTATTTATCCTACCAGCCCCATGAGTGCCTAGCAGCGCCCCCTGCTCCTCCAATTATGAGGCACTGATGGTAATTATTTGCAGGCAGCTGCAGTTCATTACCCGGAATCAGTTTCTTGAAAAATCTCAAATCTATAGATTTTTTTTTTTTTTTTGAAAAGTCTTAATTCTTAGAAGTCTCTAGAAAAAATAAATGTCTACCAAAAGTCCACCAATCCCCTTGGCAACCATTGTCTTTTTCATGCCTAAAATCTAGATCGGTATCGGTATTGAGGTTACGATTTTTAAGAAATCGGCCCCTACTACAGTTTAAATCTTGGTCAGACAATATCAAACATCACTAGATGCATAGGTATTATATAGTGCAAGTCAAAGCAGAAGCTGTGTGCAGTGTAGTTTTGGGAATTTAATCACGAAATTGAAACCCCATTAAAATAAAGCCTGCTGGCATATAGAGTTTTCAGCCAGCGTTGGATGTCCCCCATAAGGTATAAGTGGTGCAACAGAGAATTGTGTTCTTGTTATTGAAAATTATTCATGCCCTAAACCATGTATGATATGTTCACTCATTGTATAATATTTCAGTTGCTTTAAGCACTGCATTAAACCAGAGACAACTTGACAGTTAACATATAATATCACAATAATGAAACAAGCAACCCAAGCTTCTGCACAAGAGAATGTCTGAAATGTTCAGCCAATCAAACGCCTAACCCAGACTAACCAAAACTTACATTTAGATAAAGAGGCCATTTCCCCCATTTAACTCATGTGTAATAGTTTCAGTGATTTTCTTACCTGCACTGGCCCGAGCCTGCAGTCCCATGGCCTGGAGTTGGGCTAGATGGGGGTGTCCACTCACACTCCCGTCCTTGTCACGCCCTCCGGGGTTACTGGATGGTGTAGCGCCCTGGGCTGTGCCGCTGTCTTCCCCATCTGACTGCAGCTGTATATGGCGTTTGACATTGTCTATGTGTCTATGAGTAAAGATGTGGTCCTGTATCGTATATTTATGTGAGTATTTGAAGCTGCACAGTTTGCACTCCTCTGGGGGCCTCTGGAAATCCATCTCATTTCCAAACGTTTTGGACATGGCGAGTTTTGATTTCTTTTCCTTGGCGCGTGCATTCTGGAACCACACCTGGATGACACGTTTAGGCAAGTCTATCTGCTGTCCCAGCATTTCACACTCAGCCATGGTTGGCGTTTTGTAGTCATGGAACAGCGACTTCATCACCCGGATCTGCAAGCTGGACATCTGAGTACGGTAGCGTTTGTGTGGCGTCAGGTTTCCGCTGCGGTTGGCAGGCTGATTGGAGGATGTGCTACTGCTTGGTGAGGCAGGAAAGCTCTCCATTTGACTTTGCTCATCATTGTTATCTGTTGAGTCAGAGTGAGTCTCAAAGCGGGAGTCTTCCATAGCATATCTGTGGGAGAGAACTTCTGCACTTTCTGAACCCCCTCGGATGGGCTTGCTAAGATCCAGAGGGATGTCCTCACTCTCCTGCTTGATGTGATCCAGGTGGCCCATATGGTGCGAATCCTGGGAACTCTCGGGTCCTCTGGACTTGTGACTCACATGACTGAGCTCATCCAGATACTTCTTCAGCGAATCCTCGTACATTCTCTTCATGTTGCTTTGTAGTGGATCCCCGCTGCTTGATCCGGGTCCAGGTGGTGACACCATTGGCATGAATGGTGGGGGAACATTGTACGGATTGTTCAGCAGCTTGGCCATGTCAAGCCTGGGAGCAGAACTGCTTGGGCTGGAATCGTCATGTAGAGAGCCTTCAGAAGACGCAGACTCGTCAGGAATGTTGTCCACGTTGATGTCACCGCGTGCCATTTCTTCAGGATGCTTGGTTGCTAAATGAGACTCCAAGGCAGATTTTGCACGGAACAGTGCCCGGCAGAATGGGCAACGTTTATGAATGAGTTGCTGATGAGCGCGGTACTGTCCTTTCCGTTCTCTAGCCCGAGTGTTCTGAAACCAAACCTGTACAACCCGTTTCTTTAGCCCCACCTCCAGGGCTATGGTCTCCAGCTGCTTGCGGCTGGGGTTGCAGTCCAGCTGGTATTTCTGATATAGGTAGTCCAGCTGTTCTGGCAGGATGGTGGTCCGCATCCGTTTGTCTCTCGGCTGATCATCCCGGTCATCATCATCCTCGTGCTGTCGTTTGTACGGTGATCGGTCTGGAAGGGATGACGGTGGTGATTGCTGGGATACCGCTGGTGACACGGGGCCATGACTGTAGGTTGAGTTGGTCAGAGCCACACCTGACTGTGACATCGACACTGGTTGTTGTTGCTGCTGGGCAGCGACGCTCTGCAACATAGCAAAGGCGCTGGTTGATGGGAATGGAGAGAAAAGACTCGGGTTCATGCTGTGGATGTTCTGGTGTTCTCGCCACAGGTCAAGCCTTGGGAAGCTGAGGCTGCACTTCTCACACTGGAACTCAGTCACCTTGGCCCTGCTGGATGCCCCGCTACCAGCAGCTGGAGCTGAAGCTGAGGCTGGACTCTCTCCACTGCTACTACTGCTGATGCTACTGACTGGTGGCGACCTCAGGCTGTCCTTGGCTGGTGTAGTGGACACTGGAGTGTTGGAGAGGGACAGGCTCTTACTGCTGTCATTGCTCTCATCACGGTCAATACTTGTACGTCGGCTACTCTCACGACTGGACTGCGCAAATGTTAGAGGGATCTTCTTCTCATCCTTATAACAGTGCGTCCTCTGATGTTTGATCAACTCATAATAACGCTGGAATACAGTGAAGCACTTCTTGCATTGATAATTAAGCCCTGGGGTTCTGGTGAATCTGGAATTTTCATCCCCACTCATGTCGAGGGGTGGCTGGTTCTCATAGTTTTTCCTTGCCTTCTGTCTGGCATTCTGGAACCACACAACGATGACTCGTGGACTGAGGTTGAGGAGTTTGGACAGATGCTCCAAGTCATCATCTTTGGGATACGCATTCTGCTCAAAGTATTCCTGCAGGACTTTAATCTGATAGTCAGTAAATCGGGTTCGGTTTGCCCTCTTTCCTGACATGGAGCCAGACGATTGAGGTGAAGTTGAGGGTTGGCTACGATTTGGGGTGACAGGATTGCTTGGAGGTTTTGCCTGTGAGCTCTGGGGGGTGACAATTGGTGGGGGCAGCAGTGGGGTGCTGGTTGACATGGGGGGGATAGGTGGTGGTGGGCCTGCCATAGGTAGCAAGGGAAAATCTCCAAATGGCAGAGAGGATGGGGGTAAGACTTGATTGAGAGAGCTTGCTGGCATCACTGGACCCAGACCAGTGGTAGAGCTAGCAGGAGTCAGGTGCATCATTGAGGTGTTGGGGGTCGGGGTCTGAGCTGGGGTGGAGGGGGAGGAACTTAGCATACTGTCTCCCAGAGACATGACAGAATCGCGATCCATGTTGTCTTGATTACCTATGTCCTGGGCTTCCAGAGACCGCTGCTGTGACGACTGCTGCTGCTGCTGCTGACTCCTGGCAATCTCTTCCAGTTCCTGGGGAGGGTTGGGCAAAAAGAGTTTGCTACTGCTGCCTGGCGACTGCTGTCTTGATAGCGATCTTTCTTTCTCTTGACTGTCCAACCATTTACTGAAGGAATTGCTGTGCTGACTGCTAGGCTGAGGAGCCGAGCTACGTGGACTGTGGCCCTCTCGTTGGCTTTCAGAACCCAGGCTACTATTCATTGGGTTATCCAGGCCATCAGCTGGTTGGATGCGCCCAGTTCGCTCATACTCCTCCAGGTTCAGTTTTGTGGCAGGAGGCACGCTAAAGTTATATGGTGAATCCTTGTTTCTCTGTCTCTCCTTGAACAGAGTATTACGGAACCAGTGCTTGATAACTTTGGGTGGCAGACCGGATTTATCAGACATCTCTAAAATCTGTTCCTCTGATGGGGAGTTATTGATGTCAAAGTAGTTGCGAAGGATCTTCAACTGCTCATCGTTGATGCGAGTTCTCGCACGTTTCTGCTGCTGGGCTGCCAGAGCTGCAGCCTGCTGTTGTTGAGCCAGCATGGAAGTTGGGTCCACCATCGGGAAGCCTGGGTACATATCTGGAGGCATCATTGGTGGTATCAACGGAGGAATCATGTTCATGCCCATGGGCATCCCTAAGCCTGGCATACCAGGAATCATGCTGTTCATGAACATGGGCATCTGCATCATCTGCATGGCTTGAGCTGTGGCCAGATCCAGACCTAGGTTGGGGTAAGACATCGCCAGTGCAGCCTCATCTAGAGATGGCATGCTTGGTGGTTTAGAATCACCCAGTGATGGCGCAGCTGAAACAGACGGGGTCTCACAGGATTTCTCCGTGGCATCAGTAACTGAAGTCACACATGACTGCTGCTTCTTGTCGTAGTCTTCTTTGAACTTCTGGCTGAAGTTTTCCACAAACTTGATTGGAACGATCTGGTGATGTACCTCCTCCTGGTGGGCCTTCAGAACCCAGATACTGGAGAACTGCTTGTGGCAAGTGGAACACACACACTTGTTGATCTCCGGAAGGTCTACTTTGTCCGCACTATCAACATCATCTTTGGGTTCCGTCTTGATTTCAGTTTTCATCTCATTGTCGTCATCCCCTGTGACCACTTCTTTCTCCTCCTCCTCCTCCTTCTCTATGGGTGATACATCAGCTTGGGTCTCACTTTTCTCCATCTCAGTAGGTATTTCTTTCTCATCAGTGTTGGTCTCCTTTGGTTTCTTGGGTTTCTGGAAGAACTCGTTGAATTGCATGACACATTCAAACCCAATGTTTTCCAGAAGGTTGCGCTGTACATGTGGCTTAAAGCGCGGGATGCCTCTCTGCATCGCAGTCTGCATTAGGCAGACCTGGTGGTGCTGCTGCAGAGTGTCCTGAGATGGGAATGAGGCATTACATCTGGGACACAGATAGGTCGGCTGTTCGGCAGCTCCCGGCCCAACCTTGGGACTCGCCTGGGGTGTATCCGCAGCAACTGGTGAAGGCTTGGTAGTACTGGGCTCTGCTGTAGTACTAGGAGTGGATACAGATATAGGTCTTGGTGGAGGAGGTAGCAGACCTGGCACACCGGTGGGTAGACTTGTTAGAGGGGGTAATGGTGGTAACCCTGGCAACCCTGTTTGGAACTGTCCCCCAGGCATTTTCTGGATCATGTCTGCTAGGATTTTCCTGTGTTGTTCCTGAGCGGCGAGCTGGGCCTTGCTGGGGTTGCTCTCCGGCTGCTCTATCAGAGGCTGACTGAGATCCAGTTGGCCTGATTGGGCAAGATCCTGGATCCGTGAGGCCTTTGTCTGGTGCAGCACGCTACGCATGTGGATGTCCAGCGTGGCTACTTGGCTGTATGCAACTTTGCAGATGTTACATTTATAGGGTTTTCTGTCGGGATCTGCTATTACTGGCGCACTGACTGGCGTTCTTGCCAAATCGCGCTCGACACTCTCACTGCTTGGCTTAGGGTCTTCGGTTTTGATAACGACAGATTCTCCAGGCTCACCGTTTCCAGGCTCCGTATTGTCAGCCGGTGCTGTGGTGGCAGAAGCTTTGCTACTGCCACTGCTGATCTCCTGCTCATCCTTTTTGTCATCCTGATCCTGATGACTGACCTGCTTCAGCTTGTGCAGGTGTGACACCGAGTTGTAATGAACCAGCAGGATGTTCTTCTGAGTGAACGACTCCTTGCACACATCACACTTGTATGGTCGGTTGGGGTCGAGATACTTTTCCACAGGGTAGTAACTCAGCTTGTCTCCCTTACGATGCATCAGCGTCTTGTTGTGAGCCGAGAGGTAGTTCTGTTTGGTGAATGCCACTTTGCAGCGATGACATTTGTACTTGCGTGATGGGTCACTGTAGCTGTTCTCTGCTATGGCCTGGCTGTTGATGTAGTCCTCAAGGAAATGCTCTTCCTTGTAGTCAGCTGATGGTCCACTGTCACCAGACTGAGCACCACTGTCCTCTGAATGCACACTGTCTCTTGTCTCCTGGCTAGTGTCATCAGGGGAATCTCTGGGTTTCTCCTTATCATCAGAAACATCATCTCCTTGGTCATCTTGTGTCATGCATTGGTTGTCGCTTTCCTCCATTTTTCGGATTTCTTCTTTTTCAGCAGCGTTGCTTTCTGGAGCTTCCTCAGGCTCACACTGGGAAATCCTTGGGTCCTTTGGCAGCTGAGCATCATTTGGTGGTGGTGCAGTTGCTGTGGCAGACGGATGGCCGGACATGCTATAGGTTGGTGGCAGTTGGCCTGGCAATGGCAAAGGTGGGAATGGCAATGCTGGTAACATCAATCCAGGGATCTGGCCAGGGAAGCCGCCCATCATGAGAGCAGGATTGAGTGGGATTTCTGCTCCAGGCAGACCCAGCATGCTGAGTGGTGCCGTGGAGGCCAGGCTGGCACGGTAACGCTCCATCTCTGCCGCTGACATGGATTCCAGGTGAGTCCCCTCCACGTGTTTCCGCATCCCAGTGATGGAACGGAACGTGCGTCCACACACGATGCATTTGGTCGCAGCACGGATGATATGATAGAATGTGTGTAATTGTAACTTCTCCAGAGACTTGAATGCCAGGCTGCAGTTCTGGCAACGGAACTTGTACATGTGTCGCTCAGAGATGGCCACTGCAGGTTTCCTGGCATGGATCTCCTTGAAGTGCATCTGTAGGGCATTGGCTGTCTTGAAGTACTGGTTGCAGCCCTTCTTCCAGCAGAGATACCCAGGACCCCTTGGCGTCTGCTTCAGCTCGAGGTGTCCCAGCTCATTCTGATGATCATAGAGGTCATCTACATTTGGGAAGGTCTTTGTGCAAGTCTGACATCGGTACTGATCGTCACCATCTTTTTCATCCAGGACGATGCCGTCAAGCGAGGCTGCAAAAGGCAGAAACAGAGCACACATAGTACCAAACTGTTTTACATTTTCTGGCACAGACAAACTAACCTCAACAGTCACAACTTTTTAAGGCAAATTGTGCAAGACACTGCTGATGCTGTATACTTACTTTAATACACACACACACACACACACACACACACACACACACACACACACACACACACACATAAACAGAGCCATACTAAATCTAAAAATAATTTATTCAATTACTGACATAGGAATAGAGACTGAGAGAAACCTACCTTCCTCGGCAACTTTCAGCGCCTGGTTCTCCATCAGCTCAGCCTGCAATTCAATGGGATCCACAGGCATGTCATCGGATGCTGACTGTGACTGATTTCCGGAGCCACTCATCTGGAAATTGGGAGTGACAGGACTGGAAGCTGGCATTGTCATGGTTCCTGGATCGAGTTTCATGGCTCTGTTGGAGTTTGCAGATTCCCTAGGTGCGGACACACTGCTGCTACCAGGGGTCACCTGGCCTCGATCCTGACTAGTAGATAGTGAACGCCCACTTGGCTGGCCAGGGCTCTTGGCCGAAGTCTTATGTTCACGTGTTGAGGGAAGAAGCATGGAGAGAATGCGGTGCATTCCTTCTGGTGTCACGTTGTGGACCTAAGATAGAATTACAAAGAAATTTTCTTTCCAACTTGGTTTCAATACTGGTACAAATCTAGTGAAATATAACTAATGTAGTATGACAAAACGTAGAATTATTCTGAAGATTTATTCTGAAGATTTATTCTTAAGAGTGACACAAAGTGTTGCAAAGGGCATTTAAACAAGAGCTTACTATAATCGGCACTTGTCACTTTCAAATAGGAATACTACATTACTGCATGCAGCCAAGAATATTAGTTAAAGTGGATTTTCTCTTTCTCAATCAGTGGTGGACCTGTCAAATTTTTCTGATCTTGTCCAATTGTGACTGCATATACATCATTTGGACAAGACATATACATGTATATCCATTCATTGGGAACACTATCAGGATATATTTATGTAGTTTTAAATGTACTTTATGCAACTTATGAATTTCCTTCTAAACTGGACTTCACCATTCTCAGCTGAACATTTTTTTATCTCTGACTTACCTGGAACAGATGTTTCTCCAATGCATGTTTGTCTCCACATTTTTCCTGACACAGCGGACAGTGAAGATTGTCATCAATGTGGCTGCTGCTACTGCCCTTGCTTGGTCCTGCCCTCTGCTGGGCACCACCCTGACCATGTTGAGTCTGGATATGCATCTGGATCTGCATGTCACTGGATGCTGAGAATGTACAGAAAGGACACCCGTGTGCTGTCGGCTCTGAAAAAAAATCCAGAATCACAAAATAAGATGCTTTGAAGAGACTCTATACATAAGATGTTATATTTTCAGCATGGTATCTGCATGATTGAGCACTAAAATCTCAATAGCTACACTGCCCCACACTGTAAGAAAGACAAGCATGACTTCCATTTTGGTCTTGGAAGAAAAAGATTTGTATTTCTGTCCTGTCAAGTCTTGATTGGTGCCGAAGTACCCCTGGGATCATATGGTTTCCGTTTCTGTGTCC
>JAAUYG010176103.1_pt1 | contig 15448 bp, 12 predicted proteins | sample 7278091 | NCBI WGS metagenome assembly JAAUYG01 (sample SAMN14350201, study PRJNA611818) | marine sediment metagenome | isolation source: surface marine sediment (0.6m) | place: French Polynesia: Moorea | collected 2018-08 | reverse complement strand
GGGTAGGAAAGTGACATAAAAAGCTATGTACCAGTGTATGGCTGTGGTAGACGGTGTGTGTAGACACGCTAGATCTATTACTATTTATCCATCCTGACCACCCATGCTTTTTTCTGGTAAAAAAAAAAAGAATTCTTTATTTTAATTGAACATTTAAAAAACTTCCCAGCCATCCGCAAAAATAAAATCTTGTTTTGCAGGCGTTAGCACTGGACCAATGAAGCAGTAACACGGAAAAGTTGCCACCGTGTACCGAAGACCGTTTTGTTTTCTGTGGAAACGGTGACCGGTGAAATAGTCCAAATACTCCGTTTTATGTAAGTATATTATACTAAGATGTTCTTGGATAAACCGGAAGTTTCGAAGTTCGGCAATCATCGGCTGTTTACGTTAGGCTACGGTGACATGGCTTACGTACACAGCTGTCAGATTCCGTATCCCAGCTATTTGAACTAAATATTCAACATTCTCTGCCATATATTTTCAAGTACGGAGGTATTGCCTTATGTAGTTATTAATACAGTGTTTGGTTACAATGTAAATAATTGATGTGTTTGGGATCAACTGATATTTCGACATCTTGACATGCATCATTTTCTGACTCTTGACCAGTGCCACACTGGCAGTGCATCACTCAGTGTGCATGAGCGGAGTGCAGTGCACGGAACCGCAAGTGTGCAACTGGCGCATGCAGTGGCAGTCCCAGTGGCAGTGTCCACGGTGACACTGACTCCTGACTGACATTTTGTCTACTCCATTTCAGTGCTTGTGAGTTTTAGCAGACACTCATATGCACTGCGACAATTATACTTCGACTTCATAATGAAAGTTCATAGGACTATAATGGGATAAATAGTATTCACTGGTATTGGAGTACTACGAATACTAGATCTATCACAACTACTAGTTCTTGCTTCACCCGGCAGAAGTCAGAATTTGTATAAGTGCCCTGAGCCTTGCCCAAACATCTCCACTCATCCAAGTTTGGTTATATATCACGAAATAGCCCCTATTCTCTGTTTTGACAACCGATTGCAATGCTTTTTGGCTGGTGTCATAATGCAGTTGCAGACTTAAATGGAGAAACGGGGGCTATTTAACGATATATTATAACCCCACATTTCCCCATGTGGGTGTACCAGTTGGATGTCAAGTCACTTCGTTGCACGGTTGAATACAGGTGGACTCGCTCACAAGGACGACTCACTCCTAATTTGAGCAGGGGACAACCCGCTCCTACATATAGGACGATTCGCTCCAATGATTAGAGATTAGATGGGCTTTGTGCTTGCTCTATCTGTCGCAGTATAGCTGCAGGCTTCTTATAAGACTTAACTGGGCTGCCACGTTTCGTTTACTGGAGGTGGAAGCTGGTAAAGCAACTTAGAAAGAGTTTATTCACCCGGATTTGGTTTCGGCAGTGAATTCGCTGAAAATGTATTTATAAACACTGATAAACATGGATACAATTTACAAGTCACAACTGCGTACAATCAGAAAACAGCACAAAGTATATTAGTGAAATGATACTTGGGATCCTGCAAGAAGAATAATACAGATGATACAGATGAAAATAATACATGTTTACTGATGTTTTACACAGCTCACTAGAGCCTATCGTAGGAGTCGGTCGTCCTGCAGAAACTTGGAGTGGGTCATCATTGTGAGCCAGTTGACCGTATATCGCACGGTTATTTGTCGCAACCCAGTCGTTTCACTTGTCATTTCGGCACGCCACAGTTAGCACTGAATGTGAACTTTCTTCATTCTCGTAATTTTATCATTAGCAAGTAAATGGACAAGCAATCTGATGCCATTAATCATGTTAATACTATCATCTATTTATGACAAATACAGGCTTACCCCGACTATGATAATCATTTTGATCCACGCCATAACTCAACTAAGCTCTAGTTACTTACCATGGTTACTAAAACCTAGTTAATAGACAGTCACCCAAGGATTTGCCGATAGTTAATTATAAGTGCTTATTTGCAGACTTATTTCCCAGTGGGGCATTTTCATAAGTAACAACACCAGGCAGTCTTCTTGTCATGTTCCCCCGTAGTCCCCAAACCCGTGGTCGCCTAGCTACTAGTATTCTTTTCCTACAGTAAGCAGGCCAACACACAGCCAAAGCCCCTGACTTGCAAAATATGTTAAGTGTATGCAGTGTGTGAAATCTTTTTATACTATGATACTAGGTGATCGATATGGCTTGAAATAAAAGTTAAAAGAATAATAAAAGAAAATTGAAATGAATCATATCCTCATTTGCATGTGCTACCTTATCCCTGCCATTACACAGTAGTGGTCAGTGGTGGTATGCCACAGTACAGCTGTTGTCTGTGTTGTTTAACATTGACAAAAGTCAGTTAAAAATAGAAGTTTATAAGTTAAATGTTCTTTTTTATTTGATGTTCATAAAATATACCGAAGGTACCATTTTACATGTAACATATGTAGATGATGTAGTTCTAGAAAAGCGCGGTGCGCTTGGTTGAGTGGTAGAACACTCGACTTCAGATCCCTGGGTCCCGGGATCGAAACCTGATGTATTCATTCATGTCTGGGGCCCTTTCATCCTTCGTCTCATTGCCCGGCGCCCGGTCTGTCGCTCATAAGACCCTGGCTGTTAAGAAGCGACATTAAATAAACCAATTCACTCACTCATTCACTCACTAGTTCTAGAAAATAGTGGTTTACTATGTTCAGCCTGACTTCAGCAGACAATGAATCTTTAAGTATTTCTACTTCTAGCTTGCTTCACTTATTATACTCTTGTTTCTCCATATTGGGTATCCTCCTTCAATAAGGCCACCCTGTGTGCCAAGAAATTGTGGCCATATTAGGGACGTGGCCTTTGGGGAGAGGGAGAAGTAAATGCATTCATAGTAGTCATGGTACATGTAGTAGCGACAAAAATTTCTGGCAGGATTAGGGAGGTTGGCCTCTCTTGAGAGCGGTCATTAGGAGAGGCACCACTGTATTGGGTGTACAGTGTTGATTGTTAAGGCCTGTTTTGCTGTCCTCATGGACAATGATGGATGGGCGCAAAAACCTTATCACCACTTTTGTCATTTAAAAATTGTAATAAACAATGTACAATGTATATAATTGTCAAGATCATACTATCGGTAATTTACATCATTGGGAAAAGGAAATGTTGCAAACCCATTTGACCAACAAGATTTTAATGAGCGATTGAAACTGGATTCAGAATCCTGCATGTGCATATTGACTACAATACTAGTACATACCATAGATACTGTTCACAGAAGTGTTCTCTAATGATGGTAACCACATTTACCAGGGTTCAGTTTCTCGAAAAATCTTAAGTCTAGAAATGGACTTAAGTTCACTAATCACCATGGTAACCATTGTCTTTTCCATGCTTAAGACCACTAGAGGACTTAAAGATTTTTTGAGAAACTGGCCCCTGGTGATTTCAGAGTAGTAGTCATTTGTACACAGCAGTGTTAACCATGCTAACATTGGTTCAAGAAAACTATAGAAATTCGTGAAGACTTTTTAAAGCTGGAAAAGCGCCTAGCGATATCACATGATCATGATGATACGGTGGACAAATGATGGACAGAACGAAAGCCTTCTGTACAATTTCAATTTGGCATTGATCCATGGGATACAACATGTGTCATTATGCTTTCTGAGAAGACTTATTTAATGGGGGATGAAAGGCCTTCAATACTTGCAGAAATTTCATTGACTATGGCTGAGAGAGTCAACACTGGTTAAGGAAACATAAAAATCTGGAAATCTGCAGCATGTGAAAATCGGTTGGGATGTCCGATCAAAATTAGTAAATGTGTGTGGAAATTGTTCTTTCTCAAAACCCATGAAAATCAAATCTGTTACCGGTACTTTACATCATACTGTAAAGAACTGATATTTGGTTTACCATGTTTACAGTTGGCCTTACAGTATCTTTTACATGTTACATGTTATAGTCAGTAAGAGGATATTGTAACTGTTTACCATGTTTACTTAGCTTAACATGTTTAGCATGTTTCACGTTGTTACGTTCTCACCAAAGCTGATGCTAACATTTGAACCTGTTCATGCTGTTAGCCATGCAGGGCAAATGAATATATCTAAAATTCAGGTTTTATCGTGTTCATATTAAAACGTTAAACTTCAACATGTTCAATAGGTTGTTATCATGGTCTTTCATAAGACATCTATGACATAGATCATGTAGATACATTTATATTATTTTGATAGACAAGTACCGATTACAGTGCGCTCCATGGGAATTACTACATACATTCTGCAATCATGGTAATGTAACGACTTGATCCTTATGTACTTTCAGCTAGCGGTACTACTGAAGAACAACCCCAAGGTACTCGTACCACCACCCGGAGCCTTGGAGCATCTAGGAGGGACATCCACTAGTACCCCCAGGAGCCCCACCCAATCAAAACGATATGTCGTAAGTATTCTTTCTTAAGCTTTATCGTTAATAACACAGCTGTCCAAAATCCTGACAAATTATGTAAAAAGTACCCTTTTTTGCGATTTGCATGGACACCACTGTTGGCATTGAAGTCTCCTGCATACATGTGGTACCCTAGTCTTAGATATATATTAGAGTTAATGTGATGTCCTGTGATACATGCATTGTGATAACCTGCATGAGAAATAGAGAACTTTCTTTGACCTGTTAGAACATGTAGAACTTGTATGGAATGGATCCTTTAAAATAATAATTGAATGTGATAGTATCCCATTAGATATATATACCATGTATACTGGTAAATTGTGACAGTTTACTGTACATGTTTCTGAGATCAGGTTCATAGTGTAGTTTTGTAAAACTAAATTTAATTAAATTGAATTGTAAAACTAGTGCGCTGCTGTTTGAAAAGTCACAAGGCAGTATTGTACTATGGCACAAAATATCGCTATTTTTATGCGCCTGTACTTCTAGCTACAAGACATCTGATGAGTAAGTACTTGTTTGGTGCCGAATTTATACAGCAGTGTTCTGTAGCTAATGTGCCTGGTGTGTTTTGTTGCTTGACTGCATACTAAACTTGCATGAAATTTTATCTGAAAGACAGCATCACCGTTGCAGAGTTTAAAAAAATATGTTAAATAGTCTGTATGATTTACTAACAGCATTGAGTGGATGATGACAGTGCTAACATCAGTGAGCATCTCGCCCCTGAACATGTACAGTCTAGGGTGGCATGTGGTACACACAATGAAAAAATGGTGTAGTGGTACATGTATAGCTTCAACACGTTCAATGAAGATATGAATTTGGATAAGTTTTGAACGTGAACATGTTCACTCGACCATCACCATGATATGTGCATGTACATGTATGTATTTTTACTTCAGTACCAAGTACATGTCTTACAATGCAAATCAGTGAAACAGATAACAAAGGCTCTGAAAAAGAAAAGAAAACATGAAACCAAGGCCATAAATAGATTAATTGCATCAAAACAACCCAACCCTGTTAGGCCTTAACATGCTTAATGCATGTTAAGGACGAATACTTGTCTGAATCTGGGGACAGTGAGTTGGTTACATTTGAGATGCAGTGCAATAGGGATGTGCATGGAGTGAGGGAGTCATGTCTTACACATGTTACAACATTGTTCGGGCATTGAAGATCATACAACTGACAAACTCCTACGTTTTATTTTAATATCTGGTCTTTCTGTAGACAGGGATCGAACCTCAGCCTAGACCACAAACAGATTAGATGCTTTAACTGCCAGTCTGGTTGTGCCAGATACCGATACAGGTGTATTATATGAACATCATGGACAAAACGGTGGAATATGCTATCTGATATCCTCTTGCTTTGATCATGTTGATCCTTGCATTGTTCAATGGTCTGTCCTATGTATCATGTGTGTGCTGGAAGAAAAAATTGCCTCTGAATAGAATACTTGTACTAGTAATGCATACATCCTGCATGTCCTTCAGTCTGCATGAATCATGTGAATTAACGCCCAATCGCCCATCATTTCTAAAGTCCCGTATGTGCATTTATGGATTTGTTTCATAAATGTCAAGGTCATGATACAAGGGGCTGCCTTTCCCATGACTTGCCAGGCCTACAGCCTCTAAATGCCAAGCTTCTTCTTGACACTTTCTTAGCTACTTTCTCTATGGTCACCACTGGGATGGAGCATGTTGTTTTAACATTTGTTCAAAGCAAAGCATTCTGGCCATTTTGAATTCTTTATTTTTTGATGCAAATTCAGGAATTGTAAAAAGTAATCTTTCATATGGCCTAATGATTAGCAGAGTAAAAAATCCTAGCTTTTAGCATGTTTAGAAGAGAAGTCAGAAGTCTTTTCAAATAATAAGACTCATAGTGGTTTACGTTATTAACAAATAATAGATCTTTTTCCATTAAAACAGTATGAGTAACACGAGTAGTCAGGGAATCAGTTGTTCATTAGTTGATAAACATGTAAATCTACAGCAGCATTTTCAAGTTACACATTCTCAGATCTCTGGAGTTTCATAGAGGTGTTTGACCGGCAAATTAGTTTAGCTTTTTCAGCCACAATATACACACTGATATAGGTGCGAAATACATAATGAATTTGGCGATATGATCAGTTCCATTTCTGTATGCTATAAATAGCAAATGTGTTCTGCTTGCAGATGTTAGTTTCATGCTACTGATAGTAACTTTTGTATCTATTTGCGGCTACACAATGTCGTGCTTCTCCTAGATTTATCTTTTTTCCACACAGATTCTCATATTGTGATATCATATACACATGATATAAACACAACTTATCAAATTTGACATGTGTTAATATATTATAAAATATTATTTCAGAATAGGGATTTCTATATCGGTAAATTCTGCTGGTATCACTGGCCGATTTAAATGCATGCATCAAGCTAGGTGACGATTAAAATGTGGTCTTAATATTAAATATAAAATAGAGGTTTTGCTAGATGCAACTGCGATAATATTCGTCAGAGGCATTGGTAATGAGGTTGCAACATGTTCAAGTCGCTTGTTCTATCAACATGGTACATGTGCTGGTATATATATTGTTTGGTTTACAAATACAACAACAATCATACAATAATATTTTAGAATAACACCTGAACTGCCCCAACTGCTGTAGTTTATGTAGTTGTTCTCCCTAACCTTTAATGGTCCTCTCACCTTGGCAAGGTATAGTTCTGCATGTTATACCCATACATGTGTGTATATTTACTAACCCTAACAAATGTGTCATTTAATACCCAGTATTGATCACTGTACAAACTCGTGATTGGCAGTGTGGTGTATAATCCAGGGATTAGAGGTAGTAGACTGGGATATAAAAAAACCCGTAACACAGCTGTGGAACATGTTTCTGTGATCTTTGACTTGCGAGTTGACATTTATCTGGATAAGAACGGTAGATACATATATACATCATGTAAATACGCATGTCATTATTGGATTTCAATAAACCTTGGTTAGCTGGTGAACAAATGTTAGAGAGCAGTCCGATACCGCCTATCAACATGATCAATAAATATTAGACTGCGTAAAGTGTCATTTACTTATGTGTAATTTACTTAAATGTCTATGGTTTAGAGGCATTTCTAATTGGCCTGTGTATTAGCTGATTAGTTACCCATGCATTGGAATACAGACTTGTTCACAGTTTCCACCCTTTTTGCAGATCCACATGATCAAAATAAGTGACTTGATGTCATATTGACATAAGGGTTAACCATGTTAACGAAACAGTGCACTTACATGTACTTCATACATGCTCTGTACCATGCGTACAGGCCGAGGGCGATCGCTAATTCCTGATCGTGATGTCCTGAGTGGTGCAGTCATCCATAGGTTCATCGTGGCTAGTGTAGGTCCCGTTTGAAGTGGCTGCATTTCCTTGTCTACTTGCCGTTTGGCCCAGTTTAGCCAGCTTTCATTCACAAATGTCCTGATGAAGGCCTAAAGCCTAATAGCAACATGCTCATCTCATGCAGAAAAACAAACAAAAAAAAAAGAGATGGCTTTCCGACTTCGTAGATTGAGACCGAAGGATACCACATTAACCAATGATACAGTTGAACCTTTAGCTTCATGACATCACTTCTTGTGTTTTGTGCACTAGTCATTATGACCATGTTGATCCTGTTGAGTGTTGAGCCACATATATGTACATGTATGTATGTAACCTTGCATATGTGTTGTTCCACTAACAAATGAGTAAGAAAACACATGCATCAAGTTTCCCCTTTATCATTCTTCATTGAACTATGTAAATTGCACCAGCTAAAACATGTAAAAGGAACAAACTCCCTTTGGATATGATTGTCATCAACTGATCAAGCCTTTGCATTTTTTTCCACAAAACTTACAAAACTAATTTATGAGGTTTACTCCAAAAGGATTTTACACTTCTACCATAAAATATTCCAGTTTGGCTGGGTCTAGGCTGCTCTGTATATATATAGTACTGTATGCATTAGTGCATGTACTTGTATCATCGACAGTTACATTGCAGTTGTCAGTAGGTTGCATAGTTGTACTAAGTTGCGAAAAAAAAAAAAAAATCTGTATATTTCTGATAATAAAGTTTGACATAGGTGCAATATGTATAATTTAGCTGTGTGTTTTATATAAACAGTAATCTTCCTCTAATAAGGACACCTCTTCTACCAAACAATTTTGTCCTTATCATGCTTATTAGAAAGGTGTCCTTTGGTGAGAGGGAGCATCACATGTATCCATGGCACTTTCTGCTAAGAAATTGTGTCCTCTCGAGAGAGTGTCCTTTAACACAGACACCACTGTGTATTATATATTCTGTATAAGTCCGGTTTCCTGTATATCCACCCCAGTGCCAAAGGCTACTACGGGTCCTCCTACGACCGCTACCAGGCCCACAATGAGCAGTCCACCCTCCACAAGATGAAGGAGACGTATTGGACAACAAAGCAGGCAGTCATCAAGAAGCTTGGCAAGAAACAAGATGAACACATTGTGGCTTCCGATTCGCAACTAGATTCCAAACTAGAAGTGAGTAACTTACAGGAGGCTTTGAGATAGAATATAGTGACTTGATACCAATTACCGATTTATAGTCATTTTTGGAAGGCAGTTCATGATATATGGATTATCAGTTTGTCATGATCATCTTGGGTGCTGGGATTGTAAAAAAAAAAATCAATTTAAAATGTGTTAAAATGTGTGTGAAATTTTGAAATCATTTTCCACCATTATTTGACTCTGTGTGTAGCATGTTTCGTCAGAAATTATGTTTCCAGAGTCCAAAAACATTCACTCCCAAAAAATATGAAATCACTGTAAGAGATATTTGGTATTTTCAACATATGTTTTTTTTTGGCAGCGTTGTTTATCAACATTAAGTAAAACAGAAACTGAAACATACTACCGGGTAGTAGTACATTGTGCATTTGTAAACGTTCTGATATTATGCTATCTCGTTTATTTACCGACTTAGGTTTTTCGGGCCATACAAAAGTCCTGTATGGACCTCCTCCGGGCCATAGAGAAATACCAGGATAGGCTGTGTGGTAAGAATTTTTTACTTTAACGGGGAAAATTATCAATTCATTGTGTTATCAAGATTTTTGAGTTGTAGGAGATCTTACATGACCAGTGGGACCAATTGTGTTTCTATTCGACCAAGGTTACATTCTGTGAATATAATAACAGACATCATTAGACTTATCTCTGCAATCTGCAGACAGGCGGTATGGATGTATCAGTATTCTAGCAGGTTATTCCAATCAAATAGAGGATTGCTACAAGTCTAGCTTACAGCATTGTTTGTACAGTTCTGGTTGAGACAGTTCATGTTCAGACAAACACAGTTCATGTTCAGCCAGACTACAGTTCATGTTCAGCCAGACTACAGTTCATGTTCAGCCAGACTACAGTTCATGTTCAGCCAGACTACTAGTACAGTTCTGGTTGTCACTAGTACTCACCTTAGTAGTCCCTCTATTTTGAGACCACCGATGGGACCTTGAAAAATGCAATCTTATTTCCCAGGTGGTCTTAAAATAAAACTTCAGCATCCAAAATTCCAATTTTGGACCAAATGTATTGCTCTTACAATTGAGGATGGACTTAAACATTAAAAATAAAGGACTACCGGGGGTACTGGACAAAAATGTCACTGTGCCTATGACTGTTTGGTGAACCATGTTATATCATGTATAACACCTGTGTATCCCCCCCTCCCCCCCCCCCTTCTCCCAACAGCTCTGTCCCAGGAGGAGAATGCCATGGGGCGTTTCTTAAAAACAGAGACACAGCACGACAAGACGAGGGCTGGGAAGATGATGGCTGCCGTCGGCAAGGCGCAGAGCTTCTCTTCTCAACAAAGGTACAGCAGCCAAGGAGCCTTTTGTTTGTATGACTTGTTTACACCGACCCGATAGCATATAAGAGTTGGGATTCAGTGTTGGGGTTTAGTGAATAGTTTCTAGAGTTGGTTGACTATATATGCTATAGGAGGGCCTTTTTCCTTTAATACAAGGGCTTTAGGCATTCATGAGCATAATACTAAAATAGCTTCCTAATCCTTTCTGACCCCCCCCCCCACACACACACACACATATTTCCGTCATATCCGTCAACTGTAGTCCCCCTCTAATAAGGACACCTCTTCTGCCAAACAATTCTGTCCTTATTAGGGAGTCTCCTTTGGTGAGAGGGAGCATCAGATGTATCCATGGCACTTGCTGCCAATAAATTGTGTCCTTTCTAGAAGGGTGTCCTCTCTCAAGAGTGCCCTTTAAGAGAGGGGCCATTCTAGTAATCGAATCTGTACATCTAAATCACTCTTAGACTATTCTTATCTTGTCCATCTCTAGAATCAGACCCATCTTTTTCCCAATGTTTTTCCTGGTTTTGACCTTACCTGTACCATGGTAATGTTTCTGTCCAGGCTAGCTCTACGGGTGCCTTTAGTACGCCTGTACCAAGAAGTGGAGACCTTCCGTTACCGCGCCATATCAGACACCCTGGTAACCGTGAACCGGATGGAGAGCGCCCGTACAGAATACCGTGGCGCCCTCCTGTGGATGAAGGATGTCTCAGAGGAGCTCGATCCAGACACATATAAACAGCTGGAAAAGTTCCGGAAGGTACCAGAGACAGCTAGCACTAGGAGCAGGAACCATTACATGTAGTACCCGTATGGTCATTTTGTTGGTTCAAGATAAGACTTACCGGTAGATATGTTGTACAATTATGTTAATGTTATTTGACGGCAAACAGAATCCCTGTCACACAACTGAGGACAAGCTAATTGGCTGGATGTGTAAGTGAACTTAAAATGAGAGATTACAGCTTTAAGCTGGATATGTATGCATGCCACAATACAGAAACTGTGTATATACCGGTAGTACTGCTAGTGTATGTACAAATAAATCTTCTAGACTGACTTTTTTTTGATTACAATACTCCATCAATTCTCACAAAAATCAACCAGTCTTCTACAATTTTGTATGCACTGTGGAAGTCTGCCTTAGCAAGCTTACGACTACCCCAGAAATAGACCACCGCAGAAATAGACCTCCGTAGAAATAGACCACCGCAGAAATAAGACCACCCCAGAAATAAGAGAGCACCCCAGGAATAAGACCATCCAAGAAATAAATAAGATCACCCAACAAATAAGACTGTGCCAGAAATAAGACCATCCTAGCAATAGGAACACCCAGAAATAAGACCACACCAGGAACGAGACCACCCCAGAATTAAGACCACCCCAAGAATATGACCCCTTATTGCATGACCAAAAAGCTACACACCAGTGTTATATTATTTTAAGACTACCTGAGAATTAAGACCACTTGGGCTCAATCTTGGGTTGTCTTAATTCCAGGCTACCACTGCATAATATAAACTTTTAAGGGTATAATTTATGTATTTGCGTAACAGTAGCAAGCTGCTGGTAAGCAAGCTGCTCAATGTCTCACCATGCTGCCTTTTATATCTTGTCTTTTATATCTTCTCAGGTTCAGGCCCAAGTCAAGAAGACCAAGGCCAAGTTTGACAAACTCAAACTGGACACCATGCAGAAGATCGACCTCCTGGCGGCCAGTCGCTGTAACATGTTCAGTCACGTCCTCGCCAACTACCAGACATCACTCCTACACTTCTGGGCCAAAACGTCGCGGACCATGAGTGCTGTGGCCGAGAGCTTCAAGGGCTATCAATATTACGAATTTAATATGTTAAAGGTGATTGGTTTATTATCTATCCAAAGATGACTGAATTGTAGCCGATTACCATATTTGTTGTATGTTGGTTGCATTTTAATTAATTTACATAAAATAGCTTATGGTAGTTTAATTCATTCTGTACATATTGGCTTACCATACATTATCTGTACGTCTCCTGCTTGGGCCAAAATACTAACAATCTACAGATTTGGGTATTGCCGCGAACTTTAAAAAACCCAATTATTGGATATCCATAAATTGTAATATTAATTCATGGGCGTCTAATAAATCTAGTAATGAAAATATTGTGAGATTTGTAATTTTGAAAACCATGTTACAATCTGGCATTGGAAACTGTTTCAGGCGGTTAATGGGCAGGAAATTTTAAATATCTCGAGAGTGTATTTCTGTTGTAATCAATGCAGTGTTATATTTCCCATTCCAGGAACTGGCTGAACCAAGCAAAGAACTGGCCGAGAAAACAGGCACCAAGGAGGAACCAGAGCGGGACATAGATAGCCGGATTGACAAAGATGGGTAAGCTTGAAGTGGCACAGGATGAAGATAATCTCAGATAATCCGCCTCGACTGACCACTGACATTGTCGTTGGCCAGTGTCTGTTTTCTCCGTGCTATGCAGACAGTATCTTTTTGATAATCTAACTATGCCGCTAGTGTTATTAGCCAGTGTCTTTTTTTGTCCCTGTTTGGCAGCCAGATTAGTCTGTTGGTGCTATAGCTTTCTTTCTGTCGAAAGTAACTTACATATTAAAAGAGCGTTGATAAATATACATTGTAATAATAGACCTTAGAGAAACCAATGTGGATTTTCTGCAATGTTTTTTTTTTTTTTTTTTGGTAGGTCCATGAATGTAATAATTGGAGTCTTTTTCTCAGTCTGAATATGTGCAGTAGACGTTCGTAGTAGATATGTGATTTACTAGATTATTGTGTGTTACTGTGATTATTTACTGTGTATTAGTATTTTTGCTGTGAAATGTTGTGTCCTTTATTGTTACCATTGTCCCTCACTGTTACCATGGTTTACACGATCTTTGCCATGGAGGGAAACTATTTGCAGTCGAGTTGACATACGTTGTAGTTCAGGAAGGATTTCAGTAGATGGAGAGGCATATGGTTATGGTAGCTGTAGTTGCTTCGAAAATACCCAGTACCCAATTCTATCACATAAACACGAGAATATTCATCTGTTTATATGACTTCAATTTTGTAATCGACATGGCTACCTTAAAAGGAGTAATACGAAAAAAGCGCTGGAATGGCAGCCCCACCGCCATCAAACGAAATCATCGCTGCAGTACAGAGACCACCTTAGTGAGGAGGAGGAGGAGCAGGAGGAAGAGGAAGAAGAGGAGTTGTTGTCACATCACCCAGCATCAGATCAGAGTCTCAAAAACGAGGATTCCAGCCTGTTAGATCTAGAGGTCCCTGCGCCGCGACAACATCCAGCAGAACCACTCAAAGCCAGAAGGTCAGAGGAAGGGGAAACCGCAAGTGTTTCTTATTAACATATGACAGACCGAATCATGTTTAAATAACCGTGCTGTGGTGATAGTCAGCAATGGTGCATGTGTAGCATAGAGAATCTGATGCGAAATTTCTTCTTGGCCTTGGGGAAATTTTTTTGTTACAACAGACTTGGTAGTCCAGCTGCCTGATTCCACGGCATTGTGCTAGTTAAGTCGTCTTGGTATGCGTTAGGTGTAAGGTTTTCATATGTTTTTAGGTTAAGGTTGGTGATGGTTTCTATACAGACAAAAACAATTAACTGAACTGAAACATATCACATTATTTTGTTTCCGTTATGACTTCAAAGGTGAATCCGCATAATAAGAAAACTTTGTAGTATAATACAATAATAGGTTTATATGTTAAATGTGCTGGTAAATTAATTTACTTTAAATACCTATTAGTGATTTTCTGTTTAATACAAATAATGTTTTCAGTTGCACATAGTTTCTCTAGAGTTTTCTAAGTTTAGAGCCTTTTATTTTGCAAGGTTTCTGGCATAAGATCAGGGTAAACTCTCCATTTTAATGTCTGAAAATAACAGGAGTATAGAATATCAAGAAATGTTACATAAAAATATACATGTAGGCATATCCAGACACTTCCTGACACACCTAGGTCTTCTGGAAAATCATCATACAACTTGGAAGATCACACTTTAGATTCCAACTGGCAATGTGAGAAGACCCAGCAAGCTCCATATTGGAACACCTGATGGACAATCACTAAATGTGGATAGCGAAAAACCATGATGGCCTTGAATAAAACTTTTCTCATCATGCTCATGGCAGGAAGGATAATGAGTACAGATGCACAAGGATGGCAAAAGAACTGGGATGAAATTCTTTTTTCGAATGATATCAACACTGGTATCTGTGTGAGTGAACTCCAGGAGCTGAACATTGCATGGCTACATCATGTCATGAAACTGGAGTAAAATTTGAGAAAAACTGCTGTTTGCTGATGAACGATAATACAGAAATTGGGCTTTTTCATGCAGATGCTTTTGGTGATGCATCATGATGCATCAACAATATGACTGCCGATATTTCAATCTGCAATTGGGCTGCTGATTACACCTCTAGCCATGTGATGCCCAGTTTGGTGCGTTGGAGCACTTTCAACAGAAACCCAAAGAACAAGGAATGCTCTTTGCCATGTTTGCTGTGGTATAAAGTACAGCTTTGAGGCTAATCGCATTGGCTCTCTAGACAAAATTAAAAGTTCAAACATGGAACAGTCAAGGGTTGCCAAGGTGATAGGTAACTTAAGTCTGCTGTCCAGACTTCAGATTTTCTGAAAGCTGCCCCCTGGCTGCTTTGCATGCTGGGAAGTATTTTCGTATCGATAAAAACGATACATGCATCATATAAATGTATGTGGTCATCCCAGTAACTTGTTGAGTAAAGTTCATCTGAATTTAAAAAAAAAAAACTTTTTGTAACAACATTTAGGACAGTGAACGTTTACTTCCGTTTTTTTTTGCCTCTGTGTTTCTGTACATGGGACATGTTTATTATTTATTGGGGCATCCCGTCCCCCGACGGGATCCCCTATGGGTTTGCCGACTTTTTTTTTTTTTTTTTTTTCTTTTATCTTCCGCCGCACTTTCGGTGGCTGTTTGTTGTGAAGAAAACAACGGATTGGGCTGAAATTTTGCACAACCATACTTATGGACATGCTTCAGGTCGAGGTAAAAAATATT
>JAAUYG010082379.1_pt1 | contig 15454 bp, 8 predicted proteins | sample 7278091 | NCBI WGS metagenome assembly JAAUYG01 (sample SAMN14350201, study PRJNA611818) | marine sediment metagenome | isolation source: surface marine sediment (0.6m) | place: French Polynesia: Moorea | collected 2018-08 | reverse complement strand
CCTAAGTGAATGCTCAAGTCACCTATGTACCATACTTAAGTTTTGACTTAAGTATTTGCTTGAGTTTTGACTTAAGTTGTTTCGAGAACTACATAAGTCAAAACTTAAGTCCAAACTTAAGTATTTACTTAAGTTTTGACTTAAGTATGTTTCAGAACTCCGGCCCAGGTTCTATAGAAGTGTTAAGTCTTACTTTAAACATGCTAAAAAGCAGGATTTGTTGAATGTTGGGTTTGTCATTGATTTGTACATTTAATATTTGGTGTGAAGTGTAGCCTTGATACTTACTTACTTGATGCTCTATAGCCTGTTAACTCTTTTTTACCATGTTTACAGTAACTAGTAGTTTGTATGGTAACTAGCAGTTTACTGTAAAAAATTAGTAATCCAACTTAATACATTGCATGTACTAATATGATTGAATCATCCCCAAAGTTAGCCTAAATTCAAGATCATGACTTTCAGCTTCAAAGACCACAAACTAAGAGTTTTGGCTTGCCAATGGAACAACTTGCATCATCAGATCAATATGTTGGAAAGATGATGCTATATAACAAATTTAATGAATTCAACACTGTTAGAATTTTTTTTATATACAGGCATGCAAACATATAGCGACACATTTACCAAGTGAAAGCAAGGAATAAAAAAAAAATAGATATGGGGTTAATAATAGTGGGTATATTGTGTGCACATAATATATTGTTAAAAATGTTCAGATTTATGCAAAGGGGTTCTTGCAATTTTTTTTCAAGCTGACTTATAAGAATGGATCATATCACAAATGATGAAAAGACTTTGGTAAGTTGTGAAGCTTTTTCCACATGCTGTGCAGTAGGATATACATTAGCTGTACATGTACAAGGTAGTTCTATACAGTTTTTTGTACACAGCAGTGTTTTTCATATGTACAAGAAAGGGAAAGTACCATGGCTCTTAAGGGAGTTGGCATGATCACAGATGTAGTGGCAACACAGGGGACTCGAAATCTGTGGACATCCAGTATTATGGGTTCGAACCCTCTCTGTGCTAGTCACTCACTTTCTGGCCAGGTGAGATGCCTTAGGCAAGCACCTAAATCCTAGAGCTGCCTTGAAGTGAAAATTCAGATCCCAGAGGGTTTGTTGCAAACCTTAAAAAATAAGAGAAATTTGTGAAAATGGTTTTTTAGAGTTCACACTTTGTCGAGGCTTTAAAATGTTTAGTTTTGTGTCATGTATTGCTTAAAGTAAGGCTGCTGTACATGTGGTTGCTGAGCGATGCTTTACCTTTTTGCCTCGTGGTATCAGTAGAACTCATGGAACTATTGTCATGGTGCAGGCATCAAATTGTCTTGTTGTACATGTTGTATGGTAAATGTGTTTTCTTGGAAGCTGTTTCATGGATTGCCCCAAAATTTTACATGGAGTTTTCTGTTCATCATCATAATCATACTCTAGGGTAAAGTCATAAACAAAGTGTCTCTACTTTATACAATGTAAATACTTTTGGTTTTCACTTTTTCAAATTTAAGTTTTTTAATTTTCTTACTTTTATTTCATAGAGGAACTGTGTGGGAGTTGGTAGGATTTCAACTAAATTCATCCTGAAGATACTAAGTATAGAAAATCGCCAAATTTGTGAGGCTCTCTTCAAGACATTTTTTGAGGTTTGGAAATACATTTGTATGCTTATTGCTATGACAATTGATCTTTGGTAACCAATAAGCTGATAAGCCAGAGTGATCATGGTATTGTGTATTGAGTGGCAACAGTGTGAGCAGAGTGTCAAGGCAGAAGGACTTCTTGTTTCTGCTTTTCTAAATTCATGTTATGAGGTTATTTTATTTTTTTTTTACACACATTTTCTCCCGTGTTGGCTAACCTGCATTTAACATGTTTAATTTGCTTACTGTTTATGCCTCAGTATTGTCTAGTTACTAGTAAATGTAGTGCTGTGTTTACTCGTTCAATATCCTACGTGTTACATGTATATATTTTAACCTAAGATGCAGCTGACAATGCCTGACATCTTATAATAAGTTGTACTCATGTACTGATAACTGATAATTGTAAAAGCACTTTGTGTGTGTTTTCACTCCTTTAATTTTAATACCATCTTGATTATTGGTATGGGTACATGATGTAGAGGCCTAATGTTGGGATTTTATGTACTATGGGATGATCACAGTTTTAAAACCATGCACCATCTATTATCATGATTATTGTACATGTCTATGTATTAGAACTCATGCATTTTATCTTTTCTATCTGGTTTTCTTAAAATAGAGCTGTATTTTTATTGGGTACACACAATTAACTATTAACACCTATTGTTACACAATTGTCCAATACAGAGAACAATTTACTTTCAAAATTTTGTATAGCAAAAAATTGTAGCTTTGAAGAATTTAGTCTTAAATGTAAATTGTAATAGAATATTTAATAGTAAAAACTGTATGCATTTTTGAACTGGTGTAGCATTTTGCTGTTCATGTGTAGCAAACTGCACGCTGCACCATTTAAATTGTTCCCTGGTCCAATACCATGAATACATGGAGTGTTATTATCAGCATTAGTTATTGGATATAGCTTGCAGGAATTCTGTTGTTGCATGTACAGGCAAAATTGCAGCGTTCTGTTTTGTTACCCTCGAGGCTTTTACAAGGAATGAACAGTGATAGATTGCCAAGATCGCCAGTGATAGAATGCCAAGATTGCATTTACCAGTAAATGTAAATTTCTCTTTTTTTGTATAATGTAAGTAAATTTCTCTATTTCTTAGTGAGACCAGTTAGGTCATAACATATGTGTTCTACATATTTCCATGTGCATGTCATTAACGTCCCATCTTCAGTCACTGAATCAAGCAGTGCATGTTACATTGAGTTTCCAATTTAACATCCGTATTTTTGACTCACATTCCAGTGTTCAGTAAAAAGTTGGGACACCCGTGTTCCTGTACAGGCCAGCCAGCCTATTGTCAATGAACAGCTGTTTTGTCAAACTGAAGAGCCAACGCCACCGACGTATGAGCAATCTCAGGGTGAGTGTATGCACAGCTTCTGAGCATTTTTTGGGAGGGGGCTGGGGGAATGGAGCTGTATGCTTTTGATGCAGAGTCCTGAAATATGCTGACATTGCTACTGAAGTGCCTGTGGCTGATACAGAGTCCAATCTAAAGCTGTAAAGGGTTACTGGAAGGTTCAGAATTCAATCATTATCTTAATATTTTGAATTAAGACCGGTTCACTAACACCTTCAGGCATTACATACATGACTATACACATGTTAGCGTCTTATACATCAAGTACTTTTACGTGTGGTTTTTTGTGCATAATGGGGAACATTCTTGTGACAGTGACATTGAAGCTGTTGAATGAAACGCTTAAAGGTCTCGAGGGGGTGGGGTGCGGGATCCACAAAGATATTAAATATTTAAGTTAAAGACTGATTACAAGACTGAATTAAAGAAAGTAGCTACCAGGACGATTAGTGGACTTGAGGTCATTTCTAGACTTACCGGTAATATTTTTCTAGAAACTGAACTTGGGGCCCATGTGAATGAAACAAATTTTATATATATACGGTGGCCCCCCTCTAATAGGGACAGCCCTTCTGCCAAACAATTCCGTCTGTATAAGAGGGGTCCTTTTGGTAAGAGGGAGCATTACATGCGGTCACTGTACTTGCAGCCAGGAATGTGTGTCCTTTATAGAGGGGTATCCTCTCTAGAGAGTGTCCTTTATATATTTGGGATAGTGTAACATAGAAATATTTGCCTAGAATTTGTTCCACTAATTTGATGGTTAAAAAAAACTTTTATTCCTGTAAATGTAAAAAGATAAAATTGTGACTCTCTGTATTACTATTTGGTAGCTGAACTTAAAATCAAACATACCGGTAATGCAGACATTAATTTATGCTAACGCTTCTTTTGCAGTATTTATTGACACTGCAGGCCCATTGCTAACACATTGCTCAAGGCTGTTGTTTGCATAGTGCTTTGCTTAATTGGTGCATGTGCTTTTTTGGCCAGTACCATGAGTACTGAAGGTTTAAAATGTTATTTCAGAGCCTCCACCATCGTACGAGACATTGTTTGGTCAGGTACAGAACGTACGTAGGAACTCGAGCGGTATCTTAAATTTTTACCGAAAGCTGCTTCTTTTCCTACATGGAACAGGTACGTTTAAATTTTTGTGATGGCATGATTTTGTGGAGGTGTAGAAGTTAGATTTAAAAGCTCCGGTCCTGGTTCCAGAAAAAGTTTGGAACTCCATGAACTCATAACGGTAAAAGACACTGTTACCAACTGAAGTGCACTAGGGGACTTGAAGTCCATTTGTGAAAAAAAGTTCATTTTGTGGAAAATGTGTACATTGTAATTATATGCCACCTTGTGATACCTCTTCAGCTAGATGTTTATGATGATCATCAGAATAACCTGCACATTTATGTTTTCATTGCCGGTAGAACATTGTAGAATGTCCTTGGTGTTGACAAACATGTGCAAAAGGTGTCAAATATCTAAGGTCGCAATGTATTCAGATCCTATCATTTTTTTCTCCAGCAAGTGGAGTACTAGTAAGTAAATAGGCGTAAAGTTGAAAGTGAAATTTTTACTCTGAGACTTCCCTAAACTTTGTGATCAGTGGCTGTAATTTAGTGGAAAAGGTAAAATGTTTGATGTTTTTTTTTACTTTTAGATAACAGGATTGAATGAATTTCTGTTATTCCGCAGAAAAAAATGTAAATGTTGAGATATTTTGTAATTTTATGTTTCTGAAGAAAAATATATAAAGGGTTTAACATGAATAATGAATAATGCAACAGTTTGTTGGGGACGTCTGTTGCCGATGCTTGGACATCTTTTATACTGCAGCATTATTGTTTTTTTTTCTTTTTTTTCAGTGGCATGTACGATATGTATTGGAATACTTCTCATCATACCACTCTCCATGATAGTAATGGGTGAGTTAACACCAGGTAGCAACTTAATTATGTTCCAAAATTTTGACACTACCCCAGTTTTGAGATGCACTGCTGCTGTATTAAGACGGCAATAATGTGATAACATCATAAACCTGCTACTTAACATGCTTAGAGTTGACACTCTAGAATGACGGTCTGCCTAGAGGACACAACTGTTGGCAGTAGCTTCAGTAAGTACCGTGAATGCATCTGCTGCTCTCTGTCTCTCACCAAAGGACACCTCTTTATAATGACAGGATTATTTGCCAGAATGAATGTCCCTGTTATCATGGTTATGGGGAGACTACTGTAAATACAAATCTGTGAGGATCATGAGGATATTCACCTATCCTACATGTTAAGATAATTTCTGTTTTAGGCATTTTATTTTGGAATTCATTCTATTCAAATCCAATGGTATAGTGCAGTTGTAACATTTTAACCCTAAATTATAGCCTTCTAAGGTAGGAGCATTAAAAAGTTGTTATTTGCTTGATTTATTCATTCTTGGTATTGTTTCTTGCACTCAGGCACATACTACATGGAAGAATGCCCTGTCAACAGGCTCATACCGATATATTTGATCGTCGGAGGGGTGTTTGGGTTCATCCAAATCTTCACCAATGTTGTGCAGCGCATCATCGACACACACAAAGAAGATACTCCCGACAGTCAACATAAGACCCATCCCATGAGAATAGTCATCTATGTGTTCCTTGTCGTATGGTTCGTCATTGGTAAGAATCAGTACAATGAAACCTTGCCTTAAGACGACCCCAGCAATAAAACCATGTATTGAATGTTCAAAAACGACTTGCCAGAGTTATATTGTTTTACAAATAAGTTCACCTCCAAATTAAGACCACTTTTGCCTCAACCGTGGGTGATCTTTAGTTCAGAAGGTACACTGTATACATGTATTATGTTTTGTAAATCCCGGGTAGTAAATGAATGCCGTGGATGCGATGTAGAACTAGTAACACTGTAACATCAGTTTCAACTGAATTTGATCATACCGTACCATCCATAACAAATAAACATGTTGTTTTAGTCTAACTACTGTAGTCTGTACCTATACTGCTACATTGTCTAGATATTTGTATAAGTGTTGACAGATTTACTACATCAGTAGTTAATATTTTGGCTTTGACTGGTTTGACTGACACATGGTTCTACTGAATAGCTTTGCTGTACTGTTATGAAACTTAATATTGATCTGTGATATATATGTTATACTGGATATATATATATATGATTTTTTTTTAGATTACCAAACTATGTTATTGTTGAATGTTAGAGCATTCACATATAGGAGATAGACTTCAAGTTTTTTGGGTTTTTTTCTCTGTTTACAGGTAGCATATGGATATTTCAAGCCTATCCAAAGACTATGGGATATCACTTCGGGGACTGGAGACCCCAGTCAAACTACTGCCATTTGACTCTCTACTGGTTTGCCTTTTGGCTTACCATTGCCATATATGCATCCATTCCGACTCTGGTGTGTTGCTTCATCTGCTGGGCAGGAATTCTGAGTCTGATTACGTCATCGAGGGAGGGAAGACGAAGTGAAAACTCATCGCAAGCAAACATCAACGCAGAGATATGACGTCTGTCATTGTTCTGAAGTCCATCGTTTTTGTTATTTTACCAGTTTGTTAAATTTATTTGCTCCCAGTACTATTTGATAATACATATAATACCGGTAATAATAATAATAATAATAATATTAATAATAATAATAATAATAATATAGAAAGCTTTATTATTAGTTAATATGTTAATCTGGAAAGGGTGTTTTCGAAATATCTGCTTAAAAGGAAAATTTAGGAAAGAGACAATATTACATCCTGATTCGTCAGAATATGATGACTGCTCAAGGTACACATATAGATGTACTGGTAATACTGTAAATTCATTAATGTTTGTGGGGATTAATGCATTTCAAGATGAAACCATGTTTGCATGGATTAATATTTCGTGGTTAGCTAGGACCTCATTAATTTTCTAGGCTCACGAATTATGTTCGCCGCTATTTATTTTGCTATTTAAAGATGGTCGTGGAATTTGTCAAATAATTCCCTCACAAACATTAATGAATTTACAGTATATTGAAGATTCATTACTTAATTTTCTGCATGTTAGTTGCTAGAGTATAAAGCTTTTTAAATTAATGCAAAACTTTATATCTGTATAGTTTGGGAGGATTATAAAGTCTATACATGTACTCCTATCTCAAAAACAGGATTTGACAGTGCAACTATTTGGTCGAGAGTCGCCTTGTAGAAAATATTGAATATTTCATACCTCCGGTTTGTAATGGGAGAAGCGGTGGCTCATGAGTTCTGTTATTTTGAACCACATTTGTCCACAGAATAAGTGAAAGAAATATTGTTATGTACTGTAGTAGGTTGAATCGGGCCAATTGGTAATAGTTTCGAAGTAACATTTCCAGTTTAATGTGATCTGGCATCTCCCTACGTCATCATCATTGTAATAATATTCATTGTCATAAGCAAATTCACTCTCACGTTCAGTAAATGATGTGCCATGACCTGTGTTTTACAGTGTATGTTGTATTTATTACATTCCTAACAGTATAAGGCCATTCAGTCACCATTTAAAACCAAGCTGGGACTATCAAAGTTATTTTGATATGTCAACTCATTCTCATCGTATAAAGGTGGACATGCATCTCTGATGATCGCCAAATATCATGTAACGTATGTTGCGTTTCCTTTGAACTAAGTCTTCTTTATCATACTTGTATATATGTGTCAATCTCTTTCACAGATCTTTTATACACTTACACTTGCGCAGTGTTATATTAGTTTGCGATCTGCATTCTGTGTTGGTATACTATTGTTATTTTTTTTTTCGATTTGCCTGCAGCAGTGCTGCAAAAGGAAAGCTTTTATTTGTTCCCACCATGCATTGTACATTTTCAATTTGTGTTCTCTCGTAGATCATGCTCTAAACTGCTCTTGTGTTCTCTTGTAGACCATGCTCTAAACTGCTCTAGTGCAGATCATGCTCTAAACTGCTCTAGTCTGATAGCATCAGGAGACCATTGATATAGAATCCTGTATCAAGAGACCGTTCTGACGTACCCTGTGGGAGAATTCTGTGCCGTGTAGTTTTGCAGAATCTCCTTGGTTTTGTGTAAACCTAACCTCATGTAAATCTGTCTACTGTGATTTGTACATCTGGGATCAGTTTCTTAGAAAAATCTTAAGTCCCCAAAAAGTGATCTTAAATATGGAAAAGGCAACAGCTGTGTGAGTAGTGAGCTACAGTTCTCTTCTAGACTTCCATTTTTTTTTCTGGGCATCCGCCCCTGGGTTGGGTTGCCCGGAAAATCTTAAGTTTTAAACAATGATCTGAAGCATGGAAAAGATGATGGTTGCCAAGGTGATTACTGGTCGTAAGTTCACTTCTGGACCTGAGATTCTTTTAAGCAATGGGTCCCTCGCGGCAGTGTTAGTTCTTCTCTTTGTATTAAATCAACTGTCACTGTAAACTGTCACTGTCTGTCAGTTGGTTTTCGATGTACACCAGTGTGATAGTGTGTTACCAGTACATTTGTTGGTATATGTGTTCCCTGTCTGTTTACTTGTCCAAACCTGTGCCATTCCATGATATTAACCGGTGTCACAATTTATTTTGGGCTGTGAGCAAGCCGCAACTCATCATCACCATAGCAGGGTGTGTGTTCTGACAGAAGAAGTGCAAAGCTTTAGTCGTATGTATAGAGTATGTGTGGTGACAATGTATAAAAAGTATAATTGTTGTAGTTTGTCCATTCAGTACGGCATGAATATTTATTATTACCTGTTGAGCGAAAATCATATCTTTGCTTGGATTTGCTAGAGTTGACTACTGAAGTATGTTTTGTTATACTGCATGCAATGTTACTGTTTGCAATCATTTCAAATAGATGGCGTATAGTTGATGTGTTCATAAGCCATGTAAGCCCTTCACAAGATTAATTTGTGATCATCGAAAAGTTGCCAATTTTCTTCATAAGATGAAAAGCCTTAAATATCCAGGGGACATGTAATTTAACTCTTCGTGCGATCAGTTCATATTGATTCCTATACAGTGTATAGTGAATCACAAAGACCATTTTGTTGGAACAGAGAGAATCTGTCCTTAGAATTTCCTCTCAAGACAAACTCTGGTAACAGGTTTAGTTGTACATGTAGCAAAATATTATGGTAAGTGGCTGGTCTTTTGAGTCATGTGGTCTCCGAGGATATGGTTTATCTATGAAGATCTCGAACATTTCAACAGTGTTTGTGCCAACCATAGCCTAAACTGACAATCACCAGTTGTACCTGTGGTTTTGTCTGGATCTAGTCAATACAAGTTTCCGTCCAGAGCTAATATGACAACTAATTAATTTATTAGCCTCTGCAGTGCTGTGTAGCTATGGTGGCTGTGTCCGAATACTTTTCCTGAGTCAAATGGCACAGCCATTGCCATATCTGGAGGGTTTTCCTGAGTTTACTTTCCGAGGTCATGATAGCATTGCGAATTTTTGGGTGCTGATTCCGGAGGGAAAGTTACGAATGATACACCTTCGTAATCAAACTTTATTTCAGGCAACAAGAGCTTGAATATTTTCAGATTGACAATGCCTGCTACAATAAGACCACCCCAGGGACCAACAAAACCCAGGTGGTCTTAATAGACAGGTAGTCATGAGAGTAGGTTCGGTGGTTTTGGCGAGCCTGTAGATGTCTCCGTACTTTCCGTAATTGGTTTTAGATAGGAATATCGACACAAGAAATGCAGGATGTTTGAACCCTAAATGGCAGATCTTGGACTATCGACTTCCAACCATCTGCATGCGGTACTTTTAATTGTATGTCCGTATCATGGTCTATTGTAGGGATACGGATATTGCACACGAGATATAGCTTGACCCGTGCCAACCTAAATATAACTCATACCTATGTCCACTTCATCAATTGTTTGTGTCTTCGCTCTTCTTGGAGGCAAGTGACACCGAACCAAGCTGATTTTCAGCTTCAGGAGCCGATTTCCTGAAAAATCTCATTGTTCAAATCAATTCTTAAGTCTGGAAAAAAACAAAACAATTGTTACCACAACACATTCCTAGATTTGAAATTTTTTGAGAAAATCAGCCTGATGTCTGCAGTTTGGAGTTCCTCTTTTAAAGGTTTCATACTTTGCTTGTGAACACAAAATATACTTACTTGCGACATTTGCGCTGAAACTTCAAGTGCATAATGTTCTGCTATTCCTGTGCCATAAGTTGTTACAGCGTTCGCATATGCATGTATGCTAATGCAGTTTTAAGTTTTGTGTTTATATATCATGCCACGCCTGTATTGTCTTTTATTGTGTTATATATGTTCTTTTTTACAAACTAAGAATCATTATTTTGCGTTTGGTGCTGGGCACCAACTTTTAACCTGTAGTGCACTTTTTCTATATATACATGTACATTTGTTTATTGCAGAATATACTGATGTAGCAGTACATGTAATCTATGAAGAACAGATGTGAATGAGAGTATAGTATTTTGATAGCTACTTTGCAGAAACAGAGTTATTGCACCTATAGTTATTACTACTTTTGTGCGAGTTCCACACAATATAATACATGTAGTATCAGTATTGAAATATACCCTTGAAACACTGCATTTTTATCATGTTATGAACTTTGAAATACATAATATACTGTAGCATAGTCATGAACATGTACCAGAGTTGCAAGAAAGGTTTGTTCAATTCAGATTTCAGAGACATACATGTAGCCATATCTATAGTTAAGCTGATATTGCAGAAGTTAAAAACATATACATCATTGTTTTGCATTACCGGGTAATTACTATACATGCACATGTTGATTAAATTATGATAATTAAGTTATTATCAAAAGGACTCCAATAGGTCTTGGAAATATTTTGGAAGGCTTTTTATAGCCGACGTGTATTTCAGTGCAGAATGTATGCCATTACAGTCGGCCTTGGACATTGTGTGCGGTGTCAGAATGTAATGAAACTTAAGTTTAGGATGTGGTACCCAGATGCATTCTTCTTTGATCTTCACAATTACATGTAAGTGGTATGGATACTGATTTCTGTGTGAATCTTTATGACCCCCAAATTGTGTGTGTGTGTGTGTGGGGGGGTAGTTATAATGCAGCTTCACTTTGCAAGTATAAACTTGGCACTAGCGTGATTGCGGCCACCTTGGAAGAAAGGACGATTTCTCAGCTGTACCCAAAACTGTTATTTTCATTGTCTAGAAGTTTCAAGGATAAGACCACCCCACAATTAAGACCAGTTTATGGTGGTTGTGGGTGATCTCATTTCTGAAGGTTCTTTGTGTTATGTGGGCTCTTCCATCCTTGAGACATACAACTGTATTCGTTGAACTAACCACGTGTAGGTGCATTGATGTACATGTATGGCTTGCCTTTGCAAAATAAATGTATGCACTCATGTAACTACACTTCTAGGCAGATTTTCATTTGGGCATTTCCACAGCATTTGGTGCAGTAAGTATCAGATGACAGAAAAGTTCAACATGCCTACTTCAGGGTCAGAATGCAAGAAAGAGAGGCAAAGCCAGAAATGAGGCCCTAGAGATGCGCTGCAGTTGTGAGCAAACTCTGGGATATAAATCTTCGGGAAGATGTGAAAGGTGATCATGGTGATGCTGGCCTTGAAAGAGCACTTATATAGTAACTGTAGCAGTGGTTTATATATTTGTGTATTTTATTTCATAAGAGAGCTAAAAACTCTAGGTACTTTTAGACTTGTGTGAGAGCTTATCGATCTGGGCAGCTTCGCAAACCTGAGACAAAACGATGATGTAACAATTAGGTGGTAGACACCTGGGGATGAACTACAGAAATGTATATCACCACAAGATGCTAGTGAATGTCACTGGTGCCTCGGGGGTTTCAGCAAGTCACATAAGTGTACAGATATTTCTTATAATGGATGAAAGGTCACATAAATGGATGTTATTAAACAAGTCTTTAATGATGGCTTTATGTTTATTGGGATTACCCTTAGCATGTAAGGCACCGGAGTCTTAAGCATATCTTCTGAAGGGCAGCTCACAGGCTGCTTATGCCATAAGATATGCCTTACAAATCGGGTTCAAAATTGGTCCATAAACAACTGTAAAATCAACATATTTTGGTGTGTTATAGACAATAAATGTGCATGCCAGAAACGCCTCGGCCTGTTTTGTGGTGTTCCTGCAGTGTTGCCAACAAGCATGACAAGGGCAAACAAGAACTAATAATCTTATAAAGTGCAATGTGTAATACCAGAAAGCTCGATTTGCTGCAGAAGAAGTTATGGTAACCTTTTCCAAGTAAAATTCTTTTTATACATTCTACGAACATTGATAGCAACCATAGACTTTGAATTTATGAACTTATAAAGACCCTGAAACTTCTACTTTTGAAGGCAAATCTTACCACCCAGCTAGTACTTCTTCACAGATTGCATTTTAGTTAACATTGGTGTTACGGCCCCTAATATATTACTGGTACAAGTAACTGGCCAACTGGTTGAAGACGGAATATTACAGGCAACGGAAGCACTAATTTTCCTCTACAGTAGTACCCACCCCCACCCCCCTAGATAAACCCCGTATTTGCCGATAAATCATGGCCACATTAGAAGTGGCCTTTGGCAAGAAGTAAATCAAATCGTACCAGTACATGTAGTGGCAAAGATTTTGGCCACACTGGGGGAGGGTGGCTTATGGCAGGTGTCTACTAAGAGAGGACCTCTGTACTCGCCTCACAGCTACAGGGGAACCTGCCGTGAAAGACCACCCAATGGGCCATACAAATGTGGTCTCTCAAAACAGGTGGTCTTTGGTGGCAGGTTCAATATCACTGAAATATCATGATATAGGACATTTTGCCGGGAATATCTGTTTTTTCAAGACAGGTGGTCTTTCATGGCAGTGGTCTCTCAAGATAAGTTTCACTATACCATGTATACATGTATCAGGAAGAATAAGTACTCATTGACATAAGACTGTTGTCCATCTTTTTTGCAAAGATGCCAAAGTGACACCCAACTTGAAGGCTTGGAAGTTCATAAAATATTTTTTATTATTTTTGCACGATAAACAATTATGACAATAACCCATACAAGAGATTCCCATATGATTGCTGCAAGACGACACCAAAAATGCCTCCATGTTCAAATTAATCGATAGTTACATGTATTTCTGCACTTGTAAGACATATTCCACTAAACTGAAGATCTGAATAATACAGGGGGAACGTTTTGTAGAGGTATTAGGGCATAACATAACGGGAAAAAGCTAATACTACCCAGTACATTGGCTTAATCAAAAGCAAAGGCAGCAAATTTTACCGATGTAAAAAAAAATATTGTAAATCTCACAATTTTAGGAAAGTGTTACATTCTCTAGAACAATATTTATCTGGAAAACATATATGTTTTAATAGGACTTTTAACAGCTTTCTAGTAGTATAGTTCTAACAGCAGCAAAATAGAACTCATAAAATATGGAGAACATATGTGGGAACTGAAATTTTGATACACAAGCTAAAGCTCACATAGCAAGTATATATATATATGTCAGAATACAGAATTATGTGTCTCCTTATTCAAGAATTAAATGCCATACAAATATATGTTTTTGACAGAAATGGACACACCATACAAGACCTTGTGCATGCAAGTTTGCTTACAAAGTGTACCATATCAAGTGCCGGTCTGATATTTGCCTTGTCATACCGTGAAAAGCACTTTAACACAGCTTGCAGTGTTACTGTAAGATAACCACTGCTAAATGTATATTATAGTAACAGGGAAATTTTGCATACACAGTACTACACCCTTGATTATTATTTTATAGGAATTGACCACATCTCCCTACATATCCCTATAATATATATAAAGTCACTATGACTGTGCTGAGCAGTAACTTACTGGTGTCCTACTAAACACCGATACCGCTGAGCGACACACAACAAACATTTGCATGAGTGTAAACTGCGTCTTTGACATACAATGCGCTTTACCAATTTCCGCAAAAGGAAACAATGTGCTGTACAAATCTCAAGATGTTATACATGTACTAAGTAATACTTATACATGTACTTTGTTGTGTGCATATGGCTCAATTCATGTAATTTGGTGTATTTTAGGGTGATATTGGAAAAGTGAATGAATTAAATGCACCTCTTCCAAATAACTCTAGTTCAGGAATGTTTTCCTTACATTTTGTTAACAAGGACAACCCAGTGCAAGTACTCGGGGGAAAAACACGCAATTTTACCACCACACAATATGGGTTCACTACTTTCATATGGCAATTGATCATGAAATAGAATGGTAGATGTAAAGTGCACATATCTGTAAGTACTGCCAGCTATTATCTGCCAATATTAAATGGATATCAACAGTTCGATGTTCAACACCTGTTTCCATAGACCGGTGTCCAAGCAGAAGACTAATCTAATATTTCACCGGAACTAACCCTCCAACAACTGTGTTGTTTTATATCTTTGATTCAAATTTTACTTATTACCCCGTACCACTCAGTGCAATACAGATTGAATTTCTACTGTGGCAAACACCTGTAGTGCAAAAGATGGAAACTATCATATCTTCGATTACAGAGTACCATACGTTAGAAAATAAATAAACTCCTAAATATAGTAATATTTAGTAATATTTATATATGTTCACTTTCACAACAGATATATGTATCAAGGAGGAATCATAGATGTACATTGTATGCTGTGAATATATACACACCTGCATATACTAACAAAGTCTCTTTTACTCATTTACTCAGCAGATTCATGCAAGTATATTTACATCCATGCCAGGACGTTTGAAAGAAAGGTTTTTAACAAAACCCCGAAACAGTAACAAACTGTAGCAAAGCAAGTCTATTCCCTAAAGCTTCTAAGGCTACACAAACATAACAAATGATTAACAACACAAACATTATGTGTTCTGACTTTTGTCACACATGTGGAAACCAACCATTTGTATAAACATGACAAAACTGTACAATACAGTGGTCCCTGTCATTTAAGACTTTCGATTTTAAGACTTCCCTCTATTTTAAGACCAACCATCAGTGATACCACTTGTATATTTTGAATATAAAAAGTTGCCAATATTTTAAGACCACCTTCAATTTAAGACTGAGTGGCCTTAAAATGCAGATACCACTGACACAAAGTAACACAATTTGGAGAAGTTGTGCAGCGAATAATTCCATTCTCATGTCCTTTTGCAATGTAAATACAACTGTGGAAGTCCCAACTACATTGTACATGCACATTAAACATGTAGCTTTGTGTTTGGAGGAAATTTATTTTATCATGTTTACTGCAGATGTATACAATATCAAACTGCCACCATTAAGCTTCAAAACCTTATACACTGGGGGGGGGGGGGGGGGGGGGGGGGGGGGGGGGGGGGCCGGGGGGGGGGGGGGGGGGGGGGGGGG
>JAAUYG010053056.1_pt1 | contig 15457 bp, 11 predicted proteins | sample 7278091 | NCBI WGS metagenome assembly JAAUYG01 (sample SAMN14350201, study PRJNA611818) | marine sediment metagenome | isolation source: surface marine sediment (0.6m) | place: French Polynesia: Moorea | collected 2018-08 | reverse complement strand
TCTCGGCATTGGCGAGGTGCAGAAGGTAGCGGCGTGCGAACCTGAGGTCCTCCTTCAGGCTTTCGGAACCGAACGACCGATCCCTGAGCATGACCTTCTTTGTGGACAAGGGGAGACTGACCGGCCCTGGGGTCAGCAAGAGGCCAGAGGCAAGGTGCTCGTTCATTGCACTTCTCCCAGAGCTCGTTTGAGGACACCGTTCTTCCAACCGCTTGCTGGCCCTGCGGGGCGCGCCGGCTCCTTCAGCAGGCTTCGGAAGGATTGGTGTGCGATGCCCTTCTTCTCGGCCGAGAAACGATGCGTGACCTTCCCTCGATAACAGGAGACGGCGTTCTCGAGACTGGGATCCTTCATGATGGCGTCGATGAGGCCGCCGTCTGCCAGCTTCCGGACGTAGGGAAAGGTCGCAGCCGTCAGGAGCTGGGTGGCGGTCCGGCCCACGCAAGCCGGGATGTGGTCGCAGTTGTAGTGAACCACGCCTTCCTCCCGATAGGTATCCCGTAGCGAAGCCGACGAGACGCAGGTCTCGATCATGTCCCTGTCATTGGCGGTGGCATCGCAAACCACGCTGTTTCTCGCCATTCCGGCCACCATCGACCTGTCGATGAGATAGTCCATGCGCTCCTTGGCCAGGGACGAGCGCCGCACCGCCGCATTGATGACGATGTCGAGACTGGGCATCAGAACCGAGAGCTCTTCCTTGGTTCGTTCGGGCTCCTGCTGGTTCATCTTGATGAAGCCCGCGCCGGCCAGCCCGATGTGGTCGACCCCCCGCGTGCGGAAACGGCTGTCCGCTCGGCGGTTGACCTCATCGCGATCGCTGTTCGCAAGGACGACGATGTCGAGCTTCAGATCGCTGAAGAACCTGAAGGCCGAGAGACCGATGTTGCCCAAGCCGATGATCAGCGCCCGCCCGGCCGTGAGGAAAGGCTCGTTGGCCGGACAAAAGACGCCTTTCTCCCGAGCACAGATCTCCAAGGCCTTCTGGGCGAAGAGGTACCCGGTCAGACGGCTCATTGGCTCCAGGAGCGGATAGACGCCGGCTTCACCGACCCATTCGTAGGCGATTCCGAGGAAGCCGCTGCCGATGAGGTCCAGAATGTCGGATCTGGGTATGTTCTCGTCGAAGTGCAGATAAGTGAAAAGAGCCTGGTCGGCCCTATAGTCACCGAACTCCTCCACGGTTGGCGCCTTGACCTTCAGGAGCAGCCTGCCCTGCTCGAGAACCTCGGCCTTCGGAGCGACGACCGCGCCGTTTGCGGCGTAGTCTTCGTCGTGGAAGCCCGCCGCAAGACCGGCGCCTTCTTCAACGAAGACCTTGTGTCCTCCCTCGATCAGGACAGCTGCCTGAAAGGGTTGCAGGGCCACTCGTGTTTCATCTTGTTTCGCCTCGCGCAACACACCGACATGCATGGTTGTCTCTCCCGAAACCATCGAATTGAGGCACAACGCTTCAGCCCGAATTGGTCGCTGCCCTTTCCTCTGCGAAAAGCCGATTGGGTGGGCGTTTCCGCAGCGGACGTGGGACTCCGAACTGCGGCGCCGGAATTTACGGCGCGAAAACCCAGTAAAATCAAAGTATTCCGGGTTGGTTCAGAGAGACAAACGATCTTTCGTCAACCCTCCTTGCGCGGCGTGCAACCCGCAACGTCAGCTTTGAGAGACCGCGGCCCCCGGCCCAAGAGTCTCGAGAAGCGGACGCGAAAGGCGGGGGGCCAGGCGGGCGACCTCAAGTGCCGTTGATGCCAGGGCAGGCCCGCCCAAGGCGCAAGTTTCAACAAGCGTTGGGCTTTTTTCCGTTGCGCGGCCGCAGGGCATTGGCGTTCCCTCTATCGGCCCACAACGCAATCCGCTCTCTGGCGGCGACGGCCGCCGCGAGGAGGGGCCGTTGAGAATCTTGGAATCCGCTGCGACATGGATCTGCAGTCGGTGGGGAACGGATCAGTGATGAAGAGCGCGAAGAGAACTCAAGCGACAGATGCCCTGGAGAGACAAGACAAGCGCGACCTGAGCCTGATGACGAGGGCAAGCGCGAGACTTCATCATGGCCTTCCCAACGAAGACCATGTCTTCGAAGTCAGGAGGCAAGGCTTCAGCATAAGCACGGATCGGTCCCGCCTCGACATCGACTTGGTCTGCAGGTTCCTCTTGGAGGAGTCCCATTGGGCCAGGGAATTCTCCGAAGCGATGCTCTTGAGGGCCTTGAGGAGCTCCCTGCTTTTCGGCCTCTACGCGCCCGACGGCAGACAGATCGGCTTCGCGCGTGCCATCACCGACTTCTCGCTCTTCTGCTATCTGTGCGACGTTTTCGTTCTGGCATCCTATCGAGACAGGGGCCTTGGGACCTGGCTCTCGGCGACCGTGCTCAAGCACCCGGACCTCGCGTCAGTGCCGACCTGGATGCTCAAGACAAGCGGCGCACACAGGGTCTACGCGAGGGTTGGTTTCGGGCCGCTGGAGGATGCCTCGCTCTTCATGCAGTTTCGGAAGAAAGTGGATCCACCCGCCGTGAAGGAAGCCGTCCCGCGGGCTCCGGCCTGATCCCTTGCTCGGACGTTTCTCTCACCGCAGGTCCGCGTGGCGACGGGCAATCGGCCCGACGGGGAGACGAGATCCCTTCACCTCGTCCCTCTGGAGGGCTCTCGGAGACTCGGGTCCTCTGGCGGACGCCTCGATCCGGCGGTCAGACTGATTTTCGCTCCCTCCGGGGAGGCCGGCGCGGTTCCCGATCGGACGCGACGGCGCCTGGCCGGGAGTCCTGCACTCACACTTTGAAATTAGAGCAATACTTCCTTCCCTTGGCGTTACGCGGCGGATACCGCACTCAAGGCGATTGCTTTGCTCGCTGCGGCATGTGACGGCAGGTCCCGATTCGGCTCGGAAGATTCCCGGCTCTGTGACATCAGGGGCGCGTTCGACAGAAGCCAGTCGCAAAAAGTCCGGACTTTCGACGACCGCGCCTTCTCGGGCAGATAGTAGATACGATAGTGCTCACCGCTCGGCACGAAGCCGAAGGGAGCTGCCAGCCGCTTGCAGCGAAGGTCTTCCGCTACCCACGACTGCGCCGCTATGCCGACGCCGAACTTCAGGGATACCGCCTGCAACATCAGGTAGCCGTGCGTGAAGCGTGGGCCGTCCGCCGTCGGCAGGTCGCTCAGGGCGACCGTTTGGCACCAGCGATGCCAAGATCCGCTGTGATTATCCGAATGGAGGAGCGTGAGCTCCCTTAGGCACTGTATGCTCCGGAGCTTGCCCGACGATATCAGATCGGGATGGCAGACGGGCCCGTGCCGCTGCTCGATCAACTTGTGGGAGATGCACGCCCCCGCCTCCCGGTCGGCGTCGAAATCGATCACGATATCGAGATCGTCGCGCAACGAACTCAGCGGGCTGTCCGAGGTCCGGACGTCGACCTGAATATCTCCGCAATCGGCGAGGAAACACGAAAGCAAAGGCACCAGCCAGAAGAAGGCCAGCGTCGGTGGGCACCCGACGACGAGCGCTCGATCGCGCTTTTCCGGGCAAAGATCTCTCGTTGTCATCTCCAACTGCTCGAAGGCGGCAAGGACCGACGGCAGAAGCCGCCGTCCCGCGGCAGTGAGCTCGACGCCGGTTCCGGAGCGATCGAAAAGCGGCAGACCGAGGCGCTCCTCGAGCGTCTTGATCTGCCGGCTGACCGCACCGTTGGTGAGGCAGAGTTCATCGGCGGCAAGAGAAAAGCTGCGGTGACGTGCGACGGCTTCGAAAGCAACGAGCTGCTTCAGCGGTGGCAATCGTCGTCGCATGCAGATCTCCTTCGACTTATCTATCACCTGCCTCAGTAGAAGGGAGCGCCTTTCCATCAAAGGGCCCAGAAGCGGCCCCGCGCAAGGCTCGCGTGTCAGGAGGCGCGCCTTCGACCCAATCGAGTCCTTTAATCGGCGCAGGACATCACTTCACATCACAACCATAAGTTGGCGTCAGTTGAATTTTGACGGGATCGGTCGAATTGCCAAGTAAATTTTTCCTAACACGCTGATAACGTCTAGATAACATATTGTTTATAGGAGGAATTTAGAAGGCACCCCGAGGCCGCCAGAAGCCCGAGGATTTCTGCGCGCTAAGGTAGCAAATCTTGAGTTGTGGCGCCACGCAGGCCTTGAGTTCCGACCAAAGAAGGACGGGCCGATTCCGGCGCGGTGTGAAGTTCGCCGGCGATCGCAATACTCGGCAGCGTGCCGGCTCGCCGGACAGGGCGCCCTGCCGGCCCGTGGCGATGGGACCGAAGAGGCCGGTCGCCCCAAGGATGGCCCTACCCGTGGCGCAACGCCGCTGGCTGCAGGCCGGTCAAGGGAGCGAAGGAGACACCGGACCCTGGACCTGGCAGCTCGCCACCGGAGTCGCCCGCTCAGCGGCCCGCGCTCACTTGAACGCAGACAAGCTGCTCCAACCGTGGTGCGCTAGACCCCCACAGGCTCCATGACGGGAGTCTTGCGGCTTGGTTGTCGGCGCGGTTCGGCAGCTCTTGGAACGTCGGCCTCCCAGCCGCAGTTGAAGCAAGCGACGGCGTGGGTCGGAGAGATCGGGCGGGTGTCAGGGTGCACCCGGTGGCAAACCTCGACCGATTGGCCGCAGCGCTTCAGGAAGCGGCAGCCTTCCGTCGAGTCCTTCGAGGGATTGAAGGCCTCCCGCGCCTCGGAAGGCGCTTCCGCACGTTGCGCGTCCAGCGTCCCGATCAGCTCTTTCGTATAGGGATGCGCCGGCGACGAGAAGACCTCGGAGGTCTTGCCGGCCTCGACCAGCTTCCCGAAGTACATGACGGCGATTCTATCGCAGAGGAAGCGTGCGACATAAAGGTCATGTGTCACGAAGACAATCGTCAGGGCGTGGGTCTCACGAATCCGCTTGAGCAGGTTAAGGATCTGCGCTCGCACCGAGACGTCGAGCTTGGAGACGGCCTCGTCGGCGAACAGCACCTTGGGCTTGGTGGAGAGCGCTCGGGCGATGGCCACGCGCTGCAGCTGGCCGCCCGAAAGCTCGTGAGGGAAGCGGTCGCGAAACTTGGCCGGGAGGCCGACCTGGACTAGAAGCGCGTCGATCTCCCGATCGACGTCCTTGCGGCCGATCCTGCCGTGCAACAGGAGCGGCGTGGCAAGCGCGTCCCTGATCCTTTGCCGGGGGTTCAGCGAGGACAGCGGATCCTGAAAGACCATCTGGATCTCACCGCCGCGCAGAGTACGGCGGTCGATCTTGCGGCCGAACAGCCGGATATCGCCGTCGGTGACATCGACCAGGCCGAGCGCGGCCTTGCTGAGGGTCGTCTTTCCGCTGCCGGATTCTCCGACGATGCCGACGATCTCCCCCTTTCCGACGCTGAGGCTGACCTGGTCGACGGCATTGAAGTGTGCCGGCCCGCCCGAGAGGACAGCATCCAGCCCACGTTTCAGGGCGAAGCTGACCACGAGGTCGCGGTATTCGAGTGCTGGAGGGTTCATTGTCCGGTCCCCAAATGATCAACGCGCAGACAGCGAACGACGCCGTGGCCTGCGACCGTCGTCAGGCCGATCGGCCTGTCGCAAGCCCTTTCGTGATGCAGACAGCGTTCGCCAAATCGGCAGCGCTCAGGCAAGGCGTGCCAGTCGGTCAGGTCGCCGCGGATCTCCGTGAGCTCATCGACTCCCGCATTGAGTTCCCGGGATGTCTGGATCAAGCCGCGGGTGTAGGGGTGCTCAGGGCTGGAGAGCACCATCTTGGCAGAGGCGGTCTCCATGACCTGCCCCGCGTACATCACGGTGATGTCGTCGCAGATCCGCTCGGCAATGGTCATATCGTGGGTGATGAAGATGAAGCCCGCATCGATCTCGTCCCGCAGCTGCGCGAAGAGGTCCATGATCTGACGCTCGACGATGTTGTCGAGATTGGTCGTCGGCTCATCGGCGACGATCAGCGAGGGCTTCAGGAAGAGGACCAGCCCGATTAGGCAGCGCTGCAGCATGCCGCCGCTGAGCTGATGGGGGTAGTAGCCGAGAACCTCGCCGGCATGCGCAATGCCGGCCTGCTTCAAGCTGGTCAGGGCATCGGCGCGAATCTCTCCGCGCGGGGTTCGGCGCCCGTCGCGGCGCCGGCCGACCTGGAGGAAGTGCCAGCCTATCGTCTTCACCGGATTGAAGGAGCCCACCGGGTCCTGAAAGATCATCGCCATTTCGCGCCCGCGCAAAGCGGCGAATTCCGTCTCGCTCAGAGAGCGGAGGTCACGGCCGCCGAACTCGATGCGATCGGCCCGGACGTAGCTGTTGGCAGGCAGCAGCCGCAACAGCGCCTTGCAGGTCACGGTCTTGCCCGACCCGGACTCGCCAATCACGCCCAGCACCTTGCCGCGCCGCAGAGTCATCGACACATCGGACGCGATCTCGAGATCGGCATCACCGATCCGAAAACCCACCCTGAGCTTCTCGACCTTTAGGAGATCCATGGCTTCAGCGCTCCCGAGCGTTCAAGCGCGGATCGGAGAGATCCCGCAAACCGTCTCCGAGGAGGTTCAGTCCCAGGAGCGCGACGGTGATCGTCAGACCCGTCAGCGTGAGAACCCAGGGCGCCTTTCGGAAGTACTCCTGCCCGTCGGCCATGATCACGCCGAGCGAGGGGGTCGGAGGCTGCACGCCGAGTCCGATGAAGCTGAGGCCGGCTTCGATGATGATGCCGAAGGCAACGGCAACGCTCGCTTGGACGAGGATCGGTGCCGAGATGTTGGGAAAGATCTCGAAGGCAAGGATCCGAGGCGTCGGCTGCCCCATGACCTTCGCCGCCTGCACATAGGCGTCGTTCTTGACGAGCGCCGCCATGTTGCGGGCGATTCGCGCGAAGATCGGCACGTAGACCAGCGAGATCGCCAGGGCGACGTTCACGACGCCGAACCCCAGGACGACCATCAGGAAGAGCGCCAGCACGAAGGCGGGAAAGGCGAAGAGCAGATCCATGACCCGCATGACGACGGCGTCGAAGATCCCGCCCCGGTAGCCGGCATACATGCCGATCGCCAAACCGATCGCGGTCGCCAGGAGCACGCCGGACAGGCTGATGAGGAGAGAGACGCGCCCGCCATGGAGCACCCGGGTCAGCACATCCCGCCCGAAAGAGTCCGTACCGAAGGGATGCGACCAGCTCGGCGCCAAGAGTATGGAAGAGAAGTCGAAGCCCACCGCGTCGTAGGGCGAGACGTAGGGGCCGAGCACGATGGCCATCAGGAAGACGGAGGTGATGACGGTGCCGGCAAGGCCTGTGCGGTTGTCGCGTATTCGTGCCAAGGCTTGCATGACCGATCACCTCGTCCGCTTGGGGTCGAGCACTGCGCAAACCACGTCCACGATGAAGTTCACCAACAGGACGATTGCGAGGAACACGACCGTACAGGCCTGCACGACGAAGTAGTCGCGGGCAAAGGCCGCATCGACCATGAGCGATCCGACACCGTTGATGCCGAAGATGCGCTCGATGACCACCACGCCACCGAGGAGGTAGCGCACCTGCAGTCCGACGATCACGATGAAGGGGATGAGCGAGTTGCGCAGGACATACTGAACGAAGACGAAGTCCCGCCCGAAGCCGAAGGAGCGCGCGACCGTCACGTAGTCCTTCGAGATGTTCTCGAGCAGCGCGGAGCGAAGCGTCCGGGAGAAGACCGCGGCCATCGGCGCGGCGATGGCGAGGGCCGGCAGAATGCCCGATTGAAGTGCCCCGAGAAACGAGTCGGCCGGCGCCGTGAAGCCATAGGAGGGGAACCATCCCAGGCTGATCGAGAAGGTCAGGATCAAGATGTAGGCGAGCCAGAAGTCCGGCATCGAGATACCGAAGACCGCTGTCGAGGTCGCGGCGGTGTCGATCGCGGTGCCCCGCCAGATCGCTGCGCTGATGCCCACGGCCAGAGAGATCGCCAAGGCGATCAGGACGGCCAGCACGCCGATGAAGAAGGTGTTCGGCAGGCGCAGCAGCAGTAGGTCGCTGATACGCTGCCCGCCGGCAACGGTCAGCGATTCGCCGAAATCGAGCTGTACGATCCGTGCCAGCCAAGCCCCGTACTGGGCGAGCACCGGCTGATCAAGCCTCCGCTCGGCGTTGAACGCGGCCATCGCTTCGGGTGTCGCGAAGTCGCCGAGCGCTATCATGGCCGGGTCGCCTGGCGCCGCCTTCATGACAAGGAAGACCAGCAGCGAGCCTGCCAGCATGGTCGCCAGCGCGCCCAGGCCGCGCATTCCGAGGTATGCGAGAGTCTGATTCATCGCGGCCTCTCGTCGAGATGGGCCAAAGAGCCCGGCACCACGACCAACTCACAAGAGGGAGCTGCGCCCTCGTGCGAGGGCGCAGCAAGTGAGCAGGGCGTGACCATCCGATTCAGCAATCTGTCACGGCCGCGAACTGCGCCCCGAAGGCCGAGTAGGGCAGCTGCTCGAAGCCCTTTACCGATGGACGCAGCAGGTTGTGGACGTTGCTTTCGAAGCAGAAAATCACCGGCGAATCCTCGATCGCGAGAAGCTCGGCCTTCCGGTAGAGATCTCCGCGCTTGGCCTGGTCGAGTTCGCTCCGGGCCTGTTCCAGAAGCGCGTCGACCTCGGCGTTGGCGTACTTCTCGAAATTCCGCCAGCCTTTGCTGTGGAGTATGTCGTAGGCGTACTCGTCGGGATCGATCAAGCCGAGCCAGCCCCAGATCGTCGCTTCGAAGTCGCCCGCCTGCTTGCGCTGATACACGGTGCCGGCCTCCGAGACCTCCACCTTGAAGTTCAGCCCCAAGGTGCGATTGACCTGCAGGACGAAGACCTCGGCAAAGCGCTTCCACCAGCCGGCGCCCCAGGTCAGCACCGTCGCTTCGGTGCCCTCCCCGTACTTCGACTTCGCCAGCTCCGCCCTCGCCGCTTCCGGGTCGAACCGTAGGAGCGGGTGCGGCTCCGAGCGGTAGGCCCAGTCGATCGCGCTCGGAATGACGCCGTTGGCGACCCGGCCTTCACCGAACAGGACAACCTCCACCATCGCCTGCCGGTCGAACGCCATCGAAAGCGCCCGGCGGAAGTGCACGTCATCGAAGGGAGCCCGGCTCGTGTTGAGACTGACGAAGCGCGTGTTGACGCCAGGCGAGCGCAGCACGGTCACCTTGGGGTCGGCCATCAGCTCGGGCACGTCGGCAAAGGGCGCGGTGCTGGCCACATCGATGCTGCCGCCAAGAAGCGCCGTCACACCCGCGGACTCTTCCGCGATCAAGGGCATGTCGATGCTGCCGACCATCGGCTGTCCCTCGACGAAGTAGTCGCCAAAGGCCTCCAGGCTCAAGCTGGCGCCGGGATTGAAGGCCGTCAGACGGAAGGGACCGCTGCCGATCGGCTTCTTCGCAAAGTCCTCCGCCGAGCCGTTCTCCAGGATGTGCTTCGGCACGATCTGGCTGCCGGACCGGGTGTTGGTGAGGTACGACAGCAGCGGGGCGAAGGGCTTGGCGGTTTCGATCTCGAAGCTGAGCTCGTCGATCACGCGCACCGTCGAGACGACATCGAACTTCGACTTGTGCGGCGAACCGAAGGCCTCGTCCTTCAGGCGCTCGATCGTGAACTTCACGTCTTCCGCCGTCAGCGGCTTGCCGTCGTGGAACAAGACGCCCGGCCTCAGCTTGAACGCCCAGAGCGTCGGGCTCTTCGCCGTCCAGGATTCGGCCAGATCGGGGACGATCTCCATTCGCTCGTTGAACTTCACCAGCGTGTTGAACACGCCCCAGATGACATAGAACTCGGGGATCAAGGAGGCCTTGCCCGGATCAAGCGTGTTGATGACGTTGTATCCGGTGATGCCGGCCCGGAGGTGAGCGCAGGCCGCTTGAGCATGCCCCGACCAGATCGGCAAGCAAGCGAGCGTACCCGCGGCCAGGCCGGCGTTCAGAACCCGCCGGCGGCTGAGTGGCGTATCAAGTCTGTTCCCCATCGTGATTTCTCCCTGGTTTCTTGTCTTTTCAGATTATGGATTCCTGCTTTCGGCCGTTTTCCGGCTCTTGGGTCTCGGCAAAGGGATGCGGCGCGGTGTCGTTGGAGGCCGGAGGGCCGAAGAGATGCTGGACCTCGGCCTTGAAGCGCAGGATCTCGGCATCACGCTCGGTCAAGGACCAGTTGAGCTCCGAAGCCATCACCTCGGCCGCTTGCGCTATCTCGGGATCGCTGAAGCTGTACCTCCAACCGAGGCCGGTGCGGCGATAGAGGACGTCCGTCAAGGTCCGCGCGTGCTGCTCTCTCACGCAGTCCCTGATGTGAGCGATCCGTATCGCGGGCTCGTCCGGAAGAAGGGGCGGCGTGTTGGTGTTGTCGCGAAACTCATAGGGCTTGTAGGAGATCCGGCGAGTCGGCGACGAAGGCTCCAGAATCGACCTGAGGCGCGCGGAAATCTCTCGGCCTGCCGAGCGATGGCTCATGACCGGCCCCGCCGTCATGGCCAGAACGCCGTCGAGGCCACTGACGCTGAGATCGTGAAGCTCGCGCGACCGCTTGCCCTTGGGTGATGTCGCATCGTAGGTCAGGGGCCGTACGCCGGCCCAGGTGGACAGGACGTCCTCGCGGCCGATCCGCAGACCCGGCAAGACCGCCGCCGCCTCGCGCAACAGGAAGTCGATGTCCTGCCCGTCGGCGAAGACGCTGTCCTGATCGCCTTCGAAGGCGGTCTCCGTCGGACCGATGTAGTGCATTCCCTGCCAGGGAATGCAGTAGAACGGCTCGCCAAGGCTGTTCTTGGTGACCAGTCCGAAATCCCTGCACTCGCGCGGCAGCCGAACGACAATGTGCGCTCCCTTCGTGCCAAAGGTGAGTTTCGGGGCCGGCAGCTTCGACGTCTGGAGGACCTGATCGATCCAGATGCCGGCCATGTTCAGGATCGCTTTGGAGCGGACCTGCACCGTCTCGCTGGGGTTCAGCGTATCCGTGAGCGTTATCATCCACTGCCCATCGCGCCGGCCGGTCAGCTTCGCCCGGGTGTAGTTCCGCGCCACCGCGCCCATCCGCTCCGCATCGAGGATCGCGTCGATGCAGAGGCGTTCCGGCCAGTCGATCTGGTACTCGGTAAAGGCGGCGACCGACTGCAGCCGGTCGCGCTGCGCCATCGCGGCGATCAAGGGATTCGTGGCCGCCTGCGCAGGCGAGAGCCGGCGATAGTCCAGCGGCACGTCACGCGGGGCCAGCGACCCCAGGACCTTGAAGGCCAGGTCCATCTGCCAGGGGGCATGAGGACCGTCCTCGAGAATGGGGATGAGAAACGTCATCGGCCGCGTTCGCTCGGGGGCCGTCTTGACCAGTTCCCGCCGGGCCTGCATCGCCTGCTTGGCCATGCGCAGGGCCGTCGCCGATCGGACGGGGTGGAACAGAAAGCTCAATATCGGGGCGGAGGCCTCGAAGTACCTCAGCCCGCAATGGAGAAGCCGGCTCGAGCGTCCGGTCGCACCCGACCCGAAGTCCCCCTTGTCGACCAGGAGAACAGCATAGCCTTCCGCTGCCGCATGCTGTGCCGCGCTGGCCCCGTTGATGCCGCCGCCGATGATCGCAACGTCGAAAGGCTGTTCTCCGATACCGGTCAGGGGGACTCGCATGGCGCTCCGATCTATGCCTGAGGTGAGCAGCGCAACAGCTCGACCACCGGGGCCAGGGAGGGCTGCCGCTCCAGCGTCATGACGGCCTCGATGGCGGCTTCGCGTTGCGGATGGTCGACAAGGTCACGAAACTTCTCGACGACCTCGGCGTCGCCGAAGCGCGTCGTGTCGTCCCAGGGGTCGCCCAGCGCGAAGTCGGCGTCTTCTCTGAGCGTCTCGCCGTTCGTCTTGACGATCGTCACGCCGCCGGGAAGCGTTCGCATCTGGTTCCGCTCGAAATCCTTGGCGAACTCGCCGCCGCGAGGGTGCGGAACGATCCTCACCTTCTGCTTGATCCTCTCGACTTCCGGGCTTGCAGCCAGCCCTTCGTCGAGCCACGCGGACCCCGGCGCCACCTCCGCGATCATCATGGCGATGAGGTGCGGATAGCTGAACTGCCGGCTTGCGAAGGTGCGGGGCGATGGATTGGTGAAGCGCTCGGACTGCGCAAGCGGGCTCGTTTCGACAACGATCTCTTGTATCTCGTCCGGCTCGAGCGGCGACCTTGACAGAAGTCGCGACAAGGCGGTCATGGGGTAGTGCGTGAAGCGGCAGCTGGGCCAGGGCTTGTAGGTGATGTCGCTCAGCATCCAATGGCTTCCGAGGCCGTGTGCCAGATGCCCATTGCCCTCGGCATCGGCCCCGTACATGCGAACCAGCCCCTGGTCGCCATCGAGAACCGCCTCGAAGCCGGTCGACCCCCGCTGCGCGGACAAGGCCCCGAAGACGCCGGCGACCGCGCACCAGCCCGCGTCGCAGTACTTGCAGTTCGGAAGGTGGACCGCGTTCGACCATTGCGCGCCGACCGGAAGGGGCGCGTTCGAGACCGCAAGCCCGATCGCCTGGGCGAAGAGGTCGGCATCGAGCGACAAGCTCTTCGCGCTGGCAGCGGCGGCAGCGACGACCACGGGCGCACCGACCCCCCACACCGCCGGATAGCCCGTCACCGCGCCGTTCTCGATGTGCACCATGGGACCGATGGCGCTGGCCACCCGGCCGCCGAGCTCATAGCCGGCGATCGTCGCCAAGAGGACGTCACGACCATGAAGCTTGCGGGTTTCGCCCAGCGCCAGCGCGGCGATGACGGCGCCGACACCGAAGTGCACGCCCACCGGAAACGTCTCGTCGAAATCCATCGCGTTGGCGATGCGGCCGTTTGCATAGACGGCCGCCAGCAGGCTCTGCCGCTCGCTTGCCCCTACGACCGTCGCCTCGGGCTGGGATCCGAAAAGGCGCCCCAGGCCAGTGACGAGTGGTCCGATCTCCGTTTCAGCGCCGGCAACAAGACACCCGATGGTATCAAGTAACAGGCGCTTGCCTTCTTGCTGCAAGTCGGGAGGCACATCGTCCAGCTGCAAATCACTCAAAAAAACTGCCAGGGACATTGTGTGTTGCGTCATTGAAATCATTTACTAAAAGTTTGACGATTCATTGGCTCAACCAAATACACGAGGAGCCCGCACAAGAGCAGAGCTTACAGAGCTGCCAAGCAATCTTGCCCGGCGCAACAGATGCATTGGAAATGCAACGTTTATATAAAGATTTTGTGTCAGCTCTGTTATGCTGTCAAATTCGAAAAAATAGCTTGTGTATGCAATTTCATTATACCTTGGGCCGGACCGGCGCGTTCGGACCGGGCGCCGCGAGACAGCGACAGGTGTAGGCCCGGCGTTGCACAACTTCCTTCCCTTGCTGTTGCGCGCTTACGTCGGATCGCTGTTTGCTTGACGAGAGGGCCCTGGGGCGGTGTGTGCGGTGCCCTGTTATCGACCGCTGTTGCGGGCGGGAGGCGAAGCGCACTCTCCTAGGACCTCGTTCCGGCAGGCCCGTAACGCGGCAAGGAAGGCGCGCGCCACGCGCGACAAGGGGCGGTGAGCCGGATAAAGGACGCCCACGTTGAACTCCATGGCAGGGCGGAAAGGAAGCGCTACGACACCGCGGTCCTTGAAATCGGCGGCCGTGAAAGGGTCGACCAATCCGACACCCAACCCGTGGCAGACAAGGCTGCATATGACGGCCGAGTACTGCGCCTCGATCTTCAAGGCCCGCTTCACATCGGCTTTGCGAAAAACCTGATCGACAAGGTGCCGTCCGACGTTGTTTCGGGTCAAAGAGATGAAGGCCAAGTCGGCGAGGTCGGCAGGGCGCACCTGCTTCCGTTGGGCCAAGCTGTGGCCTTCAGGCACGACCAGCACATTTGGCGTTCGACAGAACTCCTCCGTCTCGAAGCCGGCTCTTTGAAACGGGAACTCGGCGAGGCCGAAATCGATCTGCTGCGCCGCCGCCGCCTCCTCGACCTTCGCCGATGTCTGAATGGTCAAGGAAATCGCGACCCCAGGATGATCGGCATTGAACTTCTCGATGACCGCGGGAACGAAACCGAGCGCCATGGCCGGCAAGGCAGCGATGTGAAGATGGCCGGCTCGCGCCGCGTGAATATCGGTGGCGAGTTCTCGGATCTTGTCGACGGAAATGAAGGTTCGTTCGACCTCCTCATAGAGCAGGTGAGCCTCTGGCGTCGGCACAAGCCGGCCCTTCGAACGATCGAACAGCGAAAGGTCAAGGCTGCGCTCAAGCTGATCGATCAAGCGGCTGACCGCGGGCTGAGACAGCCCCATCAGGGATGCCGCACCGCTGACCGTGCCCGCCACGATGGTCGCTCGAAACGCTTCCAGTTGCCGAATGTTCATGCGACTCCAGGCGAGGCGCCGTTCGAAAGGGCAATCGCGGCATCATAGCGAAAAGCGTCACCTATGGCATGACGATGTCACTCGAACGCGGCCGAGCTGGCGCGGGACCGCGCCACTCGCGGGCATCGGCCCAGGCCGGCCTGTCAGTCGCAGGCCGTCTTGGACGCCGCGGAGAGATCGGCCGCTGGGCTCCGCGCCGGCCGCGCCGGCCGCGCCGGACCGTAGGTCAGTCGCCGAGACTTCGGCTTGGCCTCGGAGGCACGCAGGCTAAGATAGAGGCCGGAACCGACGATAAGTGCCGCGCCGGCAAGGCTCAGCAAGTCCGGGACCTCTGAAAAGAAGAGGTAGCCGTAGAGGGCGCCGAAGACCAAGGTGCCGTAGAGGAAGGGCGCGACGAAGCTCGCCTGGCTGATTGTTATCGCCCTCAGCAGCGCGACCTGGCCGACGACCACGGTGACCCCGACGGAGATCAGAAGGAGCCACTGCTGGAGACTCGGCCACTCCCAGACCAGCACCGCGAGCGGAGCCGACAGAAGCATGCACAGGCCGTTGTTCACGAAAAGTGCGGTCATCGGCTGGTCGTAGTAGGTCAGCAGCCTGATCAGACCGATGTCGATACCCATCACGACGGCGGCCAGGACGGCAAAGACCACGGCGGGCTGAAACACTTCGGACGACGGCTGAGCGATCAGGAGGACGCCGAGAAATCCGATGGCGACGGCGCTCCAGCGTCGAAGGCCGACCCCCTCGCCCAAGGCCAAGACACAGAAGACCAGCGTGAACAGAGGATTGGCGAAGACGATGGCTGTCACATCCGCGAGCGGCAGCTGGGTGATTGCGTAGAACATCAAGGCGAGCGCCCCGACCCCGCAGCAGGCCCGCAGCAGATGGATCGACAGCCGGCTTGAACGGAAGCTGTCCGACCGTCGGAGGGCCAGGAGGAAACAGACCACCAGGAAGCCGAACAGGAATCGGCAGTGCACGACCTGGAGCGGATGAAGCCGAGAACCGGTTTCGACGGCGTCGATGGCCTTGACCAGAGCGCCCAATCCGCCGGCGAAGAGCGCGCAGGCGAGCACGGCCAGCAAGGCCGCCTTCTGTCTCGCGCGACGCCCCTTGCCCGCTTCGGTCGAGGTCAACTGCATGA
>JAAUYG010181583.1_pt1 | contig 15460 bp, 7 predicted proteins | sample 7278091 | NCBI WGS metagenome assembly JAAUYG01 (sample SAMN14350201, study PRJNA611818) | marine sediment metagenome | isolation source: surface marine sediment (0.6m) | place: French Polynesia: Moorea | collected 2018-08 | reverse complement strand
GTGCAACTTCTGAAAATTTTGCCAATGGCCAAATTCCATGCCCAAATATGGCAATTTTGAAAATCGGCCCGTATCTCGGAAACCACTACTTGTAGAGCAAAATAAGTTCAATTTAGACCCCATAGGCATAGCAAGAGAGTATATGTGCAACTTCTGGAACTTTTGCCAGGGGCCAAGTTTCATGCCCAAATATGGGTAATTTTTAAAAATCAATCTGCCTGTATCTCGGAAAGCGCTGCCCGTGGAGTGAAAATAAACTCAATATTGACCCCCTGGGTAGAGAGAAAGTGTAGGTGCAACTCCTGGATCTTTTGGCAACAAAGGCCAAGTTGGTTCTCAAGCAGAGTGTCAAGGCCCATGGGCCTTTTGTTCCTTTAGGTCCTGAGTACGTATACATGGAATATCTGAAATGGGCTACATGTATACATGTATCTACAATTAATGTACATGACCTAATCATGCTAGTGCATTCATTATTAAAATATATATGTGTTCATACTCAAAGTATAATTGAACTTTCACATATTATTTACACAGAAGGAACACATCACATCATTTCCTTCCCATTGTCAGACATAAACACAGGCATTTATGAGTCATTATGAAATTGAGGCATTAGCCTGCAATGGATTTCAAACCCATGCAACACGGATCGACATATGTGACGTTCTGCGCAGAGCCTTAATCACTCAGCCACCACGAATGGGCAGTTGAAACATAAACTGCAGGACCTGAGCTATATACACTTTTAAGCTGTGTATACAGTTAATATTCAAGAAACCACATCTTTAAACTTTGTGCCAGATGAACCTTTTAACTTCATGAAAAAAAAAAATCCATGGATAAAAATGTCTGGTGTCAATGCCATTCAAAAACCTGTACATGTGTGTCATTTATTTTCAGGCAAGACAAATGCCAAAATGTTCCACGATGGATGTACAAGGCATAGATCAAGATGGACGTGTTGTCTGTCAAACCTGCAACAAGCGTGTCAGCCAACTTTATCTCGTGGAGCATATGCGGAGACACGAGGGGCGATTCCGTTACTACTGTAGTCTGTGCAAGAAGGGATTTCTGGGCAAAACACACTATGTGGGACATATGAACAAACACAGCAACAAGCGTCCGTTTGTGTGCCCCAAATGTGGGGCAGGCTTTCTCTTCAAATTTCACATGACGAGTCATTACATGTCTTGTTGTCAGAAACAGTGATTGTTAAAGTTACGGCAAAGAGGATATGACATTGACATTCTAACGTATTTGGTAATGGCAAACAAGACAATCAAAACTGTATCTCATGGCTGAGGACGTGAAGTCCTGGCCTGGCATTCTTTCAGGCATGGAAAATGAATCACAAATACCAGAATACAATTGAAGTTTGATATTAAAATCCAGTGTGAAGTCAAGTGTTCTTTATCCTGGGACAGATTTAATTCTGAACCCAAATGTATTTCCAACCAAGTGGCCATATTTTAGTCCACATCTGTCACAATTGTCACATCTTGGCCAGGGTAAACTATTGTGATGCAAAATCCAGCTTATACACGTGTGCCTGTACGCTTTGTGTGACTGATTTTATATAAGTTCCTAGAATTCAAATTTGACAAAAACGGTTTCTGTAGGCTTGAGCTAAGTGTTGATTTAGAAATATGCTGTATTTCATAATTATAAATATTTGATGTTCATAGTATAAGGTTTTACTGTACTAGCTAGCAGAGGAGTAGGATGTAGGTAGCTAAATATAAGTATTCTCCCAAACAGCGTTCCCTGCACAGGTATTAGAGCACAGGTATAGATATATACATGTATACACCTTCTTCCCCACCGTCTCGTTTACATATGATAGCTTAGCTGGTAGTCCAGAAATAGTCTCCCCCAGTGTACCTACATGTAGCTCTACGTTCTCTTATTGTATTCTTGTAAATGTTAAAGCAGACCCAGCCTGAGTTTGTCAGTCCTACCCTGACGGCTGGAGAGTCCACACCTCTTACCATGTTCACCCTGGAATAAAACTTTTCACCTACAACCTCGAAGTTTGGGACTTCTTCAATACCAACCCAACATAAGCATCGATCGATCTAGAAAGTCCGTACCGGGTAGTCTGTAGTTTCCATACAGTATTTATAAATATACCCGTAGCTTAATTATGACTTTTGGTTTTGATGTGGGTTACGTCATATTACTTGTATTTTATTGGATGTCATTTTTACCTCTCTGAATTTAACCTTTTGGTTGCAAACATGAATAATAATAATATGCAGTTCTTATATAGCGCTTGATAAAAAATATTATCCTAAAGATGACATGACTTTTTTTCAGTCGGAGCAAATGGCTGACAGTCCCATGCCAGTAGTACCACAAAAACCTGATGGAGATGCACCTACTCTACAGGTTGATGTACAAAAAGGACCGGATGGAGGTGGACCTATACCACAAGCACCAGATGGGGATGGACCTACTACGCGAGTTGATGTACCAAAAGGGCCAGATGGAGGTGGACCTAGGCGGATTCCCTGCCACATATGCAAGAAGCTTGTTAGTTGTGGTTATCTTGATGACCACATACGCCTACATGAACGTCGATTCCGCTACCACTGTGACCTTTGCAATAAAGGATTCATGGACAGGAGGCATTACAATGGACATAAACAAACACACCGACAAACGGCCATTTCAGTGCCCCAAATGCGGGTTGGGCTTCACCTACAAAGGACACATGGAGACACATTATCGGAATGTTTGTCAGAGACCTGATGCAGATACAGTGATCAACAGGATCAAGGAGAAACAAAAGAAGACATAATCTCACCCGTCACTAATCCAAACACTATATGTGACATTGACTCGGCCCATATCAACAGTGTGCCTTCTCATATGAATGTAGAAAGGGATTGCCTATAAAGATATTTTTTATTCAAATATGTTCACAAGGATGATAAAGATTGCCTATAACAATTCATTTGTACAATTTCGGTTTTAAAAAAGTACATTTTGTAAATCATGTAAATAAATAAAATCTAGTACAATCTTCCTTACATGTATTAATTACATATTAAAAATAAAAAAGCTTTCTTTCAAAACCTCGCTGCATAATTACCAGTATATTTTAAAGGTCTATTACATGTATATGCCTTAACAGAATATAGAGTGAATTTGATGGCCCTCTTCTCATGCTTCTAGAAGGCATCATGTCTGCAATAGGCAGTAATTCATGCCACAAAATTGCAACATGAATTAATTCATTTTTAGCTCTGCTTGACTGTGCCAGCAGAGCTAACGCCGTGGCACGGGTGTCCGTCATCCGTCAGTCCATCCAACACGGATCATCTGAAAATGAGCTTTCAGTTTTGGTTAAATATGTTCCCACCTGCCCCTTTAGCTGACAAAGAGTGCAACTAATGTATTGTATTCCAGACTTGAAATAGTAATTACCGGGTATGTGATCCTTTACCTCATGGGCTTTTCAAGGAATATGTACCGTAAGGGAAAAGGACGACCCAACCCTCCCACATTACATGTAGCATGGCAGCCAGCAAAGAAAGTTAACTTATAAGCAATTAACTTATATACATGTAGCTAAACATACACATCAACAAAAACAGTGGACTGCCAAATGAGAAATGACCCCGTCCAAAATGACTTTCAATGCTGCAAGGTTATTAATATAAGGATCCCCATATATGCTGTATTGATTACAGTTTTGCATAATAATACCAGTAGATGGTAATGATAAATTCGAAGTCTAATAATATTTTAGATTCACATAATTTAAAAAATCCAAAATCATTTTTTCTGACAGCCACTGAGTTGAAAATTCAGGAGAAGTTTGAAAAAAAAACAACGGCACTTTAATGTAATACATGTGTGAGTAATGTTTGAAACTTTTGTACCCACTGGGGTCCTGAGTTTTGTTAAGGAAAAAATATTAAAATTTAAATTCTCACAAACAAAAAAAGTCCTGTGCAATAGGATTAGAGACAATCAGTGCCACAAATGGAAGATGGATGAAGCTTGATTTCATGAGCTCCACTATTAGAATACTACCTGAGCTAAACTGTGTGAAATAAAACTGATGATGATGATGGCTATATACAACTACAAATGTTTATTGAGATCCACCAACAACGTGAAAGAGCGGATTTATACCCACACTTCCCTTCTAGTGTAGAATGCGATGATAATCACTCATCATGTCACCGCTGTAATGAAAGGTTGGAAATACACACAATGTTCATGTAGGTATTGTGTTAACAATACTTTTGGGCCAAAATGTGCAGAGGATCAGTAATATAAATAAAATGATGTATTGGTTTCAGTAATTGAAGTACAAAGGAATGATAAAATTCCATTTAGAATTATCCTCAAAGCAATAAAGTATTGTCTTTAAAATTGATAACGAGACTCTTAATTCCTATGATAGTTTTTCTAGTTTGTTTTCAACAAGAATGTAGCATAGTTATTTTATTTTTAGATGCATTCTACCACAACCACTTACTACACATGGAAAGTTTTTTTCTGCAAAATGCCTCCCTTCAGTTAATATATTCAGGTACAGTACATGTATATGTTATTGTGCTGGCAATGTCAAGATGATTAGGTGATTTTTTTTTTTCAAAGCTGCTTAAGATACATAGACATTAACACATTTCCTTGGGGTGGGTAGATTCCCATGTGAACAGTACTATAACTAGCTGCAAAAAGCTGCCTCTCCTACAATAGCCATATAATATTCTGATGGACACGGCAGACGAACTGTGTGTCAAACAAAAACTGTCAAGGCATTCAGCTTTCAAGAAACACCTTTTCCGGGTATACTGTAATACTGTAATATGACTTAATCTGCATTGTGACTCATTATGGAATCCAAAAGACATCTGTAGAATAATATTGTTGTCTAACCAGTAATTGTATTCTTAGTTCATGTATTGATCCTTCTCTTCCTTTGGGTGCTGTGCTTTGGGCCATGCATTTACTTCTAGTTGTGGATAGTAATACTCCAGTTGGAGGCATGAATAATCCATATATGAATAATCTTAAAAGTAAAATGATATACATATATAACCATACTGCATTAGTCAATTAAGCTACCGTCGAAAACATCGACGTTTATCGTTCCATATAAACGTATGTTACGAACGATTATTCACGCAATTTGATAATGGCGCGAATAACCCCGGCCTTGGCGCGAAGGCTCCTTAGTATCGAAGATGAATCCACGGAAAGTAGCCACGCCGATAAACCCCACCCGATGTGACGTCACGCCCTGAGAAGTGGAATACCAACACGAATTTGCCGTCTTTGCCTGTTTATTTTCCTGTTTAATATTGTATGTATAGCTTTAATAGATCGCATTGAACAGAGTGATACATTTAGAACCGATACTGCTCTTCTTGTAACATCCATCGTTAAAGGTGCCTTGCGTTTCTTTGCATAATTCCGTTCGATAGAACTTGACTGTTTACCAGTTTACTGCTGCAAAAAATTCTGACCACAACACAAGCACAGGCTTGGAATTCTAGCCGAGCATGATCAAACTGATGATAGATATAGCTTAACTGCTTAGGCGATGTAGTGGTGGTGGGGTGGGGTTTGATGAACAGTAAGTGCGGTGATGGATAGCTGCATAACTATTTTAAGCATACGCCCATTAGCATAATTTGCAGTGAATGCATACATATGATACAAATATATATGATCCTGTACATCCATCTGTCATCACTGATAGTGATACTGATAGCTTCCATTCTTGACGTTTTACCAGTATTAAACGGCATGGGTTTGATTAAACTTTTTCCAACTTTATTTATTGAACTGCATTATGATTACACCAGTTTTTGTGCCGGTATCCTACAACTAAATTGAAACTTTTGTTTCAGTTGTCATCTGACATCAAGTACCATGGTGCTTTCAACGGACAAGGATCGGATAAAAAAACTGTTGACAGACACGATTACATTACTGTGCAAAAATGGCATCTCCTTTAATTTGGAATTCAATGTTGAAGCACTTATTGGCATAACTGTGGATAAGGACGATGTTTTCCTCGTCTCGATAAATCAGACCATTAAGTCCCAGTCATCTTTGGCAAAAGAATCTTCAGACAAGCAGCAGGTCCCTGAGTCAACACAACAAGAACCCATAGAGGATTGTAGCATCATATCTCATGACCAAGGGAAAGTGTCCAAAGCAGCGCACAGAAAGTCTGGCAATTTTTCAAGAAAGAGGCAACTCTCAGATATTGCGTCAGTGAAGAAAGAACGAGATTTTGGAAGTGAGGCGTGTGATACTCAATCGTTGCTCTATCAGTATCAACAGAACAATGACTCCCCAGTCTTTTCCATCAATAAGAGATTCCATTCACTCGAAAATAACGAAGGTGAAACACCCATCAAAAAAGAGGCTGACCATGGGCGCTGGGACTCGCATCTTGGCCAGTTATTGCCAGGCACTTCCATGGAAGAAGAAATGCAGCTTCCCGTGGGAATCCCAGACAGACTCTGGGACTCTCAGGAAATGGTGCCATCAGGTGCTCTTGAAGAATTCGAACCAACTGACCAACAGGTGAAGTATAAAACAAAGTATTAGTCACATTACTTGCTGAAAACTTTAATCATGTTAATACAATAACTATGGAATCCAGATTCCTGTGTGTTGCAGTCATTTTAGCATTTTGGTATAAAATGTAATTGTGGTATACATGTGTTTAAAACAAACATCTTCAATCAACTAGAAAGATAAAAAAAAGTTCAAAAAGAAAGAAAGTTTTGTATGTTGTACATGTTATATTTCTTAAACTTGAGAGTGCCGAACCAAGCATGTATTTGTGATTGTTTTTACCATATGTCTGCACCAATCACATTCCAAAATACATAATGGCATGTATTTTATAGCCATGACATCAGATACCGATACAGCAGCATAAGGTATTGTAATCATATTAATCTGTAAACAGCAAACTTGTTCATCCAAATGCTACACTCTGCAGTTGAACTACAGTAAACATGGTAAACAGTGGTAAACATTTACCATGTTTACAGCAGTGGAACAACATTCTCTCTTGATATGTGTGTACTGTGCTGTAACTTGAAACAAGTAAATAAATAGATTGTTGTACAGGTTGTATGGTCATTCATACATATTTAAAATTTTATTTCAGCTTCTTGGAGCTTCCCAAATCCCACTGGCCACTCCTCCCATGAATGATTCGCAGGAGGAGGTACGGTACGCTCGTGTATCAGGCAAGTTTCAGTGCCTCCTCTGCCCATACATCTCACCGCGACGCTTCAACATGATCCGGCACCAGATCAAGCATTCCAAAGACCTGTTACAATACCGCTGCAACCAGTGCCCATACAGGTTTGCGGAGAAGATATTTCTAGATGCACACATTGCCGTTGCCCATCGTGAAGACACTGCCACTCCAGTGAACATGGTGAATGCCCCTGAGTTCGAACAAGAAGGAGCCCTTGTTAAAATGGTTGATGTTGTATCCAAAGTGGTTCCCGAAAATAACTTGATGCCAGGGTCAGTAACAATGGTCAGCCCTACAAAGCAGTTGATGAAAAAGCGCAAAAACTCTCTTGGTGACAGTCACTTAACAGGGACAATGCAGCTACCAGTGACCAGTCCAGAACAAAATGATAAAAAGCCTGATATCTCCACTGCAGCCACTCTACTAGTAACTAACGCTGATCCAAACAGTGGACTGGGAGGAGATATTTCAGGAGATACAACAGATGATATTATAGCAGGCTTTGACAGTGTCGATGAGATCAAGAAAAATGTTGACGAGACACAAGACCAAAAACCTGAAATTTCTGACACCATTGCCGCGGTGGGGAATGAGGCATCCAGTTCCTTGGATAAAGAGCAGCTCGATAAAGGCACGATTGTTCTACGACCTAATACACCTTTCGATAATGGGGAGTCTGAAGTCGATGTCATTCAAGTTAGCACTAATTTTGACACTGGCATTGCAATCAATGAAATTCCAAAGGCCAGTAACTGTGTCTCTGCGAAGTGCAGTCAAGAAAGCAGCTTTGGTGCCCAACAGGGCAAAGTGGAATAAAATCAATGACCAAACTATATATTTTCATATACATTATTCTTGTTTGCCAGCATATAGGTTATGGTAGCTCAATGCACTTGAGCTTCCACATTATTGTACTTTATGTAGTTTGGCTGATACAGAGTACATCTGTGATGTGTTTCAGTCTAAGTAGATAAAAGTAGGAGTGCACATTTGCAGTGGGGCTTCTGTTGACCTGTTGAATGACTTCAATACTTTCATCATGTGTATCTATCATCGGTTCATAGTCTTAGTATACATCCATGTAGGTAGAACGATTTCTACAATCATTAACCACTATACACTTGCACGAATTAATGAGTTATGACTCTTTTGTTCTGTATTGTGAGTGTTTGTTTTGTGTACTGTACATACATATATACATTGACATGATAAACAAGTATTTGTAAATAAGATGTGTACAAAGTTTTTTTTTCACGGTTAATTTTAGTAAGACATGTAGTTTTTAATTTAATGCGTGTTCCAGAGTTCATGTTGTGCCCCAAGGGTCCAGCTGGCTGGTATTAATTAAGAGAACACGTACAATAAGCTCATTAAATATTCATAAACGGGGAGTGTTCTATGTCTGATGAAATGAAATGTACTTTCAGTGAGCGAGTGTTTTTTTGGAAGCCGTTTAGAAATATATGCTTTTGCATCCAGCGGTATGCTAAGTGTACCTGTAGTTATATAAACTTCCTACATATGCAGGCTGGTACCTATCATATAAAAATTATATATGCAAGTAGCACATTTTACATGTATTATATCTCATATGTATACTAAATTACTAACAGCATTTAACAATTCATGTATGCGTTTAGATAGCCATGATAAACTGAGCTCTTAATTAATTCTACTGATGTTGAACTGTTATGCTTATACTCAGTCACTTACACTTACTACTGATGGACAGTTGAACTGTCTGTTATGCTTACATTCAGTCACTTACACAGTTGTAGTAAATGCTATAGATTAAGAAATATTGGTAGGAATATATTTTTCACCAATCTAAGGTTCACCCAAAACAACTATTAAAAAAATTTTTAAGATGCCCTCAGGACTTATTATTGACAGCTGGTGAATGCTCATGTGAAGTTTGTAGACCTCTGTTGGCAGTTCTGCTGCTGCTCCGTAAAATTCGCCAAATATATTGCAGTCCCAATGAATTTTTAAGCGTAACAGTATTACCTATATGCATGATATAAGCTTGTGTGTAGCATTAGTGATACTGTTCAGAAAACTTCAAGAGTGGCATCGTGGCTCAGTGTAAACTTTATGTGGCAATCACTGAAAAGTGACATCAATAGATCCCTGCCAGTGATGTTGCCATGCCGTTAATATTCAGATAATCTGGCTCTACCTTGAACATGGAAGGGGTCTTAATTGCCAGTGACATTGGAATGATTGTGATTGTAGGATCATAAGAACATGTATTGAAGTGTCTGTTCTTATTTACCGGAACTTCTCACCAATAAGTGTATGCCTAACAACTTTGTTTTTAAACTAAAATTTTTTAATGGTATCATTAGTATCATTAGTGCCAACATCTTCGTCAACTAGTAAAACTACATTATTTTTTTGTTTCAAAGCAAGGAGCCATATTCGGCATATGTTAGAATATCATCAAACTTGGTTATAAAACTTAGTATTTATAAGTAAAAGTTGGCCTAGTAGTTATTGCTCCATTGTACCAGTTCCACTGGCAAATTACCACATGTATACAAATATACAATTCCTACTGGTCACTATTTATGGAACATAATGCTACTTAAAAAACAGGTATATGTAATACACTGTTAGTATGCTAAGTACAGGTAACTTGCTACTATTAATTCAGAGACAGATATTTTGCATTCACTATTACATTACGCAGGTAAACTACCAGCCATTTCTCATGTCCCTTGATGAGTGTTACCATGGTTATATGCTTCTTTGTTTAGAATCACATGTTGTGATTTACGTTTGTTTAGTGACTATCCACCCACATTTTGTATGCTTGTTGTATGGCGTCTTATACCATGTAAACATGAGCACACTGTGATTTTTGTGGCACAAAAATGTTACCAACATGCTTATAATATGTCTGTGTTTAGTTAATGGATACATTGAGCTAACACAAATTGACCTTTTGCATATAAGAGAGCCAATAAATAGTAATTTTATTTGTTGAAACGGGTTGATTCTTGTGAGTGTAAACTCATAGAAGAGAGTTTTGTCTCCATGAAGTATGTTCCACCATAGTCCGACTCCCTGTGCTCTGTCAAAACTATATCAAGTACATGTACCGGTATTGCCTAATTACATGTTCCACACTAATGAAGGGTTAAGAGTCCCACAGTGAATGCATCCAAGGCATCTAACCTGTGTCCACCCTTACCTGAACTGGTGCCGAGTGTTTCACAGGCATCTAAGTAATGATGATATACTGTAAATTCATTAATGTTTGTGAGGGATTTATTTGGCGAATTTCGCGCCTATCTTTAAATCGCAAAAATAAATACCCCGCAAACATAACTTTATGTACCTAGATAACTGACAAGACCTGAGCTAACTGCAAACATTAATCCCCGCGAACATGGTTTTGTCACAAAGACGCAAACTTTAATCCCCGCGAACATTAATGAATTTACAGTAGCCCATGCTTGTCTGCTGTATAGCCGTGGTAAAGTACATGCAGCCAGGGTTTGCAAATTCATATGTGGTCTGGTGGGTAGCTTTCGCCACGAATCACAGTGCCTACTCCTCAGTAGGGTCAGTTTAGATGGCAATTGTGTGTTCAGGGACTGGCTGAAAAAGGAAAAAAAACATGATTGGGAGGTCCCTCCTTAAAATAATGTATGCCAATAGCCTTAGTCTTGAACCACACAATCTTATGATAATACAGTAATGTTCAAGAAAGAAACAAAAGTTCTGTCATAGTAGGAAAACTTGTTTCATTAGTTTATGTCAAATTTCTGAAAACCACCACCCTTAACCATGTTAACCAGTGTTAATATATTGGGGCATTCTTGGTATTATGTAGTTTTGCTGGTTCGGATGTTAGCTTGATAAGCTATGATTTATTGAGGTTTTCAGGTGGCAATATATAGTGCTCTAGTTAATATAGCCTCCATATAATGTAGTTGACCCTTATTTCATTTTCTCCTCCAGGGTGTGGTGCATACAGGTCGCGGGAAGCGGGCGACGCATTTCTGTGACATTTGTGGCAAGGGCTATGGTTCCATTCCGGGGTTGATATCACATCGTCACATACACCAAGGCGTGGCTCGTTACCACTGCGAGTTCTGCGGGAAGGGTTGCCACTCCTCTCATCAGCTGAGAGGGCATCAAGCCAGCCACACAGGAGCCGTGGAGGCCTGCAAACTGTGTGGCAAGCAATATATGTACAGGAGCAGCCTACTCCAGCATATGAAATTGGTGCATGGCCAAAGTAAAAGCATGAATAACTGAAGATAAATTGTACTAGGTTGTTTGGTGTACATGTAGTACAAAGCACAACTCCCTAAGGAACATGCCATTCCACACTGCGTCAATACTAAAGAGGTTCTTAAATTTAATGGGCCCAACTGGCAGCCCTGTGGAAAAGTGAGCTAAGCGACAGTAAACTGTCCTGTTAGCGCTGTGTTGAGTTAGGTAAATACTATAAGTTCAGTATTGTTTGTATACATGTACAGATTGATAGTACATGTAAATAGTAACAATGTCTTGCAGCTAACATGGTTGATGATAAAAGGTAAACGAGTTGCAGGGTAATAGTGTTAACATTGTAGTACTACTTCTGTTGATGAAAGCTCATGTTTAGAGAATGAAACATATAGGGGTACACATGGGTTAAAATCAAATCATGCAAACCAACTGTTGTGGCAAATCGATCTACCAAACCAAGCAAATTCTTATCTTGCGAGTCACGATCTGCACTCCTCACCAAAGAGGGATTAGCAATTTGGTGCTGCTGTTAACTGCCGATTTGTGAGCCAGCCCACCTATAAAACTACGATCTGTTGAGCCAGTCCCTCACAAAAATAACAATCCGCGGCTTGCAGTTACTGTTAAATTCCGATCTGCCGGGTGATAAAAGTTGCATGACCATGGCTGTTAAAGATTGAGCTGTGACTAGTCACTAGACCATTTCTGTTAATGAGTGATCTACGACTCGCCATGGCTGATAAATATGGATACTAAGTATATGATTCAGATAGTTGTCTTAAATAAACTATGACTCTGTTAAAAAATAAAACTCGAATTGGGCCATATTTTATAGACCCATGTGTACCCCTACATATGAACTAGACAATGTAGAATGATTCATGGAAAAGTATAAATGTATTCAGCTTTATGTCTGTCAATGTGTTTTGCTGAAGTAAAATCAACAAGTTAAGTTTCTTTCTTTGTAGTTAAGTTGGAAGACTTTATAAAGGTTCAGGCAACCAAAAAGCTGATAGTACTGATACACTGTGGCATATAATTCAAGCCTTGGAATTAGTGATGCTCCCATGCCTGGTTTCCCAGTGGAATTGGCAAATAGGGAGCCAAATTGATAAAAGAAATCTACAAAATAGGATGTTTGTTGATTTTGCTTGTGGTGTTGCATGCCAAACTTAATATTTGCCCCAACAATGTGACAAAGATTTTGGGTAGTACATGTACGTGACATTCCACTCAAATCACTCATGCAGAGGTAACCTGAATTATTTTGTTTGTGGAAGCTATTGATTTGGGAGTTAATTTTTAGCATGATAGCATAAGTTTGCTCATATAAATGAAAAATGTATAAGTGCAAACCTTTGTATTGCTAAATAGGCATGCATTGGTGAAGTGAATCCATTAAAATTGAATCTTACAGCAGGTATTACATTGTTGAAGATGTGCAAAACCTGTAACCAGTACCTGTACATGTACTGGGGTTTTGGAGTCTTAGTCCAGAACACCTACACATGTACATATGGTATAGCATTGTAGCGAATAGAGGTTGACAAGAATAAATGGTTGACCAAAAGACCTAAACCCTGATGTCTCAAGTTGCTGAAGATCATTGCTCAGCACACACTTTATTTCATGATCTCTTGGATTTCTGCCATTGGCCAGATTTATAACAGGTCAGATACATGTATAGTAACTAGTGGTTGAAAGTCAAATCAAGTTTCAAGCAGAGTGAGACTCTTGCCAATAAATACATTCGGCATACGTACGTCATTATTCTGAGAAATTTTAAGAAAGTTTACATACAGGAATATGTGCATGGAAATAAGAAAGTTTACACACAGGAATATGTACATGCATGGGGGACACCAGTCATACTTTACACACATGTGCCTAAGCACATGCACAGTGCACTTGCACTTGACCATACAGTGACTCCAGAAAAAGTCTTTAGTAGGATAGTACATGTACAAATGTCTGTGTACTCTAAATGTACTGAATGCATGTACTCTGAAGACTTATAGAGCGACACGACTTCAGTCCACAGGGTATCCCAGATCACTCAAATTTTTAACTGGGGAAACCAGTGTGTTTTAAGTTTGGTCCATATTTACTGAACATCACTATATGTAAATGATTGAGCGTGTTTGGGGGGGAGGGGGGGGGGGGGGTTATGCTATACAATGTACCAGTATAGATATCTCTCGCAGCATGCAAAGTTATGTTGTATTCAGTGTTATCAACATTATTGAAAAAAAAAAATAACTCCGCGTTCTTTTTATTTGCTTGTTTTCCAGGCTTCGGCTTCGTTACATGAAAAACCTTTGTACACATGTGAAGTTTGTTTGAGGACATACAACAATCACTCCGGTTACCGCGATCACCAGTATCGTCATAAAGGAAGGTACCGCCATCATTGCTCATACTGTGGAAAGGGCTTCCTCAATCGCATGCATTTTGATGGGCATGTTAACCAGCATGAGGGACGGAGGCCGTACTGCTGTGAATATTGTGGCCAGTCGTTTCCTTACAAAAGCTCGGCAAGGATGCACTGGAAATTGTGTAACCCTGGAGTCAAGCCAGACTGAGAAAATAAACCTGTGCTGCAGCTGATGGATACATGACTATTATATAGATCAAGGTACACATGGCGTGCCAGAACAATTGCTGAAGCTACTGACCAAAGGAGTGAATTACCAAAGGTCACAATGATTTCTAAAATCAAAACTATCAGTTAATAGCAAGCTTGTTTTTACATGCTTTAAGTTATGTCAGTGTTAATTACTAGTAAATGAACAGAATTGGCCTGAAGACTATCACCATAAAATTATATACATGCTCTATGTTTTTAGTGAAACTGTCACGAAGCACGTACATGTATCAAAAAATATATACATGTACCGGGTACATCTGTTTGTATGGCTCTTTCTTTGTTTAAAACTGCAGCCCGGGATGCGTAGCATCATTATGCGTATATAGTAAATTGAATAGTGTCATGTAACATGCATAGGGTGGATTCCGTTGCCATAACATACAGTATGTAATCTCAGACAGTTTTTATTATCATACCATTATGCCGTACTATACTGTAGTTGTGATATTTTAAATTGGAGCCATAGCTTATAAAAGTTGTGTATGGTAATGTTACATTGTACTTCAAGCTGAACAGTGGAAGAATTAAATATAAAGTGTTATTATGGTTAAAAATTGTACATGTTGTATAGATGTACTGCATGTTATTGAAATGATATTTGTGTTTTCTAGGTAACGGTACTTCCACTCTTCAGCATTATACATGTGTATCATGTTATCATCTGGCCATGATGTCTTGAATTCCATAAATGGTGCTGCTATGTCACATGTCACTTTTTATTTTGTCCCTATGTCCCCATGTCACTTTTTATAAGACCTTGACGTCACTTTCTACAGTTTTTATAAAGGCCACATCGGATTGCTACAACATTTAAAGTGGCCGTGTCGCACTTCGTTTTTTACCCATGTGGAGCCCTTTACATGTGGAGCACATGTAAAGGGCTGATATACATGCACATCATGTGATATATGTGGCTGTACCATTTGTCTAAGAATAAAATATGATATATGTGGCTGTACCATTTGTCTAAGAATAAACCAATTTTAATTCTATCTCTCCGCATGATGCAACTGCAAAACTTTGGCTGATAGGATTTAGTTTCACTCATCAGTTTGTCATAGATTTTTTATAGAGGACTTGATAATGACTCCCAGAATTCTTATTTTCCTGTCATGTATATGTACAGCTAAACTTAGACTGTTGTTTGCAGCAATGCATAGCCTATACTGTACAAGCTACAACCAGTGGTATGCATGCCTGGCATCCCCAGGTATTAACAGTATGTTGGGCTTAAATCTTTTCTTAGCATTCTTTGGTTGTCTTTTTTACAGAAATATGTTAGCCACTGGTCAGCTAATCAGATGGGGATGTTGTCC
>JAAUYG010138782.1_pt1 | contig 15465 bp, 6 predicted proteins | sample 7278091 | NCBI WGS metagenome assembly JAAUYG01 (sample SAMN14350201, study PRJNA611818) | marine sediment metagenome | isolation source: surface marine sediment (0.6m) | place: French Polynesia: Moorea | collected 2018-08 | reverse complement strand
CACAAAGTTACGCTGGCTAATTTCCTTAAAATAAATTGTATTTATGGTTTTAATCAAATATTTCGGTTAAAATTTTGACCCCCCCCCCCCCCTTCCCCAGCCGAAGTAGGTAATTCGGGAAAATAGTCTGATCAGTAATCCGAATTAAAATTTAAATTTATGCCGACATAACTCTGGTGTGAAAGGAATGTTTTCCAGGTATGGACCACTGTTGTCGCGTCGTCAGAAACGAACAGGAGACTTTTAAAAAACAATATCCTGTCAACCTGGTTGCCATTTTTCAACAGCACTAGCTTTCAAGACTGGGTTGTTCTGCTGTGAAGTTTTACTGGAAAATGTTGGGGAAAATGGGTTGGCACTGCAGCAAACCTCGAGGCTAATCACATGTTCACCTTTGCCGATGCATGGCACATACCAAAAGTTGGGTATAGTCAAGCAGCTTTGTTCTGAACCAAAGTAACATTTTTTGTGTGAAAGCGCGGCTGTTCACAGCTGGTGCAGAGCATGAAATTTTTATTTGCTTTAGCCGCTGAAGTAGTACTCTGGGTAACTGGTGTGAAAGCCACAAATCAATTCACAATCACCATGTTCGTTAACAGTTCCTAAAGTAACACTTTCCTTTACACACAATTCCTTGTCTTACCTCTTTATGGCCTTCAAATGCTGCCATGTGTAATGGTGTCCAGCCAGCGTTGTCTCTGTGCATCTCATCCAGACCGCGGTCCAGCAGCTGACGTACAACATCCCCATTCCCTTGCTGGGCAGCAATGGAGAGAACTGTCCGTCCATCGGAGTCTATGGTATCCACGGCGGCACCCCAGAACAACAACAACGACACAACGGAGGCATGGCCCATGGAAGCCGCAGCCGACAGCGGTGTTCGGCCATTGTGATCCGAGTGATCAACGTCAGCATCTGTTTCTAATAATAGTTCGCAGACGTCGTGATGTCCCTCATATGCGGCAACCAGCAACGGGGTCATTCTATCCTTGTCGCAGTGATCGACCTCTGCACCACGTTCTAACAGCACGCTAACAACCGAGGAGTGGCCCTGATTGGCTGGCATACATAGCGCAGCGACAGAGAGAGCCGTTCGACCATCAATGTCCTCGCTGTTAATGCTGGCGCCGTTGTCCAGCAGATGTTCCACAATGTCAGTATGTCCCATGTAGGCGGCAGCTATCAGAGCGGTACGCCCTTCGTTGTCCATTTTGTTCACTCCCGCACCGTGAGCTAGAAGCTTCAGAACAATGTCATCATGGCCACCCCAGGCTGCTGCCCTGAGCGCTGTTCTTTGGTCACTATCCGCATGATCCACCTGAGCTCCGGCCTCTAACAGAAGCTGTACGACTTGGGTGTGACCTCCCCAGGCTGCAGAACGTAGCGGCGTCCAACCATCATGGTCCTCATGATCAACGATTGCCCCAGCAGCCACCAATGCTGCTACGACCTCCGTGTGACCCTGTCGTGCTGCAAGGTTTAATGCAGTCTGCCCAGAGCTGTCCGTGGCTTCTTTATCGGCGCTGCGGCCCAGCAGGAAGTTCAGCAACTGCTGATTGCCAGTGTGTGCCGCGTTACAGAGCATGGTACGCCCGTTACTGTCCAGTTCTTCAACTGACGCTCCAGCTTCCAGCAACTGAGACAAGGCATCTTCATCTTCTGATGGTCCACCACCACTGATACCACTCACAGTTAGCAGACTGAGGGGTTCCTCCGGGGTGGGGATCTTTGCCCCTGCCTGGATCAACAGCTGTAAAGCCAGGGGATCTTTAGGTAGCCCCGATGCCAAACTGTCCGCAATGTTAGCCCCACTCTGCACCATCCACAAAGCCATCTGTCCAAGGTCTGAGGGTTCCAGAAGGCTGCTTTTTGCAAGATGCAGCGCAAAATCCTGGATTTCTAAAGCTGTGAGACTAGGAGCATGCATGGTGAAGCTGAGAGCTAACATCCCATGACCTTCTGCAGCACGGCACAGATATTTCTGTGTGCAATGTTTCACATCGAGCAACCACTCGGCAAAACTGTGGTGAAACAGGATCTTCGTTCCGTCTTTACCTTCGATGAGAATTTTGCTCAGGAGCCTCAGCCTCCGCTGGAACTCGTCCAATGGCAGGGCAGTGTTAGTGGTATAGGCACAGCTGTACAGCTCCATCTCGGTCAGCGGCCGCCGCGCTGCCAGGATCACGTTCAGGATCGGTCGAACCTTGCTAAACTGCTTTCTCACAAACAATCGTTGACACAGCCACAGGTACAACCCGTTCAGTGTGCCCGGGATCTCACGGATCTCTCTCAACAGGATGAAATTTTCAGCGACGCCATCGAGCACTTTCTCCAAGTAGAGGAAGCAACCATTGGATTTGATGTGCAGCTGGTTGAGCATCTCCGCTGTCTCTCGCCGCAGGTGCTGCCGAAGGTCTTCTTCCTGGTCTAGACGACAAAGGATGTACTGCTGAACGTCTCGCACAACGTGTGACTTTCGTAAATCGTCCAAACTAATCTTACGAAATCCAGTGAACATCCTGGTGACAGACTTGCTCTGTTTGCGTGCGGAGCACACCAGCAGTAGCCAGTTGGGGAAGAGCTCATGGTTGTTGGACAGGAGTTCCGCTATCGTCTTACTGCCCTCCGCTTTTTCGCTGATAGACTGAAGATACGATTCATCAATTGAATCGACCAGGATGAAGAGATTCTGTTGAGGTGGGACAACGGCAGCCAACGGCATGAGGACGCCTTTACGGAATGCCTCGTCTGGATTTCTCTCGCATTGTATTGGATCCAGCGCTGCCTGGACGGTGGGGTTGGCCAGCTGTTTGTCATATCCCTTGATAAGGTTGGAACTGGATAACTGCTCCACCAGACACAGGATGAAGTTGCTGATGGCCAGTGTCTCAATATCGTGTGCCTGACAAAAGTAGAAGGCGAGCACACGCTTACTGAGACCGACTTGCTTTCCATGATTCAATGTTGGCCACACCAGTTCACAAGACAAGGCAGTTTTGCCACACCCTGGTCCTCCCATAATCAACGCGCCACATGTTTTTGCCGTCCCACGGTTCTCCAGACAGTGGTTGACTTTGCCGAAGGCCCATTCACGACAGTAAAAACGTCGCCCTTGCAGCAGACTGGATGTCATTGTTGCACTACTGCCAGTAGCACTGCAGAGCTTCTATATGTGCCTGTGACTTTATATATCTCCTCCTTAATCCGCCAATCAATGTCTCACTGACAGGATTATCTCGTGGGGCATGGGGGAGGTCCGCCACGCCATATACACTCTACATGCTCTATCCAAGGCAAGATGTCTGCCGTGACGATATCTGCAATTATCTGCACAGTGAAGAGCACATCTCAGTCATTCCTCCTTGTTGATATCATGTAAGTATGTATGTAGCATCTGTGCCTGCTAGCCGAGCCCACTGACAGCTCTCGAGCCCAGATCACCCCCTTCCTGGAATCAATGAGAAAATATTACTTGTTATAATGCACCCACAAAAGTGGCTAACGTGACCAGATCCATTCATATGCTATCATTCATATTTGGCTAAATTAGTTCCTCTGGCATACAACCATCATACACTTCCGTTTTGCAACGATAGCACGACCACCCTCCCCAACCACCACACACGCCCTCCCTGAAACCTGATCTTTACCTAATCCACATACAGTACCTAGTAACCCAGCCGGACGTTTGATATCACGTGGATGCAATTAGAGCAAAAACTGCAATACCACAGTGGTGTTTTTAACATGATCACAAACATCCGGGAGGGAGCCTGTGATTTCATCCTAAATGATCCAGAAAGGAAGGACATAGCGTTCAGACAAATTACAGCCTATATTTGGCAAACAATATAACGACCAGTAGCTAGCATTAGCTAGCTTTGAGGCCTGAATGAAATATGAGAAAGGCAGACATTATTTTGTAAAATTTCTAGGTAATAACTTATTACCTAGAAATACTAATAACACTGCATGTATTAGATGGCAGTGGTATGCAACGAACATGGAAAGTCACTCAATTCCACACCCAAACACTATCTGCATGATCTGCCAATCTGCAAAACATCTCAAAATAGGTTCTCAGTGTCTGGGAAGCTGTGGAAACCACCAGATTCCATCATACTATACCCCTACCAGCCAGAGGGCCCTTGCAGCCAAAGCATGGGAGATATCTATCAACACACCGGGAGGCTGGCTCTGCAAGGCCTGCTTACTTAGAGAACATATTCCAATTTATAACTAGTGTATATATACACATGCGCTGAGCATGCTGAGTAAACGGCTGTTGTATAACAGATGTGTATCTAAGCAAATCCTGTGACATAAGCAATCAGGCATTACATGACTTCTATCTAAAAGGTTACTTTTATGTTATTAAGGTTGATATGTTCGTGTGTGTGAGAAAGAGTACAAAATTGAATGGGAATTTAAATATAAAAATATGCACGGCATGTCGTCAGACTTTAATGTATCTACTGTGTAATTACCTTAATGATGCTACACAAAGAAGTTTCATGATTGATAACTACAATAGTCCCTCTATTTTAAGACCACCAATGGGACCAAAAAAATGTGGTCTTATATTGCAGGTCTTAAAATAAAGGTCATTTAAACACTAGAGAGTGGCACTTTGGGACTAAAATTGGGTGGTCTTATAATCAAGAGTCGTATTAAAATAAAGGGTTATAAAATAGAGGGACTACTGCACTGAGTATTTTCTTATTTGTTCATCAGTTTGCCTTCATATTATTCTGATCATATCACAAGATAATAAATGGAACAATTAAAGTATTGGAGATTGAAGTACCGGTATATATTAATAATATTATATTGCAGCACGGTTTTCATATGAAACTTAGTGTCACAAAAAACTCCTTGGCACATGTACTGACAACTTGCATAAACCTTGTAAACAGGGAACAATTTACTTTAAGAATTTTGAATAGCAAAAAATTTCAGCTTTGAGGAAATTGGCATGAAAAGTACAACGTAATGGCATATTTTAATGTTAAAAATTGGTATACGTTTCTGAACTTTTATAGCATTTTTCTGATCTTGCGTAGCAAACTGCACCGCTATACCAGTTAAATTGTTCCCTGCTTGTAAACATAAATTATGTTTTTCAAAATTTGCTGTGGCCAAAACATATATAAACTGTAGTAATATCTGCTGATGGAATTTAGCTGAGGAATGCATTTAAAGTGTTCATGCAAATTTACCAGTATCATGAAGACAGGGTAAATAAATATTCAATGTATACAGGTCTTGACCTCGGGGTCCTACATGTATATGGAGACACTGATCGAGGTATAATCTCTATGATTTCCAAAGAACAGTTGACATTAAATGAAAGCATGTGAAAAGAACTGAGCCAATTAAAATATAATTGGCCGTGGAGCAGGATTTTACAATACCGTAATTAATTTCCTGATCAATAATACATGTAATAAGTACGGCATAATAAAACTGGGTTAAATATATTACATCCCATATCCAGTAATTGCTACCAGTAGAAAGTATACCATCTGTGTACAAACCCAAACATGTTGAACAATCTATTTGCTTTATCACTGATCAGCTGTATCGAAATTCATAATGATATCGGTCGTGAGATCATGGACTTGACTAGTGTTAGCTAGTGTTGCCCGGGCAGTGTTGACCGGTGTCGGCTATGTTGCAATATCGCTGGCCTTTTTATTCAACATCCCAAACAACCAATACTTCTTTGTCCTAACATTTGGCCAAGATCTACTGAATTCAAGCCAGATTCACCTCCTACGGTGTTCTACACAACGTGATCCATGCCTTTTATCGTGAAGATCCACTGGAGAATACCCCCACCAGAAAACAGTAAATTCAACACAGGGCATTTTAATTATTGTTCAGAATAAACGGTGTTTCAATCAAAGCCTCCAAATGCTTTACCTTATATTCAGCCATGAACCCCGGATTATAAAAACTTCACGATTCACACCAGCTATCCAGAGAAACGCACTATTTTCAAAAGAAATTCTCCCGTTCACAATTATCCTGGCCCGTCTGGGAATCCATTTTGCCAGTGTGTGTACGGTCCGACCATGAAAGAGAGGCCCGTACACACGGTGGTTTGATTGACAGCTAGGACGGCCCGGCCTACGGGTAAGGGTTAGGCGGAAGGGAGGGGTATCCCCTCTTTGTCATTGGCTGGGAGAGACAACCACGCCATGCTGGTACACAAAACCACGTGGATGGGCCCCAACACGGAGTTTACACCAAGCAAGAGAGAGAGAGAGAGAGAGGTAAATAGAATGACCCAACCCCGGGACCGACGGAAGAAAAGATCTTCAAGATCTCTGTTTTTTTCCCATCAGTCAATAAAAATTGTATCCGATTAGTGTGTCTGGCGGGCGGTGTCCTTTTTGTATCTGGCTCGAAACGATCACCGCGGCCCGACGATCAGGATTTGTGTCTCATCCCCGGGTCTCGTCACCTACATAATTACTTCCGACAATTAATTTGTCTGATACCCCGTTCGTGCAGCTTTACCGCGATCAATTCTATCGTCTGTACAGATAAAAGGAAGGCAGTAATTACCACAATCACTAATCCGTATATATATATACGGACACTATACTGAGAACGAATCAACCCGGCTTCGCATCGTGTAATTTGGTAATTATTTGATTTGAACGATTTTGATTTTAAATTCTGCTGAGATACAGATTTGGATTCCAGTAGAAACCGAGTATCTGTAGAAGCCTATAGCTGCTTACTGTGTAGGCTAATTATAACTTGGCTCCGGTTTTACATTTATGTAAAAACTGTTACTAGTATTAGTTCCGGCTATGTACTTTCATGTGTATTTTACATTTAGGAGTGTAACGTAACGTTTTTAATGCATCTCAGTATAGCTCACAGTCTAGCTTAAACGAAGTGAAAACGTAACTTCATATCAACCCATGCATATGAAACTATATGATACAGTGGATGCATGCTTATGCCATAAAATTTGTGAATATTGTGATACTGGCTACTATCATAGTATGGCTTCAACAAAGTGGAGAATAAGGCTTTAATTACAGCTCCTCGTCATTACTAGTAATGACTAGATTAAAAGGATATTAGTAGAGATTACCCTTGTATAAATATCCCTGCCTAGATTGCCGGGTTTCAAGAAACTTGAAAGCATTCAAGAGGTCCAAAATATATCCTCTGTGTTCAACAAAGGTGTGAAGATTGCCTGCTCCTTGGCTTAAACAAATTTAAGAACATTGTTAGGCCTTATTAGGTCTATGCCCTGACATTAAAAGGTGCTGAAGTACAGACTATTTTCACCTTTTTTCAGTGGATGGACCAGCATGGTCTTTATCAAACACAGGTCTCAGACCATGTATTGCCACTCTTCCCACTGTACTAGTAGTACCTTATCTGGCACATCTTGTAGAGGCTACAAGGAATCACCTATTTCATGTTGCAAATGCCATGTACAGGGCTCCACATGGGTCCAAATAATTTGCTATGTCACATGTCACTTTATATTTTTTCCCTATGCCCCCCCATGTTGCTTTATAGAAGACCTTAACGTCACTTTCTACAATTTTTATAAAAGGCCAGGTCGGATTTCTACAACTTTTAAAAGTGGCCATGTCGCACTTCTTTTTTTACCCATGTGGAGCCCTATGTACAGGTACATGTATACAGGAATAAAAAGAGCTAAACATCAGTGGCCAGTTTATATGTTTGTCTAAAGCTGATGGAAAAATCATGGAAAAGAACCTAATTGCCATGCTGACTAGTCAACTTGCAAACATTTGGCGATTTAAGATTCAAGTTCTATCAAATTGGCCTTTGATAAATTAAGTCCAAAGTTTATTTCACAATTGATTTGAAGCATGGAAAGAAACAGTGGTTGCCACTGATGATTATTCCACTTAAGTACGTTTTTTGGACTTGAAAGATTTTTTGGAGGGTGGTCCCCTTTTGTTCACATTTCTTATCTTTACCCCTAAAGAGTAGCTTTGTTTCCTCCAGTGCTATGGATGCAATGCTAGCGTGATCAGACATGCAGTGTTCATGGTATTGGAAGCAATATAGCACTGTTTATGTATAAAGTTGTGGAAGCAGCCATCAGGTTTTTGTGTCAGAAGATTTACATATGAAGCTGTCGTAATTGATGTACATGCATCTTTATAGAATTGTCACTATTAACTAGTCATTCCTGTGTGGTCTACAGGTGGTGACACTGCTGCCGAAGCTTAAGTTCATCCAAACTATAAATGAGTACCCCCGCAATATATACTAGTAGTCAATAGATAGCTACATGTATTGTTCTTTGCCTACCCATTGTGCGATGTAGTGTGTATCCGCGCGCATACCCCCCAGGAAGTTAAGTAGGTGTACAGATTTGCCAGAAGTAGTATGTAAAGCACTTTGAGGTTGCTTGGATGAGAAAGGGTACTAAATACGAACTGCATACATTATTATCAGAAGTATTTCTTCGCTGGGCTTTAGCATCATGCAGGCATTCCATGTCATGTGTGTAGCAGCATGAGTTAACTCGCCAACCACTCTCAAGAATACACCTTGTAGAATTTGACATGTGTGAACAACTCAACAAAATATTTATTTCCCTCGATTTTATAATTAAAATAACACAAAGTGAAAAGTAACAATCATTTTCAAACTCTTTTCTCAACTGAGAATCTGCTATGAAAAGCAAACATGGAAACTGATTAAAATAAAAAATTCTTACAAAAAAAGTAAGTAAACTGATGCTTGACATTATAGACTGTCGATTTACTTTCACATTAACAGTGGTCTCTGCTGAAACAAATTTTCCCTACAAACAAACTGGTACTTGACAATTTATTGGTTACTCGTTTACATATATACTTTTAGACCAGCAAAAGGAGAAAGATATTACCTAAGGCTGAGATTTAGCAATATCTCACTCTCACAAACATAAGGTAGCATTGGAAACAAGAATATCGTTACAAAGGCCCAGGGCAAAATAAACTTGCTCTGACAGTACAGGTAGATGCTTGCTCATTAAAATTACCTACATGTATTAATTACATTTATAATTTTTTGTACCCGTTGTCATACAACTTTGCTTCACTTACATGTATTGTGGGTTTTTTTTTCATTTTTTTAGTGAAGCACAAACATAAGAAGTGAACACTACCACTGATGCGTATAGTCCAGAAATGAATGAAATATTATGAGTAACGTTGGACAGAGACAAAAGAAATGTTCCATGTTACGGAAACCAATTTTATTTTTTTAACATCTATTATTTGCAGCAGCTTCAACAGTAAACTATATGTACTAATACACCTCCCGACTGCAACGTTTCCCAATCGTTACAAAACACACGCTGCAAGACCCTGCAATCATTGCAGTGTTATTAAACCCTAACATCATATATTAAGGGCCCACAGTAATGATTTCAATGCATTATAGATGTAAAGACACATATGACAAGGATTCACAATTTTTGGATCCAGTGTCTCAAGTAGCCATTTTGAAGATTATAAATCTGCAAAGTACACTCGTCTTGTTAAAAATTATTAAACCCACTTTTCATTCTAAAGGATTTAAACACAAAACTGAAGTTTGAAAAGGAGGTAAAATTAGGCTGATTTCCGCAAATTTTATATATTTAATTTTTGAATGTGTTACACTATGGTATTTTCACTGACACTGAAGACCCCAAACTATTCAATAGATGGGCACCATCATGTTTCAAATATGCATGCAATATCATGTATTGTTCTCTATTCTAAGGCGATGTGCGCCTCTCATTATAGAACAGGCCAAACTACACTATAATTATAAATATATGCTTACAACTACACCACTTAGAACTATGAGCACCAATTTGGTAAATCACGTCTAAAATAATGTTTCCCATGAAAAACTTCTGGTATGTAAGATGGACGCCTGTGAAAAATGCTGTTATGTGTGAAAAAACAAAAATAAATATTATTTTTGCTTACACATAACAGCAAATTGGTATTAAAATACCAATTTATACAATCTCACTGTAAATGCAGACAGTAGTCGCAGACGTTGCCAAACAACGCTGTTCTCATCTTTATATCCAACCAAAAGCCAGAGGTTCATATTTAAACAGTACCTTAACAGTACCTTTACATTACCTCTTTGACTCGCAAAAGAACCAGGCTGTCTTGTTACTACATGTCCTTAAAGGAAATGTGATTAATGCGTACACAAATCTAGATAGCCTCACGTTTATGATGTGGGAGAAAGATTCTGTCTATCAGTACATATTCTATATATGCATTCTACGGAGTACTGTACACTCATTAATGTTTGTGAGAGATTTATTTGGCGATTTTCGCGACAACCTTTAAATCGCAAAAATAAATACCTGCTCAAACATACTTCATGTACCTAGATAATTAACAAGACCTGAGCTCACCACAAATATTAATCCCCGCGAACATGGTTTTGTTTCAAAAACGCAAACATTAATCTCGCATTGACAGTATTCTGCTTCAGTTTTTAAAAGTTAGTTGGAAAGTCTGAAATGTATTTCAGCAAACATGTATCAACTTTAAAAAGTAATCTTCACACACCAGCCACAAAGATTCAGCAATATGCAGTAATTAGCAACTCAGTTTTACTCCAATATATTGGAGTTCAGTAGCACTCAAAAGCAGAACATACTTATCTGACAATATGTCTTCACCTTTTGAAACATATATTATTATGCATCTCTTAGAGCTAGGTACTACAACCATTTACTACTGTCTGTCTGGATTCATCCCATCACCAGCTGAGAAGACCGTTGCACTGAAAGACTCCAAAGCTTCATTTTAGGGCAGCTATTTTATCTCAGAAAACCAATCTGCCACTGCCGAAGCCCCCCATCCCCCCGCCGCCACAGCTGCCAGGAGGACCGTGATCCTCATCCTCTTTCCAGTCGTACCACGCCGAGGACCCAGGACCTGACGATGGACTGCTCTTCATGGCTCGAGATCGCTCTTGTAGCTCTTGTTCCTAACCAAAGAAAAGATCGAGATGGGAATTAGAACGACAACAAAATAGCTGTACAGATTTTTACATCCTTACTTTTTTAACAAATATTTTAAAAGGTTTTTGTTGTACACATGTATCATAATCTAGGCCAGAAATTATTTGCTTTCTTTGAGACGGAACAATGTTGAAGGGATTAAGATTTGTGGTTAGCTCAGATCTTGTTAATTTTCTAGGCACATGAATTATGTTTGCTGGTATTTATTTCTGTGATTTAACATTGTTTAAAGACTGTCACAAAATTCGTCACATAAATCCCTCACAAACATTAATGAATTTACTGTACAAGTCTGCTGAGCACTGTAATAGTTATAGTACTAGAACCCTGTAGCACTCCAAAAAGACCCCCAGGAGGTAACAACAGCAACTAGTTACCCAGAAAAAGACATGTAGACTCCATACAACTCCTATACATATTATACAACTAAATTTCTGAATGTAGACAGCGCCTTTTTTCCACTGAGTGTAGACTCCATTTCCGATAGGTGGCCAAAAAGCTATCCACAAACAAATGTGGAACGGTGGAAGCAATAAGTTCTTACTCTCTCCCAAAGGGCATGTCTCAGATTCTCATGTGGCTCACTTTCTGAGTGCCATAAACACGGTGGCCATTTTCTGATAGAGCAAAACTGTACAAACTTAAGACTGCAGTACATACAACTCAAGTTGCCATTAATATTGCTTATACAATTTTGACTATAAAGCCATAATTAAGGGAAATAAATCACCTGGAGGAAGAGTTTGTTGTCTTTCTCAACAGCTTCCCTTAGAACACGTGACAAGGGTGGATCAACTGTCGAGGTGCAAATGCTCTCGTTCGGATCTACGCGTTCCAGTTCTGAATCCACACTGTCTATCTTTGTGTAGACCAACACGTATGCTGTGTCTTTTGCGAAACGTTTCGTGACGTTGCTGAACGAGTCGTAGCTGGAGTACGAGACACGACTGTCATTGAACAGGTACCATTTGTCTTGGAAGAAGTCCGTGCCAGCAAGCTGTTTGTCATGATTCTCAGTTCCTTGCACCGGGATGTTATGCCTGGCGTAGCAGTAGTAATGACCGCCGTCTAGGGACAAGCCAGAGTGAACAATAACAGCGCTCAGCCCATACAGATCCATCCTGTAGGTATTGTCGGTCTCAGATGCACCACCAGTGATGAGCTTGTGGAGGTGTGATTTGGACTTTTTGATGGTCGGCACTTTAGAATAGTGTTTGCTTTTGGTTGGCTGACTCGTGGAGTTACCGTTGCTTGCAGAAGAGACTTCAGCCCTGACCGGCAGCTGGAGAGTTCTGGGATACGTGACATCAGTGAAAATTTTAGAACGTGCCTGAGTCTTGACGTTGTAGGCGAATCTCAGGAGCGTGAGAACGAGATGGCGAGGAGAGTGCGTGATACGAATGGCACGTTCTGCATCTTGTAATCCACATTTATCACAATGATACTGGTTGTCCCCTTCTAGAAGTTCTGGCGCTAAATATCGCGCCATGAGATCTTCTAACGCCATGGCGTTTGATGACGAATCATCCTGTGTCCCTCCACACTCACGGCCCCCAGAGTTAGATGACGACGCACCACCCGCCATGGCATTGGCCTTCGTCGCAGCTGAACGCGTGGCACGCGATGGCATCCTGTTTTCACCTGATGATGCAGAACTCGGGAACGCCAATGGTATGTCACTGAAAGATTCTAGATGACACGACTCTTGTTTACAACGCAAACATCTGTACGTGTTCACTAACTTTCCCCCAAATGCAGAACCGGTAAGTGATTGCTTCATTGAAGGTGAAGTGTTTGGCTGTTGTCTATTTGACTGAGGTTTCTCCCCCCGAGGGTTGTCCTTTGTCTCCTGCTCGATGATCTGATCCAGAAGATACTTCATGAACTCGGAGCAGTCCTGTTGATGACCCGGAGAGAACCAAGGCGGAAGCGCTGCCTTCAGGAACACATGAGGTGCGAAGGCAGCCCGCTGGGGAATACAGGAAGCATGCCAAATTTTTATAACTTTCTACACAAAACTAGTCCCTCTCAAACAACATTTATGTCCACAAGTCATAATACATTATCAAATGAATCACAAAGTATTAACTTTACTTGAGAGCATAGCAGTGTCAGAGCAATATGCTTAGTATTACATATAACTTATCGGTATAACAATATTGGGAGTTCGAACAATAACTGAGTATATGACAAAAACTTTATTAATACAACAAGGCACGCACAAATACATAATGTTGACAACAAAAAACAAGTATAAACACAGCAGCAACAAAGTAACTACAAGTACAGCACACTGTACAGACTTGACATATTTTATGGCATGTATATTACCTGAGATGCTGAGAGGAAAGCAAACACACTCTGTAGCTTGGACAGCAGAGGGGTGTGTGGAGAACCTGGGACCTGTAGCACAGCTTGACGGTAACTGGGAAAATACGCAGAATGGATGGAATATAGCAAAATAGCTGGCAACAAGACTTATCAATCTCCTACAGTATGTTCAAAGATGAGTATATACATAAATTGATATGTACATGTACTTACATTCAATGCATTGTGGGTAATATATGTCATAAACTTATCAGCGTAGAAAAAAAACAACATCAAAAAAAAAAAGCACTTTGTCAATTGTTTTTCATGTGCGGTAAGTCAATAGACATCTAAAGCTGCAGCTCTTGTTGCAATAACATTATATTGTTATGTGACAGTGATTTTGAAATATGACATTGCAAACGTGAAAGGACATTTTTTTCAGCCTTTAACAAAATTATTGCCAGTTTACGCCCATTCTCTGCCTGTATTACAATGTGTGCCAAATTAACAGAGCCGAAAATAAAGATATTTACATAAAGAAATATATCGAAATCTACAACCTACATTACCTATCACACATGAATAGCGCCTGAACTACGCTGTTCATGAAACATGTGTTGCCCAAGTTGGCAAGCCCCGTTTTTCCCGTTTCCGATTTCTGCTCCCACGACACATAGGATGACTTGGTTTTCTGCTGCGAAGTCCACTTGTTCTGGGCGAGACGCTGACGGATTGTTTCTACAGACGGCCGTGGAAGGTGCTGAAATATAAGGGCATAAAAGTACTTTGATTATGAAACCTTACTTTGCGAGTTTGCGACCAAAGTGTGAATGAAAACCACTTCCCAGCAGTACCAAAATGGAAGTATTGCCCGAAAATGATGAAATAAGACCAGCTCATGATTTAAGGCCACTTTGTAGGAGTCCTGTAGGTTGTCTCAATTCTGAGGATCCATTGACACTAAATGATATTAATACAATAGATGCAACGAATCGGCTCTGGGACATCAATGTGAACAGCAATAGCCAACCAAAATTCAAAAGGATGCTGAAATACATGTATATTGTCTTATAGGTATTCACAAGTACAGTGAGGCTTCTAAGAACATTTGATGATACATTTTTGCATTGAAGATATAGTTTGTGCAACCAGTGCAATAACAACTGGGACAGTTACAGGCCATTGGCTATTGGACGACCCTACTGATCAATGTATGCAGTGAAACCTCTCTTAAGAAATCACTACCGCAACACACCACCAGTCTTGAAAGACCACACATTTCCACCGGAAGGTCCCACATTTAAGTTAGGGTATTAGAACCTGTCAGCAAAGATCACCTGTCTTGAGAGACTACATGTATATGGCCAAAGGGGATGTCTTTCCAGAGAGTTTCTACTGTAATGACTGAAGCAGACCCGATTCTTCACTAGTTAACCAACCTTGATGCTATCCAGGACAGGATCATACAGGTCGGGAAAGCCTGGGTGGAGGTACATGAGGCAGTGCATCAACTCCGCGAGGTGACACTGCGCGGAGTAACTCACATCAGTTCGCTCTTGCTGCCACTGTCGCACCAGTTTAGGTACTCGTTGCACCACCTGAAACATGTGGGAAAGAGAAAGGAATAATTCAGCCACCGGATATTAAATTAAACGAGTTTATCACCCCCAAGCTATGACATTGACCTGTCACAAAAAAGTATACCTGTCCTGCTGTAATCATTATTACATATTACATTACCACCTTCTTTTTATAGACTTTATTACTGGGTATAACATCTTGTTCTGTCAAAGACTTGTAAGGCACCTGGCCAGTTAGCAGCAATAATAATGACCTTATCTTCTGTACATTCTACCATGTTTTGTCATGTTTTACCATGTTTACACATAGGTTACACATAAGTTATTGTGAAAGGCGCCAAACTTTGCATTTCCATTTATTACCTCCGTCAAGGAGGGAGGTTATGTTTTTGCTTCGGTTAGTTTGTGTGTGTGTGTGTGTGTCTGTGTCATCAACATTACGCAAAAAGTTACTGACCAATTTTTACGAAAATTTTAGGAAGGGTCCGGAGCGGGCCAAGGAACAATCGATTAGATTTTGGTGGTGATCCGGAT
>JAAUYG010075045.1_pt1 | contig 15474 bp, 12 predicted proteins | sample 7278091 | NCBI WGS metagenome assembly JAAUYG01 (sample SAMN14350201, study PRJNA611818) | marine sediment metagenome | isolation source: surface marine sediment (0.6m) | place: French Polynesia: Moorea | collected 2018-08 | reverse complement strand
GTCTAGCAGAGCTAAAAAATCAAAAAAAAATTTTTTTTCAAAAATGAAAAAAATGTCTGGGCATATGGCCCAGGGGAAGCCACAACTGAAATTTGAAAGCAATCCATGCAGTAACTTCAGAGATAATCGATGCCAAAGACGGACGACGGACGAATTTCGATTTCATGAGCTCTGCTGACATAGTCAAGCAGAGCTAAAAATGGAACTCAGTATACTGGTTAATAAAGCACAGGAACTTACGAGAGCAGAAAGGCTACAGTTGGCCAGGAGACAGCTAGTAATTATGACAAAAGTCGCACACCAGTACCATACTGTTACTAAATGAGAATTAACACCACCTCAGAATTAAGACCACTATGGCTTTAGGCTGCTATTGGTGTTCTTAATTCCAGGGTTCAACTGTGTAGTAGTACTTCTTTCATTCTCAGCATTATTGACCAGATAGAATTACCAAGATATGGCCCAGGGACATGGACATATATACTTATTCCCGCCAGGGCACTCAAGTTATAAGCAATGGAGAGAGAGTGTTGTTTGTATATGAGGATATCAACCGTGTTTTCATGCTTTTGTTCTGGCATATACATGTATGTTTACATGTGTTAAGGATATCAACAAGTTATTTGAAAATAAATATATAAAATAAAAGGAGAATTTGTTCAGTACAAGGGTCTTTTGACTATATGATCTCAAAAAAGGCTGTACCCAGCTTATACTACTGTACATGTAAATCAAATTGAACTCATAGAATATGAGTAATAGCACTTGTTCATGGAAAAAAAAATACAATTATGTACTACATCTGTGCCATACAAACTCTTATTCATTCCACATTATACAAATTGTTTGTATAATATCTTTGCTTAAATGTTCCAGCTTGAGGCATTGAAAAGAACCGTTGATCGTACTGCCACTGATCTGGAGGTAGCACGATCTGAAGTCACACATCTAAAGAAAGAAGCTTCAGAGAAGCTGGAAAGGTTTGTATATACCCGTACATACATGACTTTTTACAGACGCTTTCTCATCTCAACATATTGAATAAAAATACAGTACTGTGAAGCAATATCAGCTACTTAAGTAGAGGGAGTTTGCCAAGTTAACTTTACCTCCATATTTGTGTGGTAAAGCATTGAAGCCAGTAAATACTACTACTGCTTTTAATGCATAATTTTATAACATGACATAGAAATTTTCTGTATTGAGAAATTATGTTCTAATATTAAAGGAATTAAATCCTATATGTACCAGGTATATACTAGTATATATATTAAACCTTTTAAGGAGGATTGACCTTGGACTTTACACTATTTTACAGTACGGGTATTTGAAATTTATTTTGCAACATATTGCAATATTTGAAAATAATATGGCACTGTTTTTCAACATTGAAAAATTATAATTCCATTATGTATGGTGTAGAAAATTATGTTGTTAATGTTGAAAAAAGACTTTTTGGTATTAGAAAACATATGTTCCAATATTGAAAAAATACATATTGCAAGGTTGAGAAATAATTTTAGGTAAACTAGTAAATTTTTAAAATTAAAATATGAGGATTAAAACCAGGGATGGTGTTCCATAAATCAGTAGGAGTATTAGAACTGAAACTGTGGCGTTTTTCAATAGCGGTATATAATTATCATTGTTAAACCACAGCACTGAGCATGCTGAGTGAAACTAGAGTTGGGGAAATGGGAATTTGTAGGTGAATGACTGTTGGACATTGTAATTATATTTTGGAATTATATAACTTTATCTTCCAAGGCTGGCCAAAGCCCGTGAAGTCCATGAGGCATTAATTGAGAAACTTAAAGCAGCGAAGGAATCAAATCTTAGCGCGGAAGAGCAAGCCACTCGCATGGATGAGCTTATGTTGCTGGAGGAGACCAAGCAGAAACAGATGGATGTCGAGCTGAAACGGTTAAGGGAATTACACTTCAAGAAGATGCAGGAGTTGTATGAGAGTAGAACTGCGGAGCGAAACACAGAGGCAGAAATACAGGTATATGAGACATACAGGTATCTATTTGCTAAAGTGATAAAAGACTGGATAAAAGGAATGTCAGTGGGTTACTGGTACAACAATTGAAGTGTGCAAGGTAGAACCATAGCTGCCATTAAACTACATAAGTTTACGTATGAAGGGACAGTTTTGATTTGATGTTGAATCAACTTAAATTTCAAATTTGATATCTGTCCATAGTCTTGAGGTCTTGCAGGCTCCCACTAGGGCCTGTAGTTAGCTTGTGGAGAATTCGGCAGACTGTCCAATTATAAAGCAGTGATAAAGCTATTTTGTCATTATTGGTAGCATGCTGCAGTATATATCGTGAATATAACCTGAGAATGAGAAAGGGAATTACAAAACTTTGGCAGTCTAAAACTGAACTTTTTCTTAATAAGCATGAAGAAAATTGTTGCCAAAGCGATTAATGATGTTTTATGGCAGCTGGCACTGATTACCCAAAGAGTTTCGTTTTTCCATTTCCAGGGCAGTCGTGCAGCCGTACGCAACCTGAACAGTAAGATAATCAAGGTCGACCATGACTCCCTGAAGCAGCAGGAGATCCTGTACAATCAGGATTTCTCCATCCAGCAACTAGAGAGACGTATCAACCGAATGCAAGGCGAACAGAGCAATGAGGAGAAACTGCAGCTGGAGGCCAAGATCAAGGAGCTGACGACGGAGCTTGACGAACAGACGTCTACGCATCACTTGCTGCAGCTACAGCTGAAGCGACTTCAGGTAAACAGATTATGCTCCAGCCATGAGAGAAACCAAGAAAGTCCAATTTTTTATTGATTATTAACTAAAATGAACAGTTGGACCTTAGAGCACTATTATGATAGCCTGTGACCATAAAGAAATGTCCTGTTACATGTATTTCATAATTGTTCATAAATGTATGTCTCATAAATTTTGAGCCTCAACGATTGTAAAACCTGATATTTTTCAAAAATGAAGCTTTTCTTGATAGTTTACTATGCACAAGATTGTCCACATAAAATTGGGTTTGTGACTCTTAGACTGAAATTTTACATTTGTTGTACCATGTATGGAAAAAGAAAAAAAAAATCATTATCTCAAGGACAAGGGTGTAAAGTAAAAGAGACAAAATTTTGGGTCTCAATGATTAGGTGTGTTGTATAAAGAGGTACTTTTTAGCTTTGGACATGCCATGGTCATTTGGGATTGATTTAATGAACTTGTGGATTTCCGAAAATTACATTATTTTATTTTGAACATTTTCAGTTTGAATAATTCTGTGGTGAAAATATAATTCACGATTGTAGCATCACCAAAGATGGAAAAATAATAAACTTAATTATCTTAAAGAAATTTAAGCAACCATTGACCACAACAAATGAAATTTTATACCTACATGTATAAGGTGATTATTCAGTACATGAAGGGCACTATATTTCATTCAAAGTGATTTGGTTCATTGGGTGCAGTGCCAAATATTCTTAAAATTACATTAAATATTTGTAGTGTTCCACTACAGTTGTATGTTCCCCCAGCACTATGCTGTTAACATATTCGCTGCTCATCGAGGCTGTTAAACTTCTTGTTCTGGCCTCCTGACCCCTAGGATGACGTGCGTCGAGTGAAGCGTGACCTAGAGAAGAGCAGTGGGGAGAGATCTGCTCTGACCATTAAGATAGAGGAACTGGACCTTCACAATGACAGCTCCCAAAGGGAACTCAGTAGTATCATCAAAACTAAACAGGTAAGTCCAAACACACTTACAGACCACGAGACTCACTAAGATCCTTACTCAGACACATGCATGTACAGACACATAAACACACATCCATTACATAAACCCAGAAGCTCCCTTAGTGCCATCTTGTTGGATTGCATGATGAGTGATGTGTCAGTCCAATAAAATTGCACTGAAGATGGCTGTGAGATGATCACCAAAAATTTTGAATTAATTGACTCAAGCGAGTAGAATGACAAATGTAGCTATACTTTCACTTTTTAAAAACTATGCAGGTCTCAGTTACATTTTTTTCAGTGGTAGAAGAGTAATAACATTTTCTTCATTCATTTACTCAAGGTACATAGAAAACTATTTCAAGAATGTAGGCAACAAATTTTGTTCACATGCTGGACTTATTTGCAAGATAAATACTGTACTATTTAAAGGGAAATACGCAGTCACCAATATAATACTTAACTGCATCTCTCCATGGTACAACTTAGCCTCTAATCTGCTCCTGCTCAACCTAGTTCCAACTCATTTGCCCATATTGGTAATATGGAAAAGACTTCTATCAAAAGTTGCTCTTTAAATTATCAAACTTGTATCAACATGTGCAACATGGTTTATGCTGCATGCCTTTGAATATAGCTTGCATTTTAGATACGTGTTAACGCTCCTGTTCTCTGTATGAACTGCAGAACAATTAGAAATTTCCTGAAGGATATATAACATCAATACAGCATGTATTGATGTCATTTACAGTAAGAATTGTTCCAAAAGTATTATCTTCTCTTAAGCATGTGCTGAATTGTTGTTACTCACTTTGTACTTAGATATATATAGCACTAGGAGCCAAGATTTTTCTCAATCTTTTTCCAGGAATACATGGTGGATGAGAACATATTGAAGCTACAAATCAAACGTCTGCGGGACATACTGAACGAGAAGGCCGATGCTGTCCTGTCCTTGGAGAAGCGACGACTGCAGCTGGAAACTGCCATGAAGGAGAGGAAACAGGAAGTGACGATCCACAAGGAGATGCTCACGGCCCAGCTCAAGGCAGCTAATCAGGAACGGCAGCAGATCAGTGCTGAGCTTCACACCAGGATCTCTAAAATTGACAAGTTGAAGAAAAGGTAGTTAAGATTTCATTCTATCGATTGTACAAGATTGGCATAAGATATTATACCTGTATACTATTATAAATGTAAGAAAAGAGTGAAAAGGGTGCTAGCAGAATTCTGAAAAAATTTAGAATACTAAAGTATTACTTCAGATACAACCACCAGCACTACCAACACTCCTACTAATGCCACTACCACTACTACTTTGGTTGGGTGAAGTGGGCACAGCTAAATATTTCAATTTTCTGGAATCAAATTAATTACGTCTCGTATAGATGTAAGGATGAATGCCTATTTATGTGTGACTGGGGAAACAGAAATGTTGATCATTCGGTGGCAATGTTAAACAATTTGTCCGTGTTTGTGGTGGATTCAGATACGAGATCCTGATGGTTTCTATGGCGCCCCCTGAGGGTGAGGAGGAACACTCACAGGCCTACTATGTCATAAAGGTAAGTTCAGACTTACATGCTTATGTAAATCAAGTACATGTACATGATGTAAGCACCACTATATTTATTATGTAGTTAATGGAAATTTTGCTGAAAACTGAAAACATCAAAGTGCACTGTATGTATACATGTCGCATAGAGAACTGTTCACTTGTGAAAATCGAAAAACAATACAATCTTTCCAAGTGAATATTTCAAACACTTTAGCCAAGGCTGTATGATACGTACTACTGAAAGGAACAGAGGGAGCTTGCTGTTCCCTTTCTCGGGCATGTACGCTAAGTAGAGTGAATATGGTAACGTATCTACATATCTGTAGACTAATATGTCTACATTTCTGTAGCCTAAGTGCCAGTGGGAGTGTGTGTCTTCAGGGTGTAACTGCGTCTGAAGTTTGACATTTTCTGTCCATCCAGGCTGCTCAAGACAAGGAAGAACTCCAGAGAGAGGGGGACGAACTGGACGCTAAGATCCGGAAGGCTGAAAAGGAGATCCGGGCACTGGAAAACACTCTGCGTCTCATGAATGGGAGAAACGAAACGTACAGGAAAAGTTTCAATAAGGTTACAGACACCAGTGAGTACTGTTATTTTTTTGAATGGAAAGTATTTAAACCCCTTGGTGGGAAAATGATCTAAAATCTTGTACCCAAAAGAAGCAAAAATGTGATACCTCATAATTGGTCAAAGCTTTATAATTATGATGGCACGACATTGGCTAAATTAAAGGACAGTCCTATGACCAAAGGGTAGTTTGACTTTTGAATATTTATGTTGCGACTTTGTGGCACTAATAGCTGTAGAACCCCTACTTTAAAACTCCACCAAAAATAAGACCACTACCCCCTAAACAAAGACGCACTGATTGGACAACTAAATGTTCCACACCAGTTCTGTTTTGTTTCAGACTTAAGACCGCTTCAGTTGAGTAATTCGTAGTATTCGTCTTTGGCTGTTTGTTTAGGCCTGTACACATATAAGACAGTGGGCAATAAACTTGAGCTATTAAAGTTTCAACTTTCAAAATTTGATTTATTCAAGTTCTAATGTCTTAAGTCAAAACTCTAGATTTGATTCCAGGTTTGGATTGATTTGAGACTGTTTGAGAACTCTCCCTAGGTTTTGGTGTCATGTTTCTATTTAAGAGTTCCTTTTATTTAGGATTTCTGTCTCCCGAACGCATTTCTAGAGCTTTAATTAGTGAATGCTGCGGTTTGCCTTGCCAGGTGATGAGATGGAGGAGAAACAGCAGCTGGAGGAACAGCTGCGAGCTGTCATGGATAAATTCAAATACAAACGTCGCCAGATACGAGAACTACAGGACGACTTGCAAACCATGGGTCACACCTTAGATAACCTGTCCAGAGATGAAGACGCTTACGTGGAAATGATTCAAGAAAAGCAGGTACACATGTACCATTACCAGTATTATTATATACCTGAAAAATCTCCCTATACTTTACCACTGAAACGATAGTGCAATAAATTTTCATATTGAACGTTGAACTTTGCATATTGCACTCTGACCCCGACCCAGATTCTCAGCCAACAGCAAAGGCCTCTGTGCTTTATGTTTACGTAATTCCATTGTTTGTTTCCGCTGCGTTACCAAGGTCCCGGGCCGTTGCTATATGGCCTGCAGGCATGAAAAGGAAAAACATTTTGTGCAGTGCCATGCCGAAATGCTGTTTCTTGTGTAAAATGCGACTTAATATCACGCATAGTGTTCTAAAAGTGAAGTAGCAGGTATATAATAATAGTTTTATTGCACTTGTTCAAGGATTAATTGTGGTATGGCCAAATCACTGGCGAGGAGGCCCATGCAAGCTTCCTCCTCGCCAGTCACCGTAAGAGAGCTGGCGGTTAGTAATGTAATTATGGTAATTGACTCCCTGATTGTGAATCAGAAATCAGGGAGCAGCTACTTTATTGATTATCATAGCATTCAATTGAAATTGACCTCTCGTTTTCAGAACAAAATTGTCCAACTGAACAGAGATTTAGATGAGCAAAATACTAAGCTGGACAGAGTCACAAAACAGGTATACTGGTTATCATAAGTGAAAATTGTGTAAATTTGTCTGTAATGTATATGATTACATTATGTATGGCGTGTTTATTTTCATGGTTAGTTAATCAATCCTTGCAAATGGTGCAAAACCAATCAATCAAATGGCACAGTTAAAAACTCCATACCCCATATGCAGTACTGCTTTCTAAAAGATAGCAAAACTTCAGCCACATGGTTCCTTGTCTGACAATGGCATAACTGCCTATCTGCACATAAGCACTGTACGTACCTTCTTGCTCCAAAACTTCTCAAAATGACCATAGAGAACCCCCCAGACCCCCCTACAACATGTGTCTAAAAGGCTCTGTGCTTACCAATGAAAACAAGCCAGTTACGCCCCTCTCAGACAGATGCATTTAGATGTTAATGGTAATGTATTTCCATGAAGGAATTGCTGGAGTTCTCCATTTATGTCTATTTATAGTCAAATTCTACTGATTATACTGTGGTCTCTGTGCTCTCTGTGGCTGGCCTTCTGTAGTCTAACATAATAATTAATATATGGTGCTAGCATTACAGGCCGTATCATAAAAATAAATAATGTAACATTTTCCCCAAGGACCTGTGTATTTACAGTAAGGCATTCTTCATTTGCTAGAATTTGAAATACTCAAAGGAAATGAGAACGTCACAGAAGGTGAAGGGGGAAACACCAGAAGAGGTATCTATTGTGTCATCACAAAAAATGACTAGTAACACTAGATTAGTAGCACCGCCACACCAGAACACTATTGTAATAGTAGTAGAGAATTATACATGTATGTAGTAGTGATAGGGTTGGTGGCAGTTAGTAGTTGTAGTACTGTAGTAGTGATTGTAGAAGAACCGGTAGTAGTAGTAGCAGTTGTAGTAGCCGCACCATTAGTAACAGTAACATGAACAGTTAGTACAGTACCTGTAGCAGAACTTTATTTTTCAAACTGCATGCCAACATGTCAACATCTGTGCAGTGCATTGTACATGTACCTCAGTATCGTATTCCCAAGTTTGTGGTGGTCTGCCAGACTCAGAGGCTGTTTTCTGTAAGAATACGGTAAATACATATACATTGCATTGCTTAGTAATTTAAAATGCAATAATAGATACATATCTCTATTGCCCCCACCTGTGCAATAATCTAGCCACCACTTGTCAGATCTTAAATATCCTCCGATATCAGGCAGCTTCTTTATGCTTGAGTAAAAGTTCTGGCTTACATGTTTTTACATGCAGTCATGGTTCTCTTTCAGCGAGATTTTGAAATACGTGAATTGAGAGACCTACAGAAACAGGTGATGAAGTTGATGGGTGAAGCCTTGCAAAACCATTCGGATATTGCGCAGTCTGTCAATGTGTATTTTACCCAGGTAAATATCATGAATATAAAATGTATAGTACATGTACATCTGGTGTGGACATCTCATGTTTTGTAGATAGTTCACATGCAGTTACACAGTATACCCTTTGCACATAACTTCGTACGAAGGGTGATGTAAACTAGGGTATCCTATCCTCTTGGATGAGATAGGCTCATTCAATAAGTGTTATCTATCAATATGGACATGTCAAGACTATTTTAGGCTCTGATGCACCAGCAGATTTTGTGAAAATTTTATTTTTAAAAGCTTATCCCAAGAAAAAATATTTTCCCTGCAGATTCCCTGTGATATTCCACATGAAACATTTGAGATTTTGAAACTTTCCAGTTTCAAGAATATTATGGTAAATTTTTTTATGAAATGACTATTGTACCAAATGGGGATATGAATCACTTCAATTAACTCTGGAAGGAGTGTATATAAGAGAAGGAAATGGATGTTATTTGGGCATCCAGGTAAGTTTTAATAGTACATCAGGTGTATACATGTATATACTATTGAACTTGGTTATATGAATGTTACTTGGGGTTAGTGTTGTACATTATTTGTTCAAATAATATCATCTCGGAATGTATGATGTAACTCAGAAACTGCATAGACCATGTACCGATATGTAGACTGCAATGAAATACTGTAAATTCATTCATGTTTGTGAGGGATTTATTTGGCGATTTTCACGACCACATTAAAATCGTAAAAATAAATTTAATACCTGCAGACATAACTCACATAATACTGTAGATCACAGTATTTTCGCAGCGCGAAAATTTCGCGAATCGGAGCCCATGTACACATTCGCGACACAAAATTTTCGCGAATGCGCAGGCACCTCTACGAAAAAAATCACGATTGTGCAGAAAAAAGCAGCCGTTTATAATAATAATGCGATCTGCTATGGAAGCACTTTCGTAAAGCCACTGGGGGGTTCCCGGTAGAAATTGTTTAGTATCCGTGGACTCCGGCCGTGGACCGATCGACGGCGGTGAAAGTAACCTGTGAAAACACTGAGGCGGCAAATCCCTTTGTTGTGGTTTTATAGCCGCCAACAAGTCTGCAGTTTGTTCGATGACAGAGCTGGTCGCGCAGCAATGCATTGGCCTTTGAAAACATTGTTACGTAAAGCATCTTGCCGTCCCGGCCGGTGCGTCAGTAACTTTATGATCGATAGCGGTAAAGTGGTGTGCCGTTACGCGATTTTAAGCTCTTTTTGATGCTAAAACAAAGGAGTTACTTCAATAGCTGCAAGGCTGACACTGCTAATTAAGACGCCCAAAGATATATGCCTGTGTTATGATTCACGGGGGCACTTTTACTACCTTTAATCCTGCCCATCTGTAGTTTACTTCGATGCACCTCCTTCAACTCCACCCCCACCCCTTTCTTCCCGAGTTATTCACCTGTGAAAGTGTACCTTGGTTACCTATAGCTTCCCACGACCGAGGCTTGTCAGCCAAAGCAGCGGGCGGGGTGCAAATTGTGTCACTGCGCTTGATCAGTGTTGATCAGCGACCGGGAAGCGTGGGTGGCAGCAGTTTGAAGATCGGCAACTACTATGCCTAAATAGCACGTCAAAACAACAGTTTTATGGCTGCGCTGTTGGATTCACAGTCAACTCAACACATACAACTTCCTTGATACATGAAGACTCCCAAAGCTAACCAAGACTGCCAAATAAGCATTCTAAACATGAACTTGGAAAGGAACATGCATGGCACGCGCGCTTACACAAGCAACAACTAGAGGACGGGTCGTGTGATTTAATTCGTATTACAACGGATTATAAAATGTTCAGAAATACCGACACACCATAAATTCTCTCATCTGAAGTTTTGTTGGGGTTTGTAAGTATATCTTTTTATTTTTTTCATGTTTATAAGCACACGGCAAGTTGCCGGCATTAAGATAGAAGTCCATAGTAACCGCAGCACTCTGACAGGTAGCGTTGAAAGATACATGCATCGCAGATTCTAACACTAGGCCTTACATGGTTGCAAAAATTTTTGCCGAATTTCGATCTTTCGCGAGCACAATATTTTCGCGATTGGAACTGGCTTCGCGAAATTCGCGAAAATTTTGTGCCCGCGATAAAAATGTGATCTGCAGTAATTAACAAGACCTGAGCTAAACAGCAAATATTAATCCCGCGAACATGGTTTTGTTTCAACGCAAACATAAATCCCCGCAAACATGAATGAATTTACGTAGATATCACTTCATACTGCATCGGTCAATACCATACATACATGTACCTTATACCAAAGAGTTACTACTACCACATGTACCATGCCTACAGCTTGGTTGTATCTTGTTCCTTACCTTCAGTCTGGCCTGCCATTACCTGGGGCATCAGGAAGTTCGTCCAGCTCACTGGCCTCCAGTCGGAATAGTTCCCGCCAGTCCACAGCTCGTAGTTCTTTGCCGTCCAGCCGGAGCAGTGCATCAGCCAAGCCCGCCGCCATAGATATTGGAGCAGCCCTAGATGCTGGTGAGACTCCCAGCTTAATAACTCTGACAGATTACCTTATCCACTGTTGCTTGATAATATGCCTAAGCAATTACTGGCGACCGTCAAGGATTTGTTCTCCAGCCAGACTCACTGTCTGGCTAATTAGATGGCATTTTTAAAATAGATTGGCTAACATTTTCATCTTGTAAGGATTTAAACCCATTGTCACAATTTAGAACAGGTATTAAAATGGTTTTGATGAGCAGAACATTGATTACATGTAAATCATTTTCTTTACATTTAGTATTTAGAACTTTCAAATTATGCTACTTAACATTATTTAATTATCAATAGATTCAATACCCAGTTTTTAATACTGTATTACACTATTTGGTATCTAAATTGTATTTACAATAGCCTCCTTTCCACTTCCATACAGTGAGTCCGTCAAGTTCAAGAAGTGGGAGCACCGTGGTTTCTGGTCGGGTGTGAGCCTGTTCTCATCATCACCGGCTTCCTCTGGGACTGTACACACTGACATAAAACTACAATGGATTAGCACTCAGCACTGCAGAGTAAAGGATTACTGGCATATTGTGTGGTGTGAACTCTCTAAATGGCATTGCCCAGGCCGGCACAGGTGTCGAGCTACTGAGGTGGAAAATATAAAGCCTGGTTGAACTAAAGTGCTGCATGTCTTTTTAATACATGTGTACTGTGGAACCCTCCTAAAAGACCCTAAACATGTTCAACACCAAGCTGCTGAATTTCTTTGGATATCTCAGTAAGACCGTTTGTCCTCTATAAACACTGGCAGACTTAGTTCTGACCTTTCACTGTATGCCAGCTACATGCATAAATCTATGTGACTGTCCACTGTATTGTGAACGAAAAGTTGCAGCAATTAGGCAAACATGTCAGGTCAGTTAAGCAGCGTTACATAAATATCAATAAAAAAACAGCACAACCATATAATGGAAATACAAATAACGAGTTTATTGATATAGAAAGCATAAAGCTGACAGCATGGAGGACAAAATGGCGACATGGATGTAACTTTGTTAGGTTGCAGTTTATGTGGTAAACACAGGATACACACACCAGAGGTCAGCCTCAGTGTCAATATCCAGATGCCAGTGGGCATATTTCCCACTTCGAAAAACCAATGAAGGTTAAAAAAAAAACAAAACCTTTATATATAGAGCTGGGGAAACAATACATGATCAGTACCAACACAACGGTAAAGATTAGGTTAATATGTAATATGTTTAATATGACACATAATGGAACATTAACCATGGGCAGCATTAATATACAAGGTTAGGTTTTACTGCTACAAGTAAACAATCTGATTGAACATCCAACTGCTCAAAAAATCATCATGGTTATTACATGTTAACTGCTGAAATTCTGGAAATTTTGTGATCAATTCAAACATGCTAAAGTAAAGAAACCTTTATTTCCCCCAATGCAGTTTTAACAATTTATAAGAGTAATAACATGAATAATGGCTTTTCAGATCATGTGTTCAATATCTTGTGTATAAAGAGGAACCACGAAATATATACATTATATATGTTAGTATTGCTCAGAGCACAGATATACAGACACGGACATGGAGTAACAACCAACTTGAACTCCTTCCACATGACTCATGTGACTTGCCATAAGAAAAACATTGTTGAAATCCAACCCAGCATAAAGGTAATTCTTGCAAGCATTAAAACTAAGTTCCATGTATCTGCAGGGCCGTACCTGCATGCACATGTCGTGATGTTATATGCTCAGTTTGCTCACATATTAAGGTTCCCCCCCGATTTATTTTATCTAACTACATACAGATGAGCAGTACAGAGTAATTATTAACCATAGCGGTCATAGATATTAGGGAAGAATAAACATGACAAATGCACTGTGCAAACTCACTTTGTGATGGCCTCCTAATCAAGACCGCTTCCCATATTTCCAGCAGGTATCACTGATCTTCATCGGTCAATTTAAAAAGTTTGTGCTGCTCAGTCATACTCCAAATTCAAACAATAGATACGGGGATCATACGGCGGTCCCTCTTTTTAAAGAACGCTCTCTAGAGAGGACACCCCCTAGAAAGGACCTCTCTCTTATTAATAATGACAGAATTGGTTGGTTAATCACCATGTTACCTATACTAAATTCTTAAATCATTCTCTGATAGTCAAAGAGTGGCGCTTTGGCCGAGCAGTGACACCTGGCTTCAGGTCAATAGGGTCGGGAGTTCAAATCCAATCTGGGGCACTTCCATCATTGTACATCTTTCACCCCATTGTCAGCGTGCGGCTTGGCCCAGTTTAGCCAGCCATCACTCAATTGTACCGAAAATCGTCCCAAACTCAACATTTTATTTCCCTGATAATAGTTTATTTTATTTTTTGCACTCTTTGTTAGCGTGGATATTTTTTCAATCGGGATGCACTCCTCTTACTCACAGTGATTGCAATGGTCTCAATTCCCTTAAATTTGCCCTTTCCAAACACATTACATGACAGTAATGTCAAATCAATGTCAATATATTCATACACTTTTGCCATTTCCCCCATTATACACATATATATATATATTGCCTGAAAAGTATATACATGACACAGACCCCTGCACTTTAAGACAACCCACTAATATCACTACTGAAGAAGTAATCTTGATAGTTTCAATTAAGTGAAACCTGTCTTGAGAAACCACTTGTGGGAGACCATGATCCGTTTTGAAGGACAATATTCATGGCAAAAGCTGGAATATTTCAATGCAATGGAACCTGTCAACAAAGACCACGTGTTTTAAAAGAGACCACATTTTTATGGGCCCTGTACAGTAGTTCGCTGTAACAGTTGCTAAAATTTTAATCAATTTTATGACATGTATCATGTTTATCATCAGGTTCTCTTCTAGGATCATTGGAGGTCTTCTTCAAGGGTTGGTGTGTGTTCTAGGATAGCAGAGCTAACAGCAACATTATGGTTTGAAACCAAAGAATGGTGGTTGTTCAAGACAGGTTCTACTGTACATACCTCAGCTTTTAAGACCATCTGATATGCAACTGTAGACAGACAACATATGACAACATATTTCTGACTGCATGGACATTGTGGATGGTCTTAAAATGCAGGACCACTGCACTGTATGCAAATTACTAGTATATCACAATAGCACAAGCCGATAGTCAAAATATACACACAAGAAAATATATCACAAATCAAATCATGATAATACATACTTTATATATATTATATGCTCTACAATTCACATACTAATATGTACAGGCCGCGTCATCAGGTGAGATACCTGAAATTTAAAATCTTTACACACCTGTCGTAATTAAACTGAAATGCTCTTATTTTAATGACATAATTCTTTTTTTTTTTCTCATGCTACTCTGACGGCAGACCATGTAATTTTCTTTTTTTTTAGGTAATTAAAATATATTAATGCACAACCTGTTTAACTATACTAAGTCAAACACAATTGCTTAGTTAAGTTCTCTACTGTTGGTGGTGTCTTTATTGGATCTACCAATATATGTTGCTATATGTTATACCTGTCACTAATTACAATCGGAGTAAAGGCCAAAGGTCTGAACTACATTTCAGTTGACATAGTCACTACATGTACGTAGAAATGCACTTGTAAATGCTGAACTTGCCTTTTAAACAACACAAAGGTAATATACAACGAATGATGTTTCAAATTCTGAAACGGTGACAGTATAATATTAATGCGATGTGTTAGATCCAGGTCTACGCCCGTGAATCAATTAAGATTGTAACTGGAAATTTAGAAATATATTAACCTGGTACTAAGAAATTTAGCAGTCATCATATCCAGCCAAAGAAGACCTTAGTTATATCACTGACATGCCCCCTTAGTCATTCAATATTAGTGGAGCCTGGGGGAATCAGTTAAAACGTTACACATTAGCATGATAAGATAGTGTGTCAATTTTACTATTAATTGATCATTAATGAGTAACACAATATAACAGGATAACTTTTGTACGAAATCCACCGCAACTAATGACACATCAATAACAATCCAGCAGCAAATATTATAACTGTTCCAACATGTTAAAAATAAGCTGTCATCAAACCGATACTTTTTTAGCTCTGCTTGACTTTGTCAGCAGAGCTACTGTTATGGCGCAGGCGTCCGTCGTCCGTCGGTCGTCCATCCGTCTGTAAACTCAAGTTTCTCAGAAACCGCTGCATGGATCCAGACCAAATTTTATGGGAAGCTACCTATCCACCATATCTCCAGACCATTTTTTTCTTTTTTCAAAATTTT
>JAAUYG010046888.1_pt1 | contig 15474 bp, 14 predicted proteins | sample 7278091 | NCBI WGS metagenome assembly JAAUYG01 (sample SAMN14350201, study PRJNA611818) | marine sediment metagenome | isolation source: surface marine sediment (0.6m) | place: French Polynesia: Moorea | collected 2018-08 | reverse complement strand
TCGAGTTCTTCATCTTGCTTCTTCTTCATCTCTTCAAACGACTGCTCGTCATCACCGAAGTCCAGGAACTGATCCGGTGACCGTCCATCTCCTGATAAACGAAGTGAAAACAGATTTCAGCTACAAGAATGTAATCAGGGGAAGTTAGGAGGTTGTAAGTGCGGTGAAAATTCGTAAACTCGCTCAGTATTGTTCACAGCCCTCAACCAACTACGTCAGCTCAGTTCAAGACAGGAAATGTTCTTGGGTCGGCACTGTGTTCAAGTTGGTGTCAAAGAATGGTGGATTTCAGATCAAAACTTTGAAAACATCAACTCAATGCCGTTGTGCATCAAGAACAAACACAGTTGTGAATTTGTTGACTGTAAACCAGAACAAATTCGCATTTGCGAACAAATTTAGAAATCAATACATCCTCAGCTGTTGGTATTTGCTTTCTTTGACATTTCAGCTTGTACTGCTCCCATTGTTTTTGTTCTTCTTGATGTCTGTTCTATTTTGTCCGCGCATCCCGCCTGTTTTGATTCCCAGCACCAGCAATGACTCACCGTGTTACGTGTAGGATAACACCCGAAAGGAGTTAATGATCAAGTCAAGAGCCCATTAGGGCTTGAGAGTTGATTGTTAACACTTTGAGGGTGTTATCTGACTTCTTCAATGCTTCAAGTGACAGTTTTCAAAGGTGTTAATTGTCTGTTGTTTGTTTTGTTCCAGCGCATGACCACATGAAACACTGTGGCAAATAACAATTTTCTTTCAAACCATTTGGTGGCAATGAATGCTTTTAGTTGCTGCCAGAAATCATTATTTTTCGACAGTCTTTAACAATGTGGTCACTGAGTTCAACATGTGCAAAACAAACAAGAGAGAATTAGCACCTCTGCAAAATATCCTGAAAAACTCCCTGAAAGCCACCAGTGAAAATACTGGGAGGTCTTTTCACGGTGAGAACAATAGAAACAAGTACGCTTAGTCAGCGTAAAGGCCGAGTGCCCCAGCCATCCATCACGTTCTCATGCCAGGCAGGGGGGGGGGTTGTGGTGTGGGGGCAGTCTGTGGTGGTAGGGGGGTCCATGGTGTGGGGGTGTCTGTGGTGTGGGGGTCTGTGGTATGGGGTGGGGGGGGGGGTCCTCCACGCCGACACGTACATGACTCCATTCGGCCGATTCGACTTACAGTCGCGCTCGGCCTAAAAATGCAACAATCTCGCCACTGTGTGAGTGGACAGAAATGGAACCACAGATCAGACTGTGAAGCTTCCCAGGAAAAATGATTCTTCTCAGCAACAGTTTACTGACCAGCAGCAGAACCAGTCTCCTTGTCTATGGCTTCTATCAGGTTGTTCATGCTTCCTCCGCGCTTTCCTTCATCCTGCCTTTCTCTTGCCTCTTCTTCCCAATTTATTAACCTGCAACACAAACACACCAACAAAGTCACAGAACGTGTTTGGCACTGAAACTGCAAGTTTGAGACAGTGAATTTCTGTGGAGTTCAGTGTCGCCTCTCTGAGCGTGGGAAGCCACATCTGAAACGTCACCAACACTTTTTCCCCACGCAACACTTTTTTTTTTCTTTTATTGGTGCGAAAAAGAATAAGCCGAGCGCCCCCTACCATCACATGTGATCATGTGACACTGTCATGTGATGTCAGATGTCTGGTGATGCCAGACCCCCCTCTGGGGTGACCCCTCCACACACACTGCTTACCCCCCTCCATAGAGCTGACCCCCCTCTGGGCACCCCCGCCCCCGAAGGGGTCCTCCACAACAACGACGACGAGATGTACATCCAAAAGGCCGTCCCGACTTCGTCGCATTCGGTCGAAAAACCAACGCCTGCGAAATCCCAAAGATGCTTTGGAGTGCGATGTCATGTCAGACACAAAGTGCATTCTGTGTACTCTGTCAAGCCAGCAACAATCTCTGTGCCCAACCGACCACGAAAATCTTTGTGCCACCAACACACGTTAGTTGCTCGTTCTGATCTGCAGTCTATTTCCGATGGAAGAAAAAGAATGAACCTTCAAAGTCAATGCCAAAGCTGAGTGAGCCCGACCTACCTTTGGTCTTTCACGTCTCCCTCAATTTTCTGACCTGCTTGGGACTTGTGATTACCACTTGTTGCTTTGGTCCTTTTCTTTGAGTTCGGTTTGTTCTTTCCAGTCAAAGCACTGAGAAAGGAAGAGTGCTCAGCCTTTGGTTCAGATTTTGAAAGCGAGTGAGTGTCAGCAGCAAAATTGCTTTGTGGAAATTGCCGAGGTGTGCTCTGTAACGGGCTCAGATTTGTTGGAGTTAATGGTATCAAGGAAGTGTGTGCTGCCGCGGGTTGAAACGGTGGTGTTGAGGCATTAAACCCTGGGGCCATTTGATTCGGGGTTCCCAGCAGGTCAGAACACTGATCTAACGACGGCAAGATGCTGAGAAATAAAACAGAAAACATTGCGCCTTGAAAGACTCACAAAGGTTTCAGTAGTTTTTGACGGCAACAAAAAAACCGTGACAAAGCTGACTGAATCTCAGGACAGAAGGAACGAAAATTAAACGTTTTCTCTTCCAAAAACTGGGTGTTTCAAGGGGCTGTAGTTTTTGAGGGGGTGAGACACAGGCAACTCTTATCAACATAACCAACACGTACGATGCCGTGGCGCGCAGTTCGTTGGCCGTGTAGTTTGGAGGAGGGCAAGTCCTGCGCCAGACAAGCAGGCACAACGACATCCGTACGACTCCAAAGAACTTTTGGCACTTTGTTCAGAAGTGCTTCACATACTAATGAAGCATTTCTGAACGAAGTAAACCCAAAAAAACTTCTCTTCTGGAATCTGCTCCTTATCTTCACCGAAAACATGCAAAAACATACCTGTCTAATTCCCCTCTACTGTTAGTTTGGCGCAGCTTGTCCAACTCTTCGATGCACTCAAAACGCGACGTCGTGTTATCGGATGGCTGAGCACTGTCACTTGACTGAGTTGGCACAAGATCGTTCGAACTAGGTTCGGCATAAGTGTCTGACAGTCCTAAGAGATCTTCTGTTTGCGTAGGTTCCTTCATGAGATTCTCCTGGGCTTTGAGTGGAGTGTGTGCGGGTGAGGCACCCCCTTGGTGTTTGTTTTCACTGACCGCTGGCGACTCCTCGTCATCGTCGTATGAATCATACGAGTCGTCTTCAAGCCTTTCAGATACAAACACAACAAACTGTCACAACAACAGACAACATGTACAACCAAAGATAATTTACTACGTTTTGTTCGCCTCATTCCGCTTGATAAAAATTTGCAAACATCTTTGAATTTTCTGCCAAGTGTTCGGCAAGAAAGAAAAGTTTCACAAGTTGGATCGAATACTTGGGAGGGTGAGACCAGAAAGGCATTGCAAACTTTTTCAAGGCAAAAGGCGGACTGAGTTGTCACTACAAAGGAAGAAAACAAACCATGCAACTAAGTGCTTTGGCAAATTACGATGTGCAGTCCGCAACAAAATAATCTGCATGACAAACAACGAAGTTTCAACAGGTTGACTGAAAATCGTGTTCTTTTTTTCGCAACAAACGTAAAACGAAGATTTTGTCATAAATGAAAACGCATTGCACCACAGTGAACACAAAACGCCTGCTGGTGGCGTTCAGTAGAAAACACAACAAAGGCGTCAGCACAAAAAAGAACAAAGGTGTCAGCACAACACATCAAAACTGGTGAACACTGTCATGGAAAACAGAAAGAAACCGAAGACCATTCCTGTGGAAGTCAACACCATTCAGCTTCGGTGATAACGGCAAAATTTTCCTTTTCCAAACACCAAAACATCCAAGTCGACAGAAGAACAATCATCAAAGCTGAGTTTGTTAACTGGGAACAAAAACAGACAAAACACACTTTGTCACCAAAGTTAAGCTCAACTGACCAAACCTTACCTCTTCCGACTCCGATTCTTGCTCCTAGAAAGATTCCGAGAAGAAAAGTTCCTTACCTGAGAAGAGCAGAAAGCCCAAGCCACAGTGCAGCGAGAGGAGGGAAGCTTTTACCATGAGCTGAGACAACAACGGCTCAACACAGCGTGCGCAGCGCCACATCAGAGAAGGAATGCAATGCACGACCCAAGATCCGAGATCAGACAATGGAACCGACAGCCTCTCTCCACAACTCCCACGACCCAGAACTGCACCCACCAGGAGCATTGAGATCTACTTTGTTCTTTACAAATCAACGACCCAATGACTTTCCATTCACATGAAGATTTTTCTCAAACCAATTCAGCCGACATGAGGCAAAGCACAAAGCACGCACCCATCACTTCCTCCACCATCATCAGTGTCTCTCTCGGCCACCTGACGAGTGCTTGCCGTCTCCTCCGCTAACTTCTTCGTTGGCTCACACAACTCCTGAAACATCAACCGCGCACTGAGTGTGAAAAGCTCAATTGCGTGAGAATACTGACTCGTGATTGCGTGACTTTCAGCAAAGCACACGTCCTCTCCATTTTGTAGATCCTCTCTATTTTCACGCGCCACACATGTTGCACTGCACATACCTTCAGCATGTTGAATTCGTAGTACTGGTAGCCTTTGAAGCTCTCTGCCACTGCGCTCATGGTCCGAGACGTTTTGCTCCAGAAGTGCAGCAATGTTGACTGGTAGTTAGCCAGAACGTGCGAAAACATGTTGCACCTGGAGGCTGCCAGCAGGTCAATCTTCTGCATCGTGTCCAGCTTCAACTTGTCGAACCTGGCTTTGGTTTTCTTCACCTGTGCTTGAATCTGCAGGAAATGTATTTTTCTTATTTTTGACAGACACGAAAAGTATTCCTGTATTCCTTTCTGAAGTCTTTCAATGAAACTTTCCAACACAAGATGCAAGTCTTTAAGTCTACAGAATTCAGCACGCCAACGGTTGTTTGCGAATTGCGAAAACTAATATCCCCACAATATCTACCTGGGAATCTTGTCAAAGAACCAACCTTTCTGAATTTTTCCAGTTGTTTGTAGGTGTCTGGGTCTAAATTGCTGGACTGGTCCTTCATCCAGAGCAGCGCTCCCCTGTATTCAGTGCGCGCCACTTCCATCCGGTTGATGGTCATCAAAGTATCGGAGATAGCGCGGTATCGGAATGTCTCAACCTCCTGGTACAAACGCACCAGCGGAACCCTCAGTGACAGCCTGTAAACCACAGGAAGATGTACTTGAGGAGAAATCCGCCCGATACGATACAACCACGATTTATGCTTGGACTGTTCTTTCCCTTTTACCTCCGTGTCCATTCATGTTCTCTTCAAAACTCCTTTTTTTTCGCCAGGTCCTTTCACCAAACAAACTTCTTGAACCGGGTTTGGCAACATCGATCGTTACCTTTGTTGCGATGAGAAGCTGAGTGATTTTCCCACGGCTGCCATCATTTTTCCTGCTCTCGTCTTGTCCTGCTGACTGTGGGCTTTGAGGAATCTGCCAGAGGAGTTCTCTTCTTGGGACAATGCTGGAACGAAAATTATCAATGATTTTATTTCCCAATGCAGGAGGAGATAATCAGCCTGCGCCTGTGCAGGCATCGGTTGTATTTTCACGTGCGATGGGGAAGAGAACTCGCGCTGTAAAACACTTCTCTCATCTGCACAGGTTTGTTGTACACAGTAGCAAAATTTTTTTCTCACTACTCACCACAAAGCCTGTCTTGGTACCGTTCTATACCTCTCAGCAGTTCCATACTGGACTTCTGAATTGCACGAAACACCTGACGGATGAAAAAGAACGCAACATATCGACATGATTTTGTTTGCTGCGCGTTTTCAATAGCCTGTGAACACACACACATCATTCCAAGGTCATTTCCTTTCTCACACCCATTCACTTCCATGTCATTCTTTTGAATAAGTTTTTTTTTCAGATGAGTGAAATCCTGGTGCTTTGGAATCACTGCTTCCCAAAGAATGAATGATAATCACCTCAAGCTTGGCATCCAACGCGGAATCAGACGCGACAACATACTCATCTTCCTTCTTGCCCAACTTCTTGATCACAGCCTGAAGAAAAGTACACCAAACACGCCATTAAACACTGGACAGGGGATGAGGTTATTTTACATGTGCCGACGTTTTGAAGATCGAATAACGACTTCAATTTGCAGTTTGTACCTGTTTAGTGGTCCAGTACGTCTCTTTCAGTTTATGAACAGTCGATTGTTCATTGTGAGCCGCGTAGCGTTCATAAGAACTTCCTTGGTACTCTCCTCGGTATCTGTGAAGTCAGATCAAATTGTTGCGAGATTATGGCAAGAAACTTTTCAGATTCTGCTGCAATCCAGAACAAAACTTTCTTTTTTCTTTTAAGACAGAAATCAACTTGAAATAGCACAACACACTTTCTTTTCTCTCTGTTGTTTGCTTCAAACTGGTGACCAACACATCCTGGAATTTCCAAAATTGTTACTTACGCCATTCTGATATGTAGCCAATACAGTCCCGTCCCAATGGCAGTAACTTACACCTGCAAACGGAAAGCAATTGCATTTGCGTGTTGTTTCAACGCGAATCTTCTTTCGCAAAAGTTGTGGTGAGACATCAATTTTTGTTGAGGCTTTGTGCGTCAGTGTCCCACGAGTTTTGTGGTGGCGTTATGACGAGAACACCAAACGAGAAGACACCCTTCTGCCTCAATGTGATGTGTTTCCTGTCAACCAAAAGACACAAGAAGAAGCTTGGTAGTGATCCCAACAAATTTACACAAAGTCCAATTCAAAGCAGGATGTGTTATCATCAGAGTGGAGACAACCCTTCCAACATGAATACTTCTTCGTTCAAAATGCATCTCAGCTTCATTTTTCCACATGGCAGATGGTGACAGTGCCAAAAAACAGATGCAGGAGCTTTTCCATTTGTTCCGATGAGTTTTCTTCCTGCAGGAATTTTATTGTTCAGAAAAGACAATGCGATGTGATGTGGCTTTTCAGATCTGAAGTCCTTTCTGCACTGACCAGCCACCGAGTTCAAGTGGCTGATGTATGATGGACACACAATGCCTGCCGTTGTGTTTGGCAAAGTGACCCGATTCCCCCCCCCCTCCCAGACCGTTCTCACCACCAGCAGAGATGCCCAATGAGACGCGGGTGTTGGGCCAATAGTGGGGGGGGGGGGAGACCCTCATCCCTCTGGTCGTCTTGCTGGCACTGTTTCGGTTGGGGAGATGTCGGGGAAGAATGTCAAAAGGACAACCGGTTTGTGCATTTATTCTGGAAACTATTTAGATCTAACCGTCGAACACGTGCCACAGATCCAGATCAAATGATCAAAACAGAAGTCTGTTCAGTTGACATTTGTAAACGTTGACATGAGCAAATATTTTTGCCTGTCATACCCTTTCTGCGCATTTGTTTGAAAGTTTGTGGCATGCATCAGGTGAAACATGTGTCATGCCAACTAAAAAGCATATTCTGAAGAAAATTTTGCCTCATCGTCACGATGAAAAATGAATAAATTACCATCTCAAATTTCTTCGAATTTTCGTCCACCATGATGGTTACGTAAACACCCGAAAACGTCCGAAAATAAACGAAAGAAGGTATCTCCAGATCAGGGTTTGTAGGAAAACGAAAAAGGAAAAAAAATTACACAAAAGACGGATCCTGCCTTTTTCTGGTTGAAACAAATTTATACAAAAGTAAAGAGCTAATTGAACAAACTACACTTGAACACTGGAGGAATACTGTTCCATGAAAAAACTGATTTGTTCAGCAGACGATTTCTGGAGCTTGCTTGTTGACCTAAATTCTTCTGCAACAGGATCGGGCACTGCAGGCGAAAGATTGTTCTCAATTGTTGCAGTTCAAGCAGGTATGTGTGTTCTTTTGGGGATCAGATAAAACAATTTGTAATGTGGCATTTTACTGAAGTAATTATTTTTATGGATAAGCAGATTTCACGTCCGGAATTACTCGTGTTGTTTTGGAACCCCTATTATCGCCCATGTACACACTGCCCAGAGGTGGATCCAGGTGGAGATCTATCCAATTTATAACTAAAAAGGCTGCGCGTGAACATTTCAGATCTAGATCTAGGTTTGCTGAGCACTGTTCGAAGTTTCAACTGATCCCGACATCTGTTCAGCTGGCGATTTTTGGTGGGAAATTGATATCTATTTTGTGCAAATTCTTCTGGCACGATGCCGAGAAACCTCTGATTTACGATTGCTGATCCAGCCGTTCAAGCTGGACTCGCAACTCTCGTTGACCTACATGCTTGGAGTGAAACATTGCTCCTTCGGAACAGCAGAAATTTTCCGAACACGGAAGTAACAGCTGGAGAAGAACAGGAAAGACGACGAAAGTTGCTGCTCAAAATGGGTAAGATACATACCTGCTACATTTGGAGCGAATAAAAGGCTGGGAAGAACTGAAACTTGCTTTTTGCCTAGATTCCGAGGCACCGGTGTCGCGCAAAATTTCCGAATCGTGAAATATTGCAACTTGTCATGTCTTTCGTTCTGAACCAGTTCACCTGTTGATTGACCATTTGTAATTTGATTTCTTTCTGATTGAAAATTAATTTAAACTGCAGGGAATGAAGTTTCTACCGTTGGCGGTGCCGTCGCGACCACAGTAACCGGCGCGGCATCAGCAATTACATTCGGCCAGGTAGACGCTCTCAACAACGCCACCGAAGCTTGTGCCAAATTCACCGGGAAGAAGGCCCAAGAAACGATGGTTTGGAGTGCCACCAAAATGACGGGAGCAGCTGTTGGAGGGACAGTCATTGGGGCGGCTGGAATTATCACAAACGACGACGACCTCCTTGACATCGCCGGAGATGCGTTCAAGGAATGTGGAAAGGCAGCGAAGAAACTGGGCAAAGACGCGGTCTGTACGGGGGATGCTGTGCTAAACGGCGTGCCAGTCGTGGGTCATGCTAAAGGAGTCATCCATGGCATTTGCGGCGACGAAGAAGGTGCGAAGAGGGCTCTTCTCAGTGCGAACAGGACGACTGGAGTGATTGGTGGAGCCTTGGCGGGCAGTTTGGCGGGACCGGCTGGAGCAGTTGCAGGTGGGATAGCAGGGGGAACCGCCATGGATGGAGTCCAGACTGGCGTCGCGTCGGCCGTAGAAGGAAAATACTGTCCCCAGGGTCAAGTTGCAGCCATAACACAGGTGGTCAAAGCCAAGAATTCGGAGGAAGTGGTGGAAGGCATCGTCGGGGCAACAGTGTCACCGGTCATGGATGGTTTGACGGGTTTTACTGTCTACAAGGCGGCAGGAACTTCCATCCGAAGCTCGAAACTTGAAGCCCAGGCGAACGTAATGCTGGAGCAAGCCGAAGACGCCATGTGGAAAGGCAATTTACCTGACGCCAAAGTGATGAAAATGTACGACGCTGCTGCGAAATTGAACAAGGAAGCCATGAGCATGAAATACCAAACCGTCTACACGAAGGCTGGTGTGCAAGAAATTCCAATCCCGCAGCAAAAGGTGGTTTTTGTCCCCGGACAACAGAACGAGTACGACAACGACAACGGAGAAGAAGAAGAGGATGAGGATCGCAACAGGAAGAAAGTTTACATGAAAGTTTTCTACGTGAACGCGCAAAGTATCAAAAACACAAGGGCCAACGCAGACAAAGTCCTCTGGGTGAAACGGCACATCGGGCGTCAGAGACCTCACATCGTGGCTGTGGTCGAGACTTGGTTGACGAGCGGGGAGTCTGACTGGGACGTTCTTCACTCCTTGGGGCTTGAAGGCTACCAGCTGTTCAGAGCAGACCGGAGTGACCGGCATCCGGACGGGACAATTCGGCGCGGCGGCGGCATGATTCTGGCGTTCAAAGCGGGCATCGACGCGAGGCTGGTTCACCAATACAGGGACAACTTCATGTCCGTGGTTATCCAACACTACTTCAATTGCTCCGAATGTGCAGGTAGCTCCTCCAAGGAATACGCGTTTGGCCTCGTCTACAGACGACCAGGGCCCTACACGACTGGGCAAACCCGAGACGAGTTCAACCAGATGGAGCACGACCTGTGGCAGAACGTGCTGCCAGAAATCAGAAGACGGGCACTGAGCACGAGCGGCGCTGTCCTCGTCGGTGATTTCAACTTCAGCATCCGAGTGCCGGGACATCCTGTCTGGAATTTCCTTCCCCCCAGGAACCAAGATTCTGGAACAACGGAAGAACCATCGTCGGCGTATGAGAGAGGCCTGTTGCACCAAATTGAAGCGTGTGGAATGTCCCAGCAGGTGAACCAAGCAACGCACGCCGACGGCAACACCCTCGACTTGATCTTTTGCACACCGGAATTCGTCAAGCGCATTTTCAACGCTGGAAACATCAACGTTAATCCCACAACCACGAGGCAGGACCACTGCATGCTACAATTTAAACTTTTCTTGGGATACGATTGCGACAAGAGCTCCTAAATTGGGACTCGTTTGGTGGCCATCTTTCCAATTTCAGTTTGGAAAACAGTCCTGAATTACCGGTGTGGGCGAAGGAACGAACTGATAGCCCAGGCTTACTGACAAGCAAAGCTTGTTGCGTAGTCTTCCAGAAATGATCACTTGTTAGTCTGACACAAATTCTGAAACCAGCTTGGCAATTTTCAAATGTACTCACATTTGTTAGCTTCCTGGATTGAATAAAAACAAGAAACGATGAGTCTGGCTATTGGTCTCTTTTCGAACAGAACTTCTTTCACTCTTAGCGTCCTTCTTTTTAGCTCGCATGAAGCAAATCACTGTGTGCGCGTCCATTGCAGCCGCAAGGGAAGCCCATCCCCTGCCCCATGGTACGTTCGCGCGAGTTCCATCAGTGCAGTGGGGTTCAGTGTGGCTGGTGCTGGACCGATGCGTCACTTTGCAGCGCGGCAAACGATTGTGCACGAGCAGAACGGTTTCTGTACATGTACGGGTGACAAGATGCCCCTTTTCTCCGATTGTCCTGTTTGACATCCTGGCCATCTTTTTGCCTGCCCTTCCATAGAAATTTGGAGATCTCATTCGGGTACCAACAACCCCAATGGGGAAATGTGGTCAAGAACTTGCGTGCGCTTTCATATGGGTCACTGGGCTTTCTTTTCTCATTCCCCGCAGTTCAGAAGAGGCATTGCACGTTTTCGCTGCGGGATGCTTCTGAAGACAACAAAAATGCAGGCAACAGGAAATGTTTTTTGTTCTGTTGTGCCATTGCTCCGTCGGGCCATGCATTTGTCTTTGTGTTCTCATCACGATCTCTTTCCCCGCCAATCAGAAATCATGCCAAATTATGCCCCTGGACGGATTTGCTGCCTTCTCGTGGTCTTTGTTCGGATCAAGACCAAGAGACAACCAAATTAAATGGGTTTTGTATTTCCATCCAACATGTGGATATGCATAAGGCGTCTCCATTGAGAGAGATCAGCTTTCCGCACAGGCCTGGACTGCCGATGCCTGCGTATTGACAAGGATAATTTGCCGCATTGAGACACCTGCATTGGCAGAAGACTAAAAAGTATACAAGCACTCACAATGCGGTTTTCCTTTCGCGAGAATTTATGGGTCATAAATTCGTTATGTACGACTTTGGTATTCCGGCCATCCATTGGGAATTGGCAAGTTTGGCGACCTATTGATTTTTCCGAGCTTGAACAAATGTGAACAGAATAGCTGTGAGCTGAGGACAGGTGCTGCGACATTTTCTGCTCAGAAGGGATTTTAAATGTTCATTTGTCAAAGGAATTGTGCAGAAATTTTGACTTCAGTGTGTGTTGACCAATGGTGCTTCTGGAAAAGAAGACGGAAGTTTTGTTTGGCGAATTCGTTCTCTTCTGTCTCAGCAACCACGAGTGATTGCATCGCACGCAGAATATTGACTGGGAAAGGGTTAATTAACATTACCTTTCTAGAGATCTGGCAGCAGCTGGCATCTTCGCTCCTTGTTGAAGCAGATTTCAGAGAAAGTCGGCAGCCAGGTGTGCGCAAGAACCTCAGCGAAATTGTCAAACTGCAGAAAAGGATCGCAGAAATGGAACCGCATTTGTTATTCCGAGCTTTTTGGGATGTCAGATTTGTGGAATGATTGCCAAGCAGCAACTGTCAGTTACCTGCCCAAACAGAATAAATTTGGACATCTGCTGCCTGAGAGCAAAACACGCAGGTACGTAATTTGCTTTAAAGTTTGTGTTCAGGCTTTTTTGGCATTGAATCCAGGGAGCTTTGCTGAAACAGAAACAACCTTTGTGTCGGTTTACGCACAGTGACATTTGACTTGCGCCAATGCGACCTTGTTATTTAACCTCAGTGTGAGTGATTAACCAGCAGAGGAGGGTTCAGGGAAAGATGTCTTTTTGTTCTGAAAAGGGAGTTGGCCTTCAGGCTCGATGTGGACATTGGGGAACGTGGGGTTGGTGTCCAGTAACGTCACACTCAGACGCAATCGACTCAATGGCTCGTCCTTCGTGGTGAAGGGAGCCAACACGGATTTCTGAATTAGGAATCTCAGAACGAATCTGGTGAACAATGAAACATTTTTCTGATGTGTACTGTCTCGGATGCTTTCAGTGCAAACCTCTCTCGTTTGCTGTGTGTGAAGCACAAATGATGACACAGTTTCGCAGCATTGTTGGTGCCAAACTTGGAAAAAGAGACATTCTCAAAATGTCGCTTTGTTGTTCAAAAATCACATCGCATGTAACCTGTTGCAAACTTTTTTTATCAATATTCATTGTGATATTTTCATCAATTTTTAACGTGTCCTTTTTGGAGAATGATTAATTATCCCATGTGAATGTTAACATCTGATTCATCGAAGCATAAATCGATGCTGGAGTGACATGCATGTTGGTCTTTACTTTGCGTCATTTTTTTGTGAAATTTCTTTCTGCAGAAAAAAACCATGGAGAATTCAATTCGAGTTTGGTTTGTTTCAGGTCGACATTGGGTGCTATGGAAACTCGCGGAAGGCATCACAGCTCAACCAACGCTGTGCGGAGAATTTTTCCGGATGAATGGATAAGGACCTGATCCAAATCTGTGCTAGCATGGTGAGTTCTGCGCAACATTGTTTCGCAGCGCGCACTCTCTGAATGCGCCATTCGTAATGAAGTACTGCAGTTGGCTGGGGCAGAGGTCAGGTTTCACTTGGCAAATTTAAATTGCGTTCCCTGACCACTGGATCTGTTCAACTTCGAAGCACTTGATCGAGAATAAAGTTGGTGTTCACAAAGGTAAGTCGTCCATTCATAGCTTCAGCTTCACCAGCATTGGTTTCTGTTCGCTGAAATTAAATTGAAAAGCAAAGTGTTTAGAAACACTGCAATGAATTCTGGAGAGAATAAGGAAAAAATCAATGCAAATGTACGGGTATCAAAACGCCTTGTGTCGTGCATTGAGGTAATTTGAGATTACAAGACCAAATGTCCCATTTACAGCGCAATCCTGATCAATAAAAACACGCACGCTGCCTGCACACACGATCCATTCAGGCGCGGACTGCGTGGTCCGCCCATTGATTTTCAGTGGGGCTTTTCAAGTGGTGAAGTCGTTTCGACTTCCTCTTTCACTTCAGAGTGCTTCGCCTGCCTTTTATAAAAAAAAAAAAAGAAAAAAAAAAAACTTTCATAAAAAAGAAAAAAAAAAAAAGAACTTGAACTTTCCTTGCTGAGAAAGACAACCACACCTGGTTCAATAATTGTGACGTTTCACAGTGGGAATTTTATTTCAAAAAGTGCTTCGCTGTATGCCATCAGCTTGAACACCCTTTGGGGTGTCACTGCAACCCTCGCCAGCATTAGCAGCACAGTGCCCGTCCCCTCCCATCCCCCAAACCAAGAATACCTTCTTCCTCCTACAGTTCCTGGACGGCAAGGGCACTACTGTGCACCCCGCCCAACTGTACAGCATGCAATTTACCGGTACGTAAATGTTTAAAAGTCCTGCATGGGAGAGGAAATCTGTTGGATCGCGCTTTCAGTTTCAAGAGTTGTTTATTCTCTGAAAGAAAAGCTGATCGTGACATGAAAAAATGATTATTGAACATATTGTTCTGTGAAATTGACGAGCTTTTCAAGTTGACATTGTCTGGCGGTTTTTGTCGGTCGAGTGTTTCTCCTTCACATTTGTTGCATTATTTTTGCGCCACGAAGTCATTTTATCAACCATCAAAAAAATTGTTCTGTGAAATGGATGAGTTCTTTGTTGATGCATAATTTTTGCGAAGTGGTAACTTATGATGTATATAACTGGGTTTCACCAATAAATTATGCAAAAATAATTTGTTCATGAGGCAAGGCAAAGCTGCTGCCAAGTGAACAAATAATTATTGCATAATTTACTGTGGTGAAACCCAGTTATAGGTTGTAATCTTGATTATTTCAGAGCATGTCCTCATTGAAAGTGGGTCATTGCTGGTGAATAATTTACTGTCGCAGACAGCATTTGTTTTTACTTGGAATGGAGGGGAATTTTGAATTCCACAGTGATCCTAATGTGGATGAGAATGGAGTTATTATTTGGATTTGCAAACATTGCCTGACAATGGAAGAGAAGTCCCAACAGAAAAACATGGTAAATTCCAGACTCTGGTTTTGAAAGAAGACACAGACAAAAGTGATCATGATGTTCCTGATGCAGTTTTGTCTCAATTGGATGTTGAAAAAAATTGTTGATCAGCATGAGCATGAAACAATGGAAAAGTGTGACATTTCTGACCAAGTTTTGTCTCAACTGGATGTTGATAAAATTGTGAAGGAGTCTGGTTTCAATCTGGTGAATTGTTGCCAACAGACAATGTGAATCACACAGAATCTCCAGTGACAGATGAAGTCATCAAGCAGAAATCATCTCAAAGGTAAATTGAGTTTTATACTGTCTCTTTCTGTTCATATCCATTTTTAGGCAGTTTACCACACTGTGTAAACTGCCTATAGGAATCATGGATGCAAAAAAGACTGGAATATGTATGGCTTTACCATGAGGTGTGGGTTTGGTTTTATACCATTTCTGGGGCCCTAGGGTGATTATCTAAAACCCTTTTTTTTTTTTTATCTTCATTTTTCACGGAAATTGATTTTGGGACTTTGTCAGTTTTTGCAGATGCTGAGACAAAATTGCATTTTTTGGTAGGAAGGGGTCGAGAATGGAACAAGGGTATGTATTGAAGATTTGTAGCCAGGTAGGTGGGCTTCCCTGGGATACCTTTTGTTTCTCCAGATTCCAAACTTTTTTCTCCTTTTTGCTTTTTTTCTGAAATTGGTATTTATCAATGAAAATGTGTGGACAACATTTTCTCCTAGACCAGTATGTCCATTGATTTTAATAACCCTGCTGGATGGTAGCCTGGAGAGTGTAGTTGATGCATGTCTATTTTGATTTTAGCATATCTACAGGGAAGGGTGAGATCAGCTGGACTTTGTAAAAATTTTAGCACATGCCAAAAATTTTCAATCACATTTTTTTCCTGGATACCAGTGGGTGGTGGCTTATTGACCTTACCTGGGTCCTGGGGGATGTGGAGGAGGGTTTTTGAGTGAAAAC
>JAAUYG010118740.1_pt1 | contig 15475 bp, 13 predicted proteins | sample 7278091 | NCBI WGS metagenome assembly JAAUYG01 (sample SAMN14350201, study PRJNA611818) | marine sediment metagenome | isolation source: surface marine sediment (0.6m) | place: French Polynesia: Moorea | collected 2018-08 | reverse complement strand
GGGAGTTGTTTCTCTCATCATCAACAATCGCCATTCATGGCAATGTAAAAAGCTTATACAATGATGATTTTACTTGATTTTTAGTTTTAAACTTGTTTAAGTACCGTTAGGAAAGGTAAATCAGATAATAAATAACCAGAAGAAAAAGCTCAAAAATGGTCAAGTTTCTCTGATCTCCAATCCTAGATCAGCTCGATATATTCGATAGGATTGGATTCTACTACTGGATTTTCTAATGTAGCCAATTCAGTTTCACCCCAAGATAATGTGTGGGTATTGGTGTCATAAGCTTAGACGCACTAAAGTTACCTATTCTGTTCCTTTCCCATAAGGCGTTTGAGCATTTTAAAGTGCAATGTAAATGCGTCTAAGCTTAGCTCAAAGATTCGACAGAAGATATACCCAATTCCAGAGTTGAAACTTGAATTATGTCGCCTTCTGAGAAATTAAAGTCAGCAATGGTATCGATGCCATTAAAACCAACAACGAAAGTATCAGCACCAAAACCACCAACTAAAGTATCGTTACCGTCACCTCCAGTGATTAAGTCATTGCCACTACCACCAGTTAGACTGTCATTTCCAGCTCCACCCAAGGCGGTAATATCAGTATAAGTGTGACTAGCATCAAGAATGTCATTACCGTCCCCACCATCAAAAATCGCCTTTGGATTAAAAAACATAACATCTTGAACCCCAGTAAGAAAAACTAAGGTTCTCAAAGTAGATGCGGTTTAGAAAAAAATAGCTCTAAAGATATTAAGAAGTTCAGTTGATTTTGGGTGGGGGGACAATACCAGGCTTATACAACAGAGCATCAATATTTTTTAGGGTTTGCAAGTCAGCTTGGGGTAAGCCATCAGTATTATTGATATTTTGTTCTAAAAAAGTGAACGCTTGACGAAATTCTTGGGGAGTGGTGTCGATCGCAGAATCAAAATGACAGGGGATAATACGATTAAAGTTCCAACAAGCAATCTTATCTGCCCATTGTAGAGTTTCTTGGGGAGCGCGATTAAGAATCAAGGTTTGCAAAATTGGGGCAACTAATAAACGACCATCATTACGTAAGCTGTTAAATGACTCTTCCCAGTTTGCTTTCCATTGAAAAGGATATAAACCCCAGTAGGCTTGGGCTGATTTATTAGGCGATCGCCAAGCATCGGTGATAGTTTTGCCAATACTGGGTATTTCTAACACACTGGATCTAAAATACATGGCAAATAAACAGATTCTGTGCCAGCCTCGAATACGATTTCCTTGAGTATCGGCGATCGCTTCTGTCGCGCTGTCTCTGGCATGAAACAATAAAGGATAAAGATCTTGTTCAATAATCTTAGGGGGTTTATCGGGAATTGAAACAATTGAATCTGTCACAAGTAAAGTTTGCGATCGCTTATGCAAAAAAGCAACTTCCTCAAATTGACCTAACCTTAGATTGATATCGCCTAAAATAGCGTAATCAAATTCATCGGCAAAGGGAGTTTGACTACTGTCTGCGGGTAATACCTGAGTTCGTTTAGCAGGAAAGCCTAGCCAGCTTAAAGGTAAATCAACAGGGAAACTCCACTGTTTTGGAGCAACAAATACCGTAGCTTGAGGAAACTTACGTGCAAAAGGACCAACACAACTCTTGTGTTCTAACCCTGAAATTGTGGGCAAAATAATATATTTAACATCCCCATATTGAGCAACTAATTCTTGAACTAGGCGGATACATTGCTTAGTAGGAGCAACAGGAGCATATACTAGCAATCCACCCAATTCCAGCCTAATTACAGTCATCCTAATCGGCACAACCACATAAAAAATCCCCTGAAGCTGATCGAAAGTCCAAATGGTATCTTTTACTACCTCTTGGCGGATAGTACGCCGCTTACTGTAGGGATAAATTGGTACAGTGAGCCAAAATCGCCAATGATAATCTTGAGAATTGATTTGATTATGATTTAGCTCATTTGTTTCTTTATGCTTCACTCTAGACTGTCTCCCTTCAATATTGCGTGGCTTCTTAATCTGTTCACATAATTTTCTCTAAAAGTGGTTATTTAGTAAATTGTTAGTTTCAAACAGTGGGGTTAAATATTAAATATATAGCCGACATTCAAATTAATTTTTTTGTCGCTCCCTTATTTCTGCCGAATGTTGGCTATGGTGTTAACGTTAAAATCAACTTAGATTAATCTGATCTAAAAGATTAAATATTATTTCACTTTTATGAGCAATAGCACCACTAAACAGGTACTATTCAAAATACTTTTTTTAGAGAGTTTAACTGTTACTCTAGCGATCGCTGGAGCAATTGCTTTTGGTAAGACTCCAGATATTCATTTCCAAGACGAGGGATTTGTTAGCGTTGTATCTTGTGTACAGTTATTGATTGCTGCTTTCTTATCCTGGAAAATTTTTCAGTTAGCTAGATGTTCTCAGCAAATTAAACTATACCAAAATCGCCATTTTTGGCTAATTATCAGCTTAGGGCTCATATTTTTAGCTTTAGATGATGCCATTGGCATCCACGAACAAATAGATTTTTGGTTGCACGATCTATTTCGTATCCAAGAAACAGATATTACTGATTTAGCCGATGATTTAATTGTTGGGGGATATTTAATACTCTTCCTGATTTACATCGCCTTTAAATGGCAGACAATTCAACTGTTTAAACGCTCTTTTGGCTTGTTCCAACTTGGATTTGTCTTAACCTTAGTGATGGTGGTATTGGACATGGCAAGTAATGGCGACTATTTTACATTGTTAATCATTGATGATGTTGCCCAAGCTCTAGCTCTAAAGCTATGGCTTCGTGCGTTAGAAGATTCGGTTAAAATCTTTGCTGAAGGAATGTTTATCGTGGCAATTTATCAATGCTGGCAAATAGCTAAGTTAATGACTAATGATCATTGATCATTATTGACATTTAGCTTTAACTAAACAAAGTCTGATAATTCAGCTACTAATTCGTCAAAAGAAAATGTTCCGTCTGCAAATACTAAGGATTCTATATTGGTGAGAGTCATCGTGGTGTTATTGTGAATTAATTCAACAGTGTTATCTAAACTACCAAGCTCTACAACATCATTTAAATCAAATGAACTAAAATCAAATCTGGCTGTATCAAATCCTTGTCCACCATCAACATCAACCTGTCCAAAACCCCGAATCAGGTCATCGCCTTGACCTAATTCGATTGAGCCTCCGCCACTAAAGCCAGTAAAGGGATCTATACCCTTTCCAATAATGAGATCGTTACCTTTTCCAGTATCGATCGTACCGCCGTAATAAATTTCTATGCCAACTCCATCATTTCCACCTTCCCCAATAATGAGATCGTTACCTTTTCCAGTATCGATCGTACCAGTATGATTAATTCCAAATATTCCACTACCTTTAATCAGGTCGCTACCGTCCCCTGTATTGATAGTATTGTAATTAATTATTCCAACTCTTCCAGCTTCGCCAACAATACGATCGTCGCCTTTTCCAGTATCGATGATACCGTAACTAAATATTCCATATCCAACATCTCCAGCATGAGCTTCTATGAAATCAGAACCATCTCCTGTATTTAAAATACCGCCGTTGTCTAAGTAGATTCCATTACCATCTCCTTGCCCGATAATAATGTCGTTACCTTTATCTGTACTGATTTCTTCTTTGTTTTCGACTCCTGTATACCCACCAATCCCTAAGATAGTGTCATCACCATTCAAAGTATTAACAAAAGAGTCATTAAAGATTCCCTCTTCAAGGTCATAAGCTAAATCATTACTATTAGTAAATGTAAAATCAGTTGCTAAATTAGCCATCTCTCCCTCCTGCTTGTTGCAAGTATTTCAGATGTTGCCGACTTGACTAATGATTTTTAGCTAACAAGTAACGAAAATATAAAATGTGTTGACTTTATTTGTATCGCACTTCATTGCTCAATTAGCAATTCTCATCTTCAAAATAAAGGAAATAATTGAGGAAATTGTGAAGAAACCATCTTTTTTTTAGTTCTTTAGTTTAGACTAACGAGAAAGAGAAACCGAGAAAAACTGAGCCAGTTGAGTTGGACTGTTACTCTGGCGATCGCAGGAGCAATTGCTTTCGGTAAGACTCCAGATATTCATCAGTAATTAATTATTGTTGAAGGCTATGTAGATGGCGAGCTAATGCAGGTAAGACTGGACAAGGTTTCTTTTGCTGTAGACTGTTGGGTTTGTCTGCGCGAAATACGCTCCAGCGAAAAGGACCTAATTCTGCCGCCGACATCCATAAAAGACGCTTGGCTCTAGTCATTGCTACATACAACAGACGATATTCTTCTGCTTGCTTGAGTTTAACTGCTTCTTGCCAGGCTGCCATCGGTTGGGGAATAGTTTGGGGTTTTTCTGGGGCTAAATATTGATGGTGTACTAAGGCTCGAATCTGGGCGCGGGCAACTTCTGAGAGGGTAAAACTGCCTAAGAATTTACTGGCATTAGGTATCCAAGGTTGACCAGGTAAAATATCTTGATGGAGAAAAGGAATAAATACATAGTCCCAATCTAGTCCCTTGGCTTTATGCATGGTAATTATGGTTAGTTGTCCAGCACGGGTATAGCGATCGCCGTTATCTTCTTCTATTCCTTCAAAGTTTTCGCAACTGACTATCTCTTCTAGGGCATGAATTGTCGCTTTGAGGGAACTATGCCCCATAATTTGCTGATTGACTTTTTCTGAAAGTTTCTGCACCGTAGCTAATTCTGAGCCTGTGTATTTAAGAGTCATGCCCAGAAAGGGAATTAGTTGATAATGAGGTAACTCCATACGGGCGCGAAGTAAGTTACAACAATAGCGACGGGCTTCTTCTACTTGAGGTTTGTGTTTGGGATGTAGAGGAGTGGGATAAAGAAACTGTTCGGGAGAGGTAGACAAGGCATTAAGATCTTGAGTAGGAATTAGGCTTCTTTGTTGTAAGACTTCTAAAGCAGCCTTGAGGTTGTCTGGGGAATGGGGACGATCGATAAACTGGAGTAGTTTAAGGATTTCGGCTGGTATCTGGGAGTATCTTTCATTTTCTCCTACTTCGTAGATATTTATTTGATGTTCTTTTTGCAAGTAGGCTAATTCTTCTGCCAAAAAACGTCCCTGACGATTTTCCCGCACTAAGATTGCCGCATTTCTGTCGGGGTGTGCTTGGAGTAAAGCGATCGCTCTTTTAGTAATTAGTTCTACTGTCTGATAAATGTCATCGGGGTTACAGATTACTATTCCGCTGCCTTCTGGTTGAGGATTAGCATCTGGTTGAGGATCATCAGATTCTACGGTGATAATATTCTGCTGACGGAAGGGCAATTGTTGTGGATTATTTGATATTTTATTTAATGGTTTATTGCTTGACCACTGTTGGTTAACCCAGTCCACTACAAAATTAGCAGCATCGATAATTATTTTACTACTTCGTCCTGCCTGGTTCATAGTTGCCAGACTATCCTGTTGTTTGCAGGTTTCACAAAACCAATTAAAATAGATTGGATCGGCAGGGGTAAAAGTGGAATTAATCGCCTGATTAGGATCGCCAACTCTTACCAAATTGGGCGATGAAGTAGGTTCGACAGCATTACCTGCCAAAATTGAAATTAGTTTTTCTTGAAGGGGACTAGAATCTTGAGCTTCGTCTTCAAATACTCCATAGACTTGGTTCTGCCACAGCATTTGCATCGGTGGGTATTCCAGAACTTTTAAAGCCGCCAAGATCATATCGTCATAATCAATAAAATCTTGCGCTCGCATTAACTGCTGATATTCTGTATACAATCCTGCGGCGATGCTTAAAATGCCATACTCATCTTGGTTGGCGTTGTAGCTCAACTCCTGTAACTGTTCTGGTAATACACCTGAACTTTTGGCTTCCCGTACTACGGTATGAGTTAAGTTTGGTAATACTTCTGTTCGCAATACAGACTGACGACGTAATCTTTCGGTTTCCTCCCCATCAAACTGCACCCCTTCTAGAAGCGTTTGATATTGAACTGGATGAGCCGCAATCCATTTTTCTACCGCACCGCGAATAATACGATGTCCTGTATTGGGAACAACAATGGTCACATTATTTAAATTTAATTTCGATAGCTCTTTGCGAGAGTTGGCAATATTCAGAGCTAAACCATGAAGAGTATGGACTACAAATCCCCCAGGAGGAAGCAATAGATCTTTAAGGCGATCGCGAATTTTACTTTTTATATTGGCTGCTGCTGAACGAGTATAGGTGACAACTATTAACTGTCTGCGACTATGTAACTGATTCCGCGCAATGGCGATCGCTGCTGCTACCGACAGACTATGAGATTTTCCCGCCCCTGGTACAGCGGAAACTGCCATCTCTCCCCCCTGCCAATTGGCTAAACTCTGTTGTCCAGTTCGTAAACTGTTGCGTAGTAGTTGTAGTTGAGTTTCTAACCATTGCTCGTGTTCTCTTGTTTTGTCAGCAATACCAGGGTTAAACGAAATCTGCTGATTGGGATTAGATGACATCTGATATATTCCAGAAAAAAGTGATAATTGATTTTAGCAATTACTTAGTACCTTAGTACTTTGAGAGTATTTTTTGGTGTTAGTAGTCAACGTTACACCGCCGTGAAACGACGGTGCCTGCGTTGACCGCATTCCGCGGTAAGTAAATAATATGCAGACGGGACAAAATAAAGAGCCAGAAGAGTTGCGCCAATTACACCACCAGCGATCGCCACGGCTAAAGGTGGCCAAAATTCACCACCAGATAGGAGTAGGGGGACAAAACCGATCGCAGTTGTCACAGTGGTAGTGAGGACATGACGAGTTGAATGTAAGACTACGTGTTGTATCGCTCTAAAATTGCCAGTTTTGGCTACTGGATGATTAGAAATTGCACTGAGAACTACAATCGAATCATTTACGGCTACACCAATCAAACCTACTGTACCGATAATTGGATTGAAGCCAAAGGGATAGCCAAATAGCCAGACTGAGAATATACCCAAACCCGCCGAGGCGATCGCAACTATGCCGATAATGGCTGCCAGTGAGAAAGAACCAAGGGAAAGAACTAAAGTCGCTACCATAATAATTATCAAAACTCCCACAGTAGAAACTAAACCCCCTATGGCATCATTTCTTTCTTCCTCTTCTCCACCAAATTGAAATGTATAGCCAGGAGGTAAGTCAAAATCGTTATTGGCTAATTTGGCTTGAAATTGAGTTAAAATCTCTGCTGGTAAAACTCCAGCCTGTAGAAAACCTTGAACTGTATTAACCCTTTGTCCATTGTAGTGAGTAATTTGAGCTAGTTCTGGTTTGACTTGAACTTTCCCCAAAGAAGAAAGAGGAACGGCAGCCAGAGAATTATTCTGATTACCCTGAAGACTGGGAGAAGTTGCTAATAAATCTAAGGAAGAGATTTGAGATAAGTTAGCGCGATCGCGATTTCCTAAACGAACTCTGACGGGGAGTTCTTCAGTTGCTTCTAAAATTGAACCACCAACCGCACCTTCTAAAGTAGTATCCAACTGTTGGGCAATACTTTGGCGATTTAATCCTGCTAATCGCGCTTGTTCTTCATCTAATTGTAATTGTAGTTGTGGTTGAATTTCGGCTAAACTTGCACGGGTATGAGTGACTTCGGCTATTTGCACTAAAGTTTGTCTGGCTGCTTCCCCTAATGATTGTAAGATTGATAAATTAGAACCATAAATCCGCATTTCAATTGGTGCAGCAAAAGGAGGCCCTTGTTCTAACTGTCTGACAACGATTTGTGCTGAGGGAAAAGCTTTGTCTAATTCGGTTTGCAACTTTTGGGTTAAGGAACTAGAAGCAAGAGAGTTTAATTGCACTAACCCTTGAGCATAATTAGCTTGTTGCTCTTTTCCTCCAGTCAAATTGTAGTAAAAACTAGGAATATTGCTACCTAATATCCAGTGAACCTCTTTTACTTCTGGATCATTAATTATTTGTTGACGAATTTGTTTAATCGTAGTTTGAGTTTGCGCCAAAGAAGCTGAAGCAGATAATTCTAGTTCGATTTGTAATTGATCTCGATCCGCAGCAGGAAAAAATTGTTGTTCGAGACTACCAGCTTGAATAAAACCGATTAATGGTAGTAATAAAGCTAGCAAGATTGATAAAATAGGTTTGGCGATCGCCCATTTTATGGTGTGTCGATATAACTTAGTCAAGAAAGGAAAAGAAACACCTGTTTGCCACCATCCCAACGAAGAGATGCGGTTAGACTGGGGAATGCCCACCTGACTATTGCGATCGCGATGTAATTTAGCAACTAAAGTAGGAATAATTGTTAAAGAAATAAATAGGGAACAACAGACAGCAACAATCACAGTAATAGCAATTGTGCCAACAAATTCCCCCGTACTTCCAGGTAACAGTGCGATCGGTAAAAAGGCTAAAACCGTAGTCAGGGTTGAACTTAATAGGGGAATTGCTAAAGTCTTGATACTCTTAGTAATCGCAGCTTTGGCTTTACTTCCCTGTCGCAGTTGATTTTGCACTTCATCTACCATGACGATCGCATTATCAATTAAAATACCCAGCGCTACAATCAAGCCCGTAATAGACATTTGATGGAGAGGAATATCTAACCAATTCATCCAACCAAACACCATTAAAACTGATAGCGGTAATGCTGAACCAACTATTAAAGCACTGCGCCAACCCATCATCACTACAGTTACACTGAAAACTAAAGCTGCACCCAGTAAAAGATTAATAATTAAACCACTAAGCCTTGTCTCGACATAACTACTTTGATTGAAAATAATCGGTAAACCAATACTACTAGGTAACTCCGACTCAAACTCGGCTATCTTTTGCTGCGCTGCTTTTGACCACAAATCCAATCTTTGTGCCGATTCTACATGAACTGCGATCGCGATCGCAGGGTAGCCATCAATTAAAGCAAGTTCATTGGCAGGTTCAGTAATTCCCTTACGGATAGTTGCAATGTTTTGTAAAGGAACAAATTGCCCCCCACTACCAAAATTAAGGGGAATTTGTCTAATTCTAGCTAAACTATCTAGTTCTCCGGCAACTTCAAATAGTAAGTTATTATCTTGACTACGCAATTGTCCAGCAGCAATTTTACTATCACTTTGAGCGATTTGTTGTGATAAGTCTCTTGCTGTTAAATTGTAACTAGCCAAAGCTTGAGGATTAATTTCAACAACAATTTCTTCTTGAGGATCGCCAAAAAATTCTACTTCTTCTGTTCCCGATATACGCTCTAAACGTTCTTTTAAAACTTCTGCTTGACGACGTAAAATTCCATAATTAGGTTGGTCATCTTGTTGCCAAGTTAACCCAGCGATCAACCCATAGGCTTTAACCTTACCTTCTTCTAATTCTGGTTCACTAATATTAGTAGGTAGTTCATTATTGACTTCATCTAGTTTATTCCGAACTCGCGACCAAACTGCATCTACTTCTTGTTTAGTAATATTATCTTGTAACTCGATATTAATAATTGAACTACCAGCGCGGGAAGTAGAACTATAGTTATCAATTTCTTCGATTTCTGTTAGTTTATCTTCAATTTTTTCTGTCACTAAAGCTTCTACCCTTTCTGCATCAGCACCAGGGAAAAAAGTTTTAACTATGGCAAAACGAGCAACCAATTCAGGATCTTCTAATCTTGGTAGAGTAAAATAAGAAGAAATACCCCAAACAGCAATTAAGATAATTGTCAGAATCAGTAATCTACTATTACGATAAAACAGAGTAAACATAACCAATAATTCCTCTTTATTTCTATCTTCATTTCTAATTCCATCAAACAAATCGCAAATGTCCTATTTTTGCTTGCCTTCTCAAGCTCGGGATATATCTTAAAAATCCGAGCCATCCCAGTCGATTTATGTGTCTTTCAGAGTAATACCATCGAGCGACTAATTGAATTCCTTCCTCCCAAGTTGCTATTTCTTCTAAATTTTTAATTCCCCATTTAAAGGAGGCATTTGTTTTTGATACACCAGGATTAAGTCGACTATTTTTAGCTAAAAATATTCCTATTGAATCAAAAATTATTTCCGAGCCAGGAAAATTATTTTTGAGCGTAATAATTAATTGTTTTACTTCTATTTCTGAAAAATAAAATAATAAACCCTCTGCAACAAAGAAAATCTTTTCTGGTGTTGTTTCTTTTATTTTTTTAATCCAGCTAAAGTCCAAGATTGAATAAGCAAGATATTGATATCTTTCGGTTTCACCAATTAAAGTGTCCCAAACTGGTTTGACTCTTGGTAAATCTATACAAAACCAGTTGACTAAACCATTATCTACTCGGAAAAATCTTGTAGACAAACCTGTTCCCAAACTAACAATTGTGGCATCAGGATTTTGATTGATAAAATTTTTAACAACTTCATCTATAATTTCAGTCCTAATAGCGATAATAGTTTGATTTAATTGTGAATCAAATTTAGAAAAATTGTAATTGATGCTATCTACAATTTCGACTGATTTATCATCTTTGATAATTCCGTCTTCTCTTTTAGTTTCCAGGCTTCTTAAATAAACTGTAATCAAAAGAGTTTCTGATACTTCTTGTAACTCTGCAACATTTATCATTTTTGGCTCTCAAATGCTTTTGAAACAACTAAATATAGCAATCCTAATAGAGTTTAGAGAATTTAATTGTGTTGTTAGGGGTTAGGTCATAGGGGTTAAGAGTCAGGGATTCAACACCTTTCAAGATTTTAAGTTAATTTATGTTGGTTCGTTTTTTTTCTCTAGATTCATTTGGGATTGCTATAGAAAAATTGAGATTTTTATTAGCTTTTTATGACTGATTCAATTTTTTTTTAATCTCTAAATCTTCAGTACTACAAATAGTTTCTAAATCTCTAATTCGTTGTTCTATTTGCTGAAAATTATTTGATAATTCAACAGCTTTTTTATTACTACTGCGCCAAATTGCAACTGTACTTGTACTAGCTCCTACAATTACAGCTAATGGTAAAATAATACCGCTGTGAGATATATTAACTAGAGGAATACAAATAGCCAGCATTCCTGTTGCAAAACTCCAGATAATAGATGTACTCTTAACTTTTGCATCGTTTTTTTTGGTATTATTTTTCATTTTTTTGACTCATTATTTACTTTAAAATTAAATTACTTAGAGGTAATTTTTTAGTTCAATTACACTCGAAATAAAGTACTGTAACCAGGATAAAATCCAAACTTTTGATAGAAAGAAAAAACTTGTTCGTTACCCACTGCCACTATTAGTTTTTCTTCTAAGGCTTTGTGCGTTTCAAGCCATTGCAAACTTGTTTGAAGTAGTTTTGTTCCGAGATTATTACCCTGATATTCATCTAGGATATATAAAGCTTCTACTTCTCCAATGCGATCGTCAGATAGAGAGGTGATACAAAACCCAATCGGCTCATCTTTATCGCTGGCGTAAACCAACTGAATATGTAGTTTTCCATCAATAGTTTTGGCTACTAAACCACTATCGCGCTGACTTTGAAGATAAGCTGAAATACCATCAGACATCTCTCCAGCATTTTGAATTTGATTTTGAATGAATAATTGCCAAAGATCGTAACAGGATGGGAGTAATTCAGAACTTCCTACTTGAAACTGAAATGAACTCATAGTAAATATCCTTAAATTGATTCATTAATTATTAATGAAGTTCAAATTTTTACTAACCAATTGACCAGGAACAAGTCTTTGTGTACCATCGGTAACGATCGCATCTCCCGCTTGGAGTGTTCCTCTAACGAGTACCCGTTCTCCTTTGGTTTCTAATACTTCTATTAATCTGCGTTCGACTCGATAAGATTTAGTATTAGCCATAGAAGCTGAATTATTTTCTTCTGTTGCAACTACCGCATAACAAGACCATAAACCGCGATCGCTTTTAACTAAAGCTGTTACTGGTAACCAATAACCTTCGATAGAGACAGTTTGAGTTATTGGTAAACGAGCAATTTGTTTGGGGGAAACTTCCGCAGTTGATGCTAGCTGTAAAATAACTGTACGAGTACGAGTGGCTGGATCTACTTCTGGTAAGATTGACTTGACTGTGGCTGGATAACTTGTTCCGCCAATTTCTACTACTTGCTGACTACCAGATGATAATTCCGCAGCGACATTAATCGGAACACCTATTTTTACTTCTGTTTGACTGTCTTGAACTAGACGTACAATTGCATTACCTGTCTCAACTACTGTCCCCTCATCAAAATAACGCACGGATATAATCCCAGAAAACGGAGCTTTTAGAGTGCTTTTGGCAATGGTAATTTCTAAATCGGCAATTTGAGCCGATAATTGCTCAACTACAGCTTGTTGTGCGTCTATTTGTTCTTTACGAGTACCGTTAACTAGTTCCTCTAGATTACTTCGAGCATTACTCAGACGTTCCGATAAAGCTTGAGAGTTAAAGTCAACTTCATCTAATTGTTCTTGGGAAATTGCTCCTTCCGCATAAAGATATTTGCGGCGATCGCTCTTGATCTGTTCTAATTCTAATTGTTTGGCTAAATCTCTAACTCTGGCTTGTGCTGCTGCAATCTGTTCCCTTCTAGCACCGTTTTTAAGTTCGGCTAATCTAGCTTCTGCTTGTGCTTTTTGAGCGACTAAAGATTTACGCTGTGCTGCTAAATTGCTGGTATCTAATTTCGCTAAGATTGTTCCTGTAGTAATGCGATCTCCTTCATCTACCAAAACTTTTACTAATTTACCACCACGTTCAAAACCAATTTCACTCTCTAACATCGCCACTACTTCCCCTGTGTAGTTTTGTTCTGTTTGGTAATTTCGAGTTAATTGAACCTGAGTTGTTTGAACGGGAAGTGGCTTAACTTCAGTTTGAGTTTGTGTCTGAGTTGGAGTGTCATTACTAGGCTCAAATTTTCCAATCCCTACGCCCGCTAGCAAAAGAATCAAACTAGCTGCAACTATTTGCCATCTTTTTAGTTGCAGAGAATTTTTTCGTTTTAGTAACAAAAGAGATTCTTCTTTTTGAGAGGATTGTTCTTGTTCCAAACATTCTGGGATAAACTGCTGATTCATGGTTTCATAGCAGAGAAAGACTGTTACTTAATATACAATTTGTATTTATACAACTTATTGTATATAAAATAAATAGTATACTCAAATTGTTGAGTATGTCAAGCTGATTTGAATAACTGTTTACTAATAACTGATAACTAAAAATGGCATTAGCACACACAATTTTGGCAACCTTAGGAGATGAAGCCTACAGTGGTTACGATTTATGGAAGAAATTTTCCCAAACCAGTGCCTACTATTGGCAAGCCAGCCAACAGCAAATCTATCGAGAATTAGGTAAATTAGAAAAAGAAGGAGCGATCGCCTCAGAAATTATCCCCCAAGAAGGTCGTCCTAACAAAAAACTCTACAAAATAACAGAGAAAGGAATAGAAAAACTGAAAGATTGGTTGTTAGAACCAGCAGAACCAATGGCGATCCGCGAAGAGTTGCTAGTAAAAGTCATTGCAGCCGAATTAGTTCCCAGATCGGTTATTTTGCAAGAAATTCAACGTCATCGTCAAATTCACACTCAACAGTTATCAGTCTATAAAGAAATAGAGCAGCAAAAATTCCCCGAGCAGGTTGACCAATTATCTTTTAAGCAAAAATGTTTTTATGCAACTTTGCGTTGTGGTCTTAGTTACGAAAGCTATCGGATTGCTTGGTGTGATGAAGCGATCGCGCTATTGAGTGAAGATTGAAATAAGTATCTATACACAAATAATTGCAGATTACACATTTTTAATCCCTATTATTACCTATTAGTTAAATTCATAAAGCCTCACTTATATGTGAGTAATTGCTCTTATAATTAATAATATGAGTAATTACTTGTATTGCCAACTCGCTTTTGATTGAGGTAATTCAATGTCATCCAAACGTTCCGTCAAACCCCGCAAACTGCCACAACAAGAGCGTTCTCGCATCACTGTCGAGGCTATTCTAGAAGCGACGGCTCATATTTTGACAGAAAAAGGCTACGACAAAACCAACACCAACCTGATTGCACAACGAGCAGGAGTAAGTATTGGCTCTTTGTATCAGTACTTCCCCAACAAAAAATCACTAATAGTTGCCTTAAGAGAGCAGCATTCCCAGGAAATTGCTGAATTATTGGAGTCGAAATTTAATCATTTATTTAATTCTCCTCCAGAGATAGCAATTCCCGAACTAGTAAAAGCAGTAATTGCAATTCATGCTATTAATCCACGACTACATCAAGTCTTAAGTGAGGAAATACCGCGTTCAGAACGATCGCAGCAGCAGATGCAAAAGACAGATGAACAAATTACAGAATTATTACGGGCATATCTTTTACGATGGCGCGATCGCCTTCGACCTCAAAATATAGAAATGACAATATTTATTATCAATTGCACAGTAGAATCTTTATGCCATTCCGCCGTTATTGAACATCCACAATTTATTAGGGATAGCAAGTTTGAACAAGAGGTATCTAACCTTTTAATTTCTTACCTAGTCAGATAGATAGCGATCGTGCTATTAAGTGAAGAATAATCAAGAATAATTAAATAATTATTTAAAAAATATTAGATTCTTTAAACTTTTTACCCATAAATTAAATTTTGTCTGATTTATAATGCCTAGGCAGTGACGGTCATAACTTATGAACTACATTGTGGTGTGAGATAAATGAGAATTAAGACAATTATTGTGGCAGCTTTATTAAGCCTTGGTATTCCTTTCGCAGCAAAAGCAGAAACAGGCGAAAATCAAAAGTATCAAGTATCTTGTGGTGCAGAATGCTCTCAGTTTAATGTTGCTCAAACCAACAGTTTTCCTGTAGAGATAAATACCAATGATGCCGATCTAGCTCAAAGTCAAAGAAGAAGAAGAAGAGTTCGCCGCACCCGTAGAACTCGTACCAGGAAAATATATCTGGGTGGAACTCTGGGGGTATTTTTTCCCAGCGAGTTAGAAGAATTTGATGGCGATGTGGTTGATGGATTAGACGACTCCGAATCCATCGATCCTGGTACTGGATTTGGTGGAAGTATTTACGGTGGTTATAAATTTAACAATTTACTAAGTGCTGATATAGAATTCTTTGTCTTTGGCGGAGGTGCAAATCCCATTGATGATTCTGGTTATACTTCTTTAGGCTTCTTTGTTAACCCCAGATTCACTTTCGCATTTAACAAAGGCAGTGCCAACAGCCCTTACGCCTTTATTAGTCCTGGATTGGGCTTAGCTAGTGTCAACTTGAGTGATGAAATCAGCGATCGGTTTTCTGGAGACGACTCAGGCTCAGGTTTCGCGCTACAAATCAAAGGAGGGATTGGCTACCCCTTATCAGAAACTATTGATATTTTTGGACAGGCGCGATTTTTTAATGCTTTCCAAGTATACGAGATAATTGGTGTTGGTGATGAAGATGATCAAGATTTTAACACTTTTGGATTAGAGGTAGGAGTCAATTTCAAACTCTAATT
>JAAUYG010073562.1_pt1 | contig 15476 bp, 15 predicted proteins | sample 7278091 | NCBI WGS metagenome assembly JAAUYG01 (sample SAMN14350201, study PRJNA611818) | marine sediment metagenome | isolation source: surface marine sediment (0.6m) | place: French Polynesia: Moorea | collected 2018-08 | reverse complement strand
TGGTAACTCCAACCAGTCGCTTATTTCTTGAGCTAGCCAATCCAACTCCGATGCATGAAGAACTCTTCTTCGGCTGATTCGTAACCATCGAGTCAAAGCATTTTGCCCTAGTACATACTTGCGTTTGTCTGCCCAAATGACCAACTGAGAAGGGATATTAACTTGAATTCTTTCCCTTTTAGAGCCACCAGGTCTAACAGTTTGTTGCTCGATAATCTCCAGTTTGCATATATCCTGTCTTGCTTCTGGACGAGGGTAAGTAAACTTCAACCCCAACATCTCGTAGATTAGAGAAATCTTGGCTGGAGTGAGGATGAAATGGATTTTGCCAAACAAAGTAAAGAGAATTGCTAAGAAAATCCAGATGCCAAACGCCCAGTGAAAAAGCGGCAGCAAGATTAACCAAGGTTCTCCCCAAGCAACAATAGTCCAATGAGTTAACAAAGAAAGCCAAATCAGATCGAACACGCAGAGAAACCCAACCCGAAGACTAAAGCCAGCAGGAGGAATCGTAATTTCTAACCGCTCTTGTTGTTTGATGTACTGAATTTTGCTGTCGTCTGGCTGGAAAACAACTAAGGGAAAGTGACGCTGGGACAAAATATCTAAAGCCTCTAGTGCTTCTCGCGCTGAAGTCGGACGACGCTCTAAGGTGGGTTCTGTCAGCCATTTTAACCAGTCAAGGAAAGCAGGACTAAGATTTACCAACTGTTCAAACTGAATTTTCAGGTCATCCTGAAGTAAATCCGCAGGATGACTCCCTGTTACCAGGTGAATTAAGGTTGCACCCAGTCCATAAAGGTCTGAAGCAGGAACGGCTCGTCCGCCAAATTGCTCTGGTGGCATATAACCATAAGTTCCGACTACTGTTATACTTCCGTCTTGTTGCACCAAAGGGGTTTTGACAGAGCCAAAATCCACGAGATATACTTGACCGACATGTTCGCCAGAGCGATCGCCTAGCAAAACATTACTGGCTTTAAGATCGCGGTGAATGACGGGAGGAAGACGTTCGTGCAGGTAAATTAGTACCTCTAAGAGAGCTTTAGCGATTTGCTGAACCTCTACTTCGCTAAAGGTACGTCCTGCTTGCAGGTGTTCTGATAAAGACCGAGCTGGGATATAGGTTTGTACTAGGGCAAAACCTTTTAACTCGGGGAAGTTGAGCTCGAAATAGTCTAGATAGCAGGGGATTGCTGGATGAGAAAGCTCTTGAAGAATTTCAGCCTCCCTGATAAACAGTTTCCAATCCTGCCATTCAAAGTCACTGCCAAAAGTCAGCAGTTTGATAATTACTAGTTCTTGAGTTTGTAAATCTCGTGCCAGTAGTGTTTGTCGTCCAGCGTATTTTCTTAGTTGTCGCTGAACGTCGTAGCGGTCATGCAAAATCTTCTCTCTCATCAGAACTGTTCTCTATGCTTGACTGCTGAGTCCTTTGTTAGTTCATCATGGTCGGGATTTTCTGATCATCGGTACAAAACGAACGGGAATAGTTTTCTTCTTAACTACCCTCTCTTGTGTTTTAGTTAGCACAACTATGTCCTGATACCATGTACCCACAGGAATTACCATTTTCCCATTAGTTGCTAGTTGGTCGATTAAGGGTTGAGGTATGTGCTTGGGAGCTGCGGTAACTATAATTGCATCGTAGGGGGCATGTTCTGACCAGCCTTGGTAGCCGTCACCAGTTTTTACTTCGATATTCTCGTAACCAAGTTGACTGAGAGTTTGACGAGCTCTTGCCGCCAGTTGGGGAATAATCTCGATGGAATAGACTTGTTTGGCTATCTCCCCGAGTACCGCTGCTTGATACCCACAACCAGTACCGATTTCTAACACTTTGTCCTCGGTCGAAATCTTGGCCGCTTCGGTCATGTAAGCCACGATATAAGGTTGAGAGATGGTCTGTTGATGACCGATGGGTAAGGGGCGATCGCTGTAAGCGAAATCTCTCCAAGATAAGCCAACAAATTGATGGCGAGGCACTTTAGACATCGCAGTTAAGACTCGTTCATCTTGTATACCGCGATCGCGAAGCTGATAGTCTACCATTTCCCTGCGCTCCAACTCAAATTGTTTCATCGCTGGACTGGACTTTGGTCTCTGAAGTCCAGAGGAATTAGGGGGTAGTTCTGCTGCACAACTAGGTAGACTCATTAGTAAAATGCAGCATAACAGTAAAGCGATCGATGCCAAGCCAAAATTCATAACACTTCACCTCCTGACCATGTTTCAAAATCGAAAGATAACAATTCGGACTAAATCTTGAGAACCATCCCCTCGATTAAGATTAAGCCAGTCTTCGCTTGCAGCTTGAATCTCCCAGTCTGATCTGGAATGATTTGTTAGTTTATAAACCGAGTCAGAGTAGCTCGCGAAACTTTTTTCCGCAGCCAGTTCTAACCGTTGGTCAATTGCCGAATCTGAGCCTAAGTAAGCTACCTGTCCGCCAACGCCCCAAGGCCATTGAGACCAATTTCTAGCTACAATTCCTTCTAGCTGCTGAGCTGTATCTCTGGGAGTGGGAACTGTCTTGGCTACCATATTCAAAGGCCATAGCCAAATTACCCCCATCAATAGTAAACCGACGGTAGTTTTAAGCGTACCAGTCAAAAATTTGGAATCTATCACAATTGTCACCTCCCCCATTTAACTCGCTATGCTCGTAGTTCTTAGTTCTCAGCTATTAGCTATTAGCTATTAGCAAAAACTTTTTTTGGATAATGAGGCAATCTCAAAATAAATACTACTGTACTTTATCTATCTCTATTTTCTCTCAAAAACGACAACATTGTAGAGTTGTAATTAAAGTAAATTTCATCTCCAGCATTTTACGGCAAGAAATAGCTGATTTGAGAATCGCCATCTAGAGTCGAAGCGTCCGAACAAGCTGCCTAAAACTACGGCTGGTAGTCCGACAATAATGCAAATTAAACTTTGACTAAAATTCAAATCGGCTATGGATTAAAATCTTTACCGAGCTGTATAATTTTGCCCTATGTTCTAATATTTGTTTTATATTAAAGGTGAAGGCTATGTTTTTCATAGCTAGAGAGCTAATATTAATCCCTCGCTAGGGAGGGGGTAAATGATGATGACAACAGTTCGTTATTCCCTAGATGTAATTCGAGATGAAGCTTGTCAATTGGTTGAAAAAGGACTGCTTCATCGTCAGCAATCGATTTATAATCTTTGCCAATTTATTCCTGCTAGTGATTGGCTAGAAGTGGAACGAGAATTAGAGCTAAATGACTTCTTGCTTAAAGATCCCATCGTCGATCTGTTGGGTAAAGAAGAATGGGAAGATGATTAATACTACGGTTGAATATTCCTTTTGAGAAAGCTGGGGTTGGCAACGGAGTCATTGACAGAATCGAGGGAGAGGCAATGAAGTCTTGGTCATGACTCTGAGAGCCGAGCTGAATATGTTACATTTACATTGCAGATATCTTGAAACTTTTTAACAACAACTGCTACTCAGCTTGGTGAATTAGAATATCGACAACTTAATCGCGATCGCCTCAATCATAAATACGACATTCTCTCGCCCAAGGATTGTCTTCACAATATTGCTCGAAGTTAGTTTTTGCTTCAGCTTGTTGATGGGAAGTTTCAGCTAGAAGTTCTTCTACTTCATCCCAAGCCGCAGCTGCGAATTCACCTTTTCCTTGTTGCGATAAGTTTCTGGCTTGAGCAATGGCTTCGGCTATTCTTTGATGTAGATTGTCCGATGGTTTGGGCAATAATATAGCGTTCATAGCATCCCCTCCTAATGCTTCAATCTACTTATTTTGATAGCTTTTACTTAAATATGGGTTCTTCCCGATTGAGTGCCGCGATGCCTTCGGCTATGCTTCGCCAATCGCGATGTTTAAATTGCTTGGCGGGATTGTAAATAGACTTCGGTAGACGTTGTTTGATAAGTTGCTTTTTCTGTTGTAGTAGAGTCTTTTTCATGACTACCCCCTTTTTATCTAGAGGCTTTACTCCTATTATGGCAAATTTTAGCAAGATAAAGCTAATAGCTAAGAATCACCGTTACTTTAGCTCAGTGAGGACATTAAAGATTATTGACAGGAATTGCGATCGATTACATAGACTTTGAAAGCCCAATCGAGTACTGACTCCGAACACGAGATGGCCTGCAAGTAATCTTTCCAATCGAAAGGTAGGTTTAAATATTTGAATTTTGTTAGGTAAAAATAATAATGAAGTTTATGAACGACATATCTACAGAGTAGATATATTTTTAGTTGAGTTTTACTCCCAAAAAAATCTATAGCTTTAGTTTGTTGATTCTCGTTAATACTCCTTTTTAGATCTACATCTGTATCTAAATAATCATTAGCCAGTCTAATTAACACAGTTATCTCATGATTAAATTTAATAATAGTATCTGAGTACCAAATGCTTTGAGCAACATTAATTTTACTTGCCAGATACGCCATAATAATTGGCGCACCAATGCTTTGGCTACAAACCTTTAAATAGTGATTAAGAGATTGGTTGGCTTTTAACAAAGATTCATCCTTCATCGCTTTGAATACAACTGTGATCGCTTGTAAACCGAGAGGATGATGATTAGGCATTAGAGAAATCATAGCCATTTTGATGTTGGCTAATTGATGATAGCTTGGAGGACATTGAGCAACGACATCGTATAAATCGTCTAGTTCAAAAACCAACAAGATTAATTGATAGATATTGCTTAAATCCCGATCGGAAAGAAAAATTTGATGTTTATCTAGAATGTCTTTATATAGTTTTATGTAGCTAAGAATACTATGTTTATTCATATCCAGTTCCTCGCTACTATTTTTAATTAAGATTAAGAATCAGTCTGCAAGTCAGACCCATGTCGACTACAATAGTCAGAGCAATTGGCAGCTTCTGCAGTCAGAACAGTAAAAGGGCGTACTGCACACTTAAGATATTGATTCTGAGCAAAGAATTTACAGTTTCGACAAGGAATTTGAGAAACAGGCAAAATAGATAAGCCTCTAAATTTTACAGTGTCTAACTTTTGGCAAGCTTTAACCAAGACCAAACTAATGATGCTCAAAAAAGTGGCCCATAAAAAGAATTCGCTAAGATTAGAGTCGATTTCATGTGGCGTGGGGGTTATCGTTTTCGACTCTGTTTCGAGCGCTTGGGTTTCACTCAGAACTATCGAATTTAAAGTTTGATCTTGTAATTCATTACTGCGGGAAATATGCTCAAAATACATGATTTTCACCTCATAATTTAGATGACTTTTCTGACTTGGTTATGGTCAATGTTTAAGGATGACGATTCTGATTCAATTGCTGTAGCAGCTCGCCCAATTCTTGCTGATAGCGTCCATACTCACTCCAATTTCCTTGACGCAATGCTTTCTGTGCTTGTTGATAAGTTTCCCAAGCAGATTTGATTGAGATTAGATCTCGGTCAGTTATGGGACTCGTGACTGGCTTCTCGACTTGCCTGGCTCCAAAAATAGTGGCCAAAGATCGAGCGAGATTTTTCTCCATGACTACTGCTTTGTCATAAGCAACAATCACGCGCTTGAGTTCGGGTAATTCCCCTTGTTCTGCCCGTAGATAAACTGGTTCAATGTAGAGTAAAGACTGCTCGATGGGAATGATCAATAAGTCTCCTCGAATTACTTTAGAACCTGCCTGACTCCATAGGGTAAACTGCTGCGAAATTTGCGGAGTTTGATCGATTCTCGCCTCAATTTGCCTTGGCCCATAAACCAATTTTTGTTTGGGAAAAGTATATAGCAGTAGCTTGCCGTAGTCTTCACCATTAGAACGAGCTGCCATCCAGGCGATCGCATTATCTTTTTTAGCCGGGGTAAAGGGCTGAATAAGAATAAATCCCGTTTTTTCCTCTCCAGGAAGTTTCACCATCAGATAATATGGCTCTACAGCTACCTCATTCCCTTCATAGACTTGCCGTGGAAAATTCCATAGGTCTTCCCGATTGTAAAATACTTCTGGATCGCTCATGTGATAAGAGAGATACATCTGTGCTTGGAGTTTAAACAGATCCTGAGGGTAGCGAAAATGAGCTTTAACTTCGGGGGGAGTTGCTTTGCGGGGGATAAAGAGATCGGGAAAGATTTGGCGATAGGTGGCGAGAATGGGATCTTCTTCATCGACGACAAAAAACTGTAGTGTGCCATCGTAAGCATCAACCACTACTTTCACCGAGTTGCGTATATAGTTAATCCGACTGCTCCTGGGGAGAATTTCCTTGCCAGCAACTGGCTCAGAATAAGGGTAGCGCCCACTAATTGTATAAGCATCGATAATCCACTGTAATCTACCATTAATTACCGTCAGATAAGGATCGTGGTCGAAGCGTAAAAATGGCGCGATGTGGTTTACCCGTGTTAGAATCTGCCGATAATAATGAATCCGAGACTGATTAGTAAAGTAATTGGAGATTAAAATTTGCAGACTACGTCGGTCAAAAGCATAGGCTAATCTACGCCAAATAGAGGATAGAGGCACCCCACCTTGGCCATCGTAGTTAATAAAGGCATTGGCATCGCCAAGGGGGTAATCAAATTCAGGAGTGGTAGTGCCTGTGAAGATATAGTTCTTGGTTTCTTCACCATAATAGATTGCAGGCTGGTTAATCTCTAAATCTACGGTGGAGACAGGGGGAATATTTTTCAGATAGAGTTCGGGCAAACCATCAGCAGTAAACCGATTGACAGGACTCATCACCAAACCGTAACCGTGGGTATACTTCAGCCGTTGATTGACCCAAGTTTGTGCTTTCTGGGGAACACTATCAAAATCCAGTTCTCTGGCTGAAAGCATAACCTGTTGATAGTCTCCATTGAGATGATAGCGGTCTACATCAACATCCCTAAATTTGTAATAGAGGCGGATTTCTTGAAGTTGTTGATAGGTACTGAGTAAGGGACGGTAATCCCAGAGACGAATGTTATCAATTGTAGATTGATTACGGGCTAAAGTCTGACGATCGAGTTGAGTCTCAGCAGCATAATTCTGACGCTGCACATCATCTAGATGGTAAGCAGCCTGGGTAAATTTGATATTGTGTTCAATATAAGGTTTTTCTTTAGCTAATTCATTGGGGTTAACGATTAATTGCTGAATAAACCAGGGATAAAGATGATTAATCAACAATAAAGTAACAAAAAATAGACCGATGCCACTCAAGGGTAAGGTAAGTTTTCGTTGCTTGGCAGAGACAATTAAGAAGACTGCTACTAATACCGCTAAAACTCTTAACAATTGGTAAGCTAAGAGCTTGGCATGAACATCCGTATAACCAGCTCCAAAAACTACTCCGCTGGTTGAATAAAGCAACTGGTAACGAGCCAGCCAAAAACCCCAGGCAACCAAGAGAGCGATCGCTGCTGAGAGTAAACTCAAATGAACTCGGGCATACTGGCTGATTCTAATTCCAGTTCGAGTGAAGCGATCCGATTTGAGCGAGCCATTGAAACCGTAGACTAATACTGACACAATCACTGCAAAGATAATCAGTCCCCATAGCCAGTAACGAATACTCTCATAAAATGGTAACTGAAAAACATAAAAACTAATGTCGTGACCGAAGATCGGCTCACTACTGCCGAAGGAAGAAGGGTGGAGGTACTTTAAGACTATTTCCCAAGCATCAGTGCTGGCGCTAGCTGCCATCAATGCTATGAGACTAATCAAAATTAACACAGCATAATTAACAACCCTTCTGTTATCAAAATCCCAGCTACCATTGACAACCAGACGTAAGTTGTTCTGAGGCTGGTCACGCATTGCCAGCCAATAGTTACCCCACAAAAACAAAGCGTAGACAACAAAGGTAAAAACCCAAATCAGAATTTGCCAAGTCAGCCGCGTCCAAAAAACCTGAGTAAAACCTACCGTATCAAACCACCAAATCTCCGTGAGCAGATAGACTAGGGTGGTAGATACGGAAAATCCTAGTATTAACAACAAAAAGGCGAGCGTGATGTAGGCTCTCGAAAGCTTCATATCTGGTCTAATAATATTTTCACGATTTTTGAACGGTGGCATAGCGTTTTAGTTGGCGTTGTGCGGCAGCAAAAGCATCGCCAATTACTACATAAAGATCTTCATGAGAATGGTTTTGAGATGAAGATCGATCAATTACTAACTCTTTTCCAGGTAAAGTTAGGTTAATTCGCATGTGATAGATATTACCTTGACGATGATGTTGATGGGGGGTCTCTACCACAACTTGACAGCTAGTAATGCGGTCAGAAAGAGGAAAGAACCTGCGTCGGACGTGGCGTATAAATGCCTGGGGTCTCCCCAGGCACTCGTGATGACTGTCGCCGCATGTAATGCCTTCCGATAACGATGTAACTTTCCGACCTCTTGACGAATCTTGGCTGCAATCGCTGCCGAAGGAGGAAAACCACGATAGGTAATTTGTAAGGGTATTTGTATAGTCTCTCGTCAATTCAATTGATTTAAGAAGCATCTGACCAGTCGCTTAGTAATTCATGCCTTTGTTGGTATTTTTGTTTATTAAGAGGTACTTGGGGACTTCCTAAATCTAGGTGACGATTAAATCTATCTTTTCGTTTGATGTGTTTGTGCTGTTTTCTAGCAATTGTTTTAACGGTTGCCATGAGACTCACCTTCTGTTGTTTCAGCTAATAACCTATGTTGTTACATTTTGAGCATAGGACAACAGTTTGAAGAATCTGTGAGGATTTATCGATTGTAATCCTCTGGTTTCTTGGCTATTTTTTCTCGCAATGGATAAAGTCGAGCTTAGAAAGTTATCACAAGTTCTTCAATATTTTTTTGTAATATGCAAAGTCTAGGGAGCAAATCAAATATGTCGATACAAGCGAACTAAGTTTCTCTCTGGTAATTAAAATCAAACAATTGTCTACATAGTTCAGGCGTTTCTACAGAATCGAGCTGCTCTCGAAGTATGCTAATTCAGATAGGTGGATAGTATGATTACTATCGGGAACTTTAGTGAAGTATTAGGAAACACAGGAGCTGATAATTTAATTGGTTCGGACTTAGATGCACTTTACGGTTTAGCAGGAAATGATACTCTAGGTGCAGTTGAAAATACTGAAGATGTGATTCTAATTGGTGGTTCTGGAGACGATTTATACGAAGGCAGCAATAACTCTACTTTAATTGTCGTGGAAAACGGTAATGACGATAATGATGTAGGAAGAGCAACTGGTATTGGGTTTAATAAAGATACCTCCTTTAGCTTGGAAATAGACGAGGGTCGTCATTTATATGTTGGAGATACAGCATCCAATCAATATGTCCTCCTTTTTGATTGGCAGACTCCAGAAAATCGCATCGAAACTTTTGAATTGGAAGATGGCACTTTCAGTTACCAAGATGTGAACGGCAATATTCGCTCTTCCCCTGGCTATCTTGGCAGTGTCACTTGGGAAGAAGCGATCTCTCAAGAGGCATTTGATCTCGAAAGAATTGGTTTATCTATAGACACAATTGATGAGGCGATCGCCCAAGTAAATACTAGATCCGTAGCATTAGAATCGCTAGAATCCATATTAAATAACAGATCTACAGCACTAGAGTCGCTAGGACTGATAGCAAATAACGGATCTGCAGCATTAGAATCACAAGATTCTATCGGAAACCTCCGTGACGTAGTAGGAAGTGAAGGAGACGATAACATACTCGGTTCTAACTTGCAGATCTTATATGGTTTAGAAGGGAACGACACTCTGGCTACGGTTGAAGGTTTGCTGCCAGATGGTTTTGCTACTACTTTCCTGGTTGGTGGCTCTGGAGACACCAGATATCGAGTCGGCAATAACTCTACTACAATGGTTATTGAAAATGGAAATACAGATAATGATGTAGGACAAGCGACTGGTATTGGGTTTAATAAAGATACCTCCTTTAGCTTGGAAATTGACGAGGCTCGTCATTTGCTTGTCGGAGATCTAGAATCCAATCAATATGCTTTTCTTATTGATTGGCAAGATCAAGAGAATCGCATCGAAAGTTTTGAATTGGAAGATGGTACTTTTAGTTACCAAGATGTTGTTGACAATTTCCACTTCCTTCCTGGCTATCTCGGTAGTTTTACTTGGGAAGCCCTTGGTATATCTTCGGCAATATTTGACGAAGCGATCGCCCAAGTAAATACCAGATCCGCATCTTTAGAAGCACAAGATCCTGTAACAGGTGAGATTGTCTATCGCTTCTTCGATCCTACTGCAGGAGGTCATTTATATACCACAGATGTAGTAGAAAGAGACTATATTGTCGATAATCTCGATAACTACAATTTTGAAGGAGCTTCTTACAAAGCAGCAGACCCTTTAACTGGATCTCCTGTATCCGTTTACCGTTTCTTCAATCCCAGCACTGGCGTACACCTATACACCATTGATGAAGTAGAAAAAGATTATATTATTGAAAATCTGGATAATTTTAGCTTTGAAGGAGAAAAATTCTCTGCCTACCGCGAAGGTATTGGTTCGACTATTCCTATTTATCGTTTTTACGAACCAAGTCTGGGAGTTCATTTTTATACTCCTAGTGAAGTAGAGAAAGATTTTGTCGAAGATAATCTGTCAAACTACAACTTTGAAGGTATTGCTTACTACGCCAATCCTGTAGATTTTGTCTAGAAACGATTGAAAGAGGAGAATTGGGCAAAATTGAACGATTCCCCTCTTCTAACTATATTTGTTAACTATAATTTGTGTTTTATCCCGATCTGATTTGGTATAAACTCCGTCTATATATAAGGCAAAATTATTCGTGCAAGTATTCGTGCAAGAAGTCTAATGCCTCCTAGCTAGATCATCTATGCGGTGATATTAGTAATTAGTAGTTAGTGATTCTATTGCTTGGGGAATTACAGAGAGTTGTCTGGTTTGTTCTCCTCTATGGATATTAATTACCATCGGTTTACCGATTTTACTCCGATCTATTAAGTCTTGTAGTTGAGCGGCATCGGCGATCGCAGTATCATCTATTGCTGTAATGACATCGCCACGACGCAACCCAGCTACCATAGCAGGACTCTCAGGCATGACACTAACTATCAATACACCTTCTATTTCGGGGATGGAGATGTCTACATTAGATTCTCGATTAATTTGTTGAGCAACATCTGAAGTCAGAGTAAGCATTTGAATACCAATATATGGATGAGAAATTTTCTCGCCTCGAATCAATCGCTCTTTAATCGCCTTAGCGTTATCGATGGGAATAGCAAAGCCAATCCCTTCTGCACCAGCACGAATTGCTGTGTTGATGCCAATTACTTCTCCACGAGCATTTAACAAAGGACCGCCAGAGTTACCTGGATTGATAGCAGCATCAGTTTGGATAAAGTTAAGACGTAAATCTGAAATACCTACCTGCGCGCTAGAACGGTCGAGGGTGCTAATAATACCTAGAGTTACTGTGCTATCGAGTCCTAAAGGATTACCAACGGCGATCGCCCAATCCCCCACTTCTAACTCGCTAGAATTACCTAATGTTGCTGTAGGTAGATTTCTACCGTCAACCTTAACTACAGCTAGATCGGAAAGTCGGTCCATACCTCTTACTTCCCCTTTAAAAATGCGTCCATCTTGCAAACTTACCTTGACTGTATCTGCACCACTCACCACATGGGCATTAGTTAAAATAATTCCCTGGCGATCGATAATAAGTCCTGAACCTTGTCCTTTTTGAAGATATTCTCGCGGTAGTTGCTTAAAGATATCTTCACCCAAAAGGTCACGGAGAAAAGGATTGTCAAACAATAGATCGGAAAAAGGGTTAATAATTGTACGCTCGGTATCAATACGAACCACCGAAGCCCCCACACGCTTGACTGCCGTTGTCACAAAGTTATGGGCATTGACATTAGTAGATTTTAAAAGATTAGACTCAGTTACATGAAACTCATTCAAGGTGTTTGCCCAGACCAAAGATGGTAGTAGCTTGGGAAATGCCCGCCAAGCACTCATTGTTAAGACAACACTGAAAACAACCGTCAAAGTACAGTTACTAATTTGACGTAGTGGTTTAAAATTATCTGGAGCAGAAGACATAGTTCTACCTCCGATTACTGTTGTTCCAAGTCTCAACTGCAGTCTTAAAGTATATTTCAGGGATTAAGCGATCCATAGCGGATCGATCGTAACTAGGATAATTTCTGAAACTGTATATCTATGAGTAAATAAGCAGAAACTTGGCTAAATATTCATTTTTCAACCTTGAGCATTTTCAGACTGTAGTTCTTCGACTACGTTCCAAGCAATTTCAGCTTCTTGGTCTATTTGGTCTGATAGATTGCTGTGAATGCGAGTATGCAAAAGAGCCTTGCCGATTCTTTGTGACAAAATATCGCCAGAAGATAATTGTGACACCTTAGTTTTCATCAAAATATCGGTTACAGAAATGATACCAAGCAGTTGGTCTTCAATCACAGGTGCTTTTTGAATCCCAGTTTCAGCAAATAGTCGAGCGACATTGGCGACACTAAGATTTGGATTAACGACGATACAAGGCTTAGTCATTATCTGATGAATTCTGATCTGTTCGGGGTCTTGTTCTTTGGCGATAACAGCATAAACAATATCTGTTTCTGTCACAATGCCATAGGCATCTGAGTCGTCACTAGGTTCAACAATCAGAGAACGCAGTTTTTTGTTTTGCATCATGGCGATCGCTTGAGCTACTGTCGCCGAACTGTGAATCATCAAAACTTTTTTGGTCATAATGTCGGCTGCTTTCATGTGGCTCCTCCTATCTGCTTACAGCTTCAGAATATTGATATTTACTTGTTAAATAAGCATATCTAACTATCTAATTTATAAAGAACTATTTTGAAGAACTCGTGAGGAATGAACCTATCTCAAAAATTCTCTTTGTAGCCTAGCGTTAAACCCAATCATGAACTCGGCGATCGCTACTGTGTTTTTATAACGGTTCCTCTCTCTCTGCTCAAAATCTCTGCTGCATCTTCTAACTTGCCAATTCCCGCTATACTTCCCGTAGCCTCAACAAAACGACAAGCTGCTTCTACCTTGGGTTGCATCGAACCAGGAGCAAAGGTATGGTTGCGTAACTGTTGAGGGGTTGTGGTAGATATCGGTTGTGCATCTGGAGTATTCCAGTTAGTGTAGACTGCGTCTACATCAGTCAGTAGTAGTAGCGCATCGGCTTGTAATTCAGTTGCTAGTAGTGCTGTAGCTAGATCTTTATCGATAACTGCTTCAACTCCACGAATACTTCCTGCGGGAGTAATGACAACAGGTATGCCACCACCGCCAGCACAGACAACTAATGCTCCCACTTTAACGAGTAACCGAATTGTCGGCAATTCTAAGATACGTTTCGGTTCGGGAGAAGGGACAACGCGACGATAGAGATTGCCATCGACGGCGATCGCCCAACCTCTTGCTTGGGCTAACTGTTTAGCCTCTGCCTGTGAATAAACTGTACCGATAGGTTTGGTGGGACGAACAAAAGCAGGATCGCGTGGGTCTACTTCGATCTGGGTGAGGAGAGTAACTATGGGTTGGTCTGGAAGTTGATTAAGAAGTTCTTGTTCGATTAGATAACCGATCGCTCCTTCTGTCTCCGCATCTAAAACATCTAGAGGATAGGGTTTAACTGGCTGGTAAGCTTCGGCTTGCATTGCCAGCAGTCCTATCTGAGGTCCATTGCCGTGGGTAACTACCACTTGATGTTCTCTAGCAACAAGGGCGATCGCCTTAGCTGCCAGCCGAATATTTTGTCGTTGGATTTCTACTTCTGGAGGTTGACCGCGCCTAATCAGGGCATTACCGCCCAAGGCAATAACTACTAGCATAATTGTCTATACTCCTAATTTGTTTCGAGCGATAAATTGCTCGATTTGAGCGGATAGACTTGGTTTGCCCATTTCAGCAAATTCATAGCGGGCGCGTACTACTGGCTTGTTAAGTTTGAGTAGAGAATTAAGATTGCTGGGAGTAGCGGCTACCACAATATCGACTTCTGCATTGTTAATCGTGGTTTCCAATGCTTTCAGTTGAGCGGGAAAATAACCCATAGCTGGTAATATTGAACCGATGTGGGGATAGCGGGCATATACTTCGGCAATTTCGGGAACAGCATAAGCCCTGGGATCGACAATTGTTGCTGCTTGAGCGCGGGTAGCTGCTACATAGCCTGCACCATAGGGCATTCCACCATGAGTGGTAGTAGGACCATCTTCTACTACTAATACACGGCGATCGCGCACTGCTTCGGGATTATCTAATTGAATGGGTGAAGCACCACGAACAATTGCTGCTTGGGGATTAACCCTCTTGACTGTATCGCTAACTCTTTGTACATCAGCATCGGCAGCCGAATCGACTTTAGCAATAATTACAATGTCTGCCATCCGCAAGACTACTTCTCCTGGGTGGTGAGTAGTTTCATCTCCAGGACGCAAAGGATCGACTAAGACCAGGTGTAGATCGGGTTTAATGAAGGGAAAGTCATTGTTACCACCATCCCAAAGGATAATATCTGCCTCTTGTTCTGCTTTTTGGACAATTAATCCATAATCAACTCCAGCATAGACTATGTTGCCAATCTCTAGATGGGGTTCGTATTCTTCCCGTTCCTCGATCGTACATTCGGCGATATCTAAATCTGCTTTGCTGGCAAACCGTTGCACGATTTGCTTTTCTAAATCTCCGTAAGGCATGGGATGACGGATAACTGCTACCTGTAACCCTTTTTGTCGCAGTAGCTTAGAAAGCCAACGGGTAGTTTGGGACTTGCCACAACCAGTCCGTACCGCAGAAACAGCAATTACGGGTACTTGGGCTGGCAGCATGGTTCGTTCGGGACCCAAAAGTAAGAAATCTGCACCCGCTACCATTGCCCGCGATGCCAAATGCATGACTTCAGCGTGAGTCAGATCGCTATAGGCAAACACTACACAGTTTATTTGCTCTCGACGACAAAGAGATTCTAATTCTGTTTCGTCAACAATCGGAATACCTTCGGGATATAGAGAACCCGCCAGGCTAGCAGGGTAGCGACGGTTAGCAATGCCCGAAATTTGTGCTGCGGTAAATGCCACTACTTTTACTTCTGGGTCATGGCGATATACTCGATTAAAATTATGAAAATCTCGACCTGCTGCCCCCATGATGACAATTCTAGTACGCGATCGCTTTTGCTCCTCCATAAAATTACTCCTTGAAAAGCTCAGAGCTTGGAGCCCATTTAATTTATAAATAAGTATTTTGAAGAACTTGTGAGGAAAGAAGAAATATGAAGCTTTACTACCATTTCTTCACAAGTTTTTCAAGATTTTGACTTATCTTGTACATAGAATTGGCAGAGTAATGATGAGTATTAGGGAGAAGGCAAATTCTCAGAGTAATACACTGGACACTGGCAAATTTGAGCTTGAACAAGGGGTGATCGCCCAAAAGATTCCCGATGCGGGGCAGGCGCATCTCTCAACCATGATGGTCGCTCTTGGCT
>JAAUYG010242247.1_pt1 | contig 15477 bp, 14 predicted proteins | sample 7278091 | NCBI WGS metagenome assembly JAAUYG01 (sample SAMN14350201, study PRJNA611818) | marine sediment metagenome | isolation source: surface marine sediment (0.6m) | place: French Polynesia: Moorea | collected 2018-08 | reverse complement strand
GAAAGACCCGCACAATAAAGCACATTATAGTGACGTCACTGAAAGTACGCAGGCGCCCCCAGGGCAGGTCTCCCCCAGGGCGGTTTTGAGTGAACGCTTGAGTCATGTGCGGTAAAACAGATTATGCCTGAAAATGTTTTCTAGAGTTGTATTTCCATCACTTTTGCCTAGAATTGCTGATCCGTTATGGTTTAATGTGGACAAACCGTGTGATGACGAGAATGAGCTAAACAAGCTGGAAGAAGAACATCAAGATTGGGTAAGTTTATGTATACCTGAGCGATAATAGATGATATTCTGCTCATATATTCGTGTGTAGCCCCAAGTGACCGTCTACTCTCTGCTACCGCAGTAGACCTTTACTTGAGCCATCGGTCAGATAAAGGGTCGTTCACGGCTAATTCGTGTGGTACCAGGCCTCTGTTTCATAAAAAGTTTTAAGGCTTAGCTATATGTAAGCCTAAAAAAATAAGTCGACTTAGGTAAGTAAACTTAAAGTGTTTCATAAACGTTAGCCAACTTAAATTTAAGCCCGATATTGGTCTTAAATCTAAGCCTAGTCTGGAGGAGGCTTAAGATTATTTTTTCCTTCAGAAATTTAACTGAACAATACTGAAATGGAATTGATTTGCATTTTGGTAATAGTTAGAATGATTCTATACATATATGCATCCAAAAATAACTGAAACATAGTGACATCGATATTCATTCACCACAAAGGTCCTTGCGATATCCGCATCTGTTTCAAACAAGGAACAATGGACAACTACATTGTTGCTATGCGACAAAACAAATAGAACACACAGTGACGTCAGCCTGCCATTAGTGTGAAAAGACAGCCAACCTGTAACAAGTATATTTTGCATCATTACAGTAACCTTTATCAAAATGTATTTTATTCCGAGTGACAGAGTCGTAAGTACGAATTTTAGCATACAAATTAGCTGGAATTAACATTCAGCCCCTTATGATCACAACAATCAAATTCGGCTACGTTAAGTCAAGTCCGATTTTCCTTTATGGAACAGGCTAAGTTGGTTTAGCTTTAGGTCTGAGTCAACTTAGTGTAGCCCAAAATAAAAAAATAAGCCTAAGGCCTTGAGTCACTTTTTATGAAACAGAGGCCAGGTAACTGCGAAAGTCGTAGCGTAGTTAGTCCAACAGTTCGAGGGGGTATTCGGCACCCTGGAGCCCGCCCTGGACTTGTGTGGCAGTTTATGGTTTAGCCGTGAACGACCCTTTATGAGCTCAAGCAAGCTATTGCCTTAGGTGGGGTGTTTCTAGTTGCCCACGGCACTACCCTTTAGGCGATCGATATAGCCAGAAAAAATGGCTCCTCAAACCATTTTATTTAGGTTTTTACATGTTCTGACTAAGCCGTGTCATCGTATCTGGTCAAGTCAGAAGGTGTAAACACTAGTAAGACAGCTTGAGGAACCAGGTTTTCCGGCTAGCGACCGATATAGCTCGATTTATTAACCGTCATGGACAAAATATAAAAAATTTTACTAGTTAAATTAATGTAAAGTGAACAGTCCATCGGGTCTACATTTATAGCGTTTGTAGTCGATAAAAAAGAGGGTTTCATTCCACTTGCAGGGTTCCAGTCAATTTATCACACTTTGATTCCTCGCATCCCACAGTCAGTTCACCACAGTCAGTTTGTCACACCACTGTTGAGTGTTGACTACACCCCAGTTGACCACACCGTGGTGATGAAGTAACTGAAGTGAAGGCTTGTGGGGGGTGCGACATGTTAACAACTTATTACAAAGGTGTAATAACTTTTTATTACACCTTTGGCGACTGCTGATATCCCATAATAACAGTCACACAATAGGGCTGTGTGTCAGCGTGTGATGGTGATATTATAAAATAAAAGTGAAGACGTTTATGCATATGGCCTCTACTAATCATGCTAATTGCTGAGACTTTCATCCATCTGGATGTGAATCCTGTTAACGCGACCCTCACCTCACATTGTTTTCCCCTAGACCCATCACATCCCTTGTTCTGCCATTACTGCTGCCACATAATGAGAGATCAACAGATGGTACCAGAGCAACAGCTGTTTTACGCTATCACAATTGCCAATGGGCAGTGATAGTGTGACATAGGATAGAGTGTTTAAAAAAGCAGAAAATCTAAGCTGTATTTTTAGGATTTATTTGGCCTTCACTATAGGATATACTGTATGCCTGTAGTGTATAAATATATAAAAAATATACTAGAAATCATATATGTGGTGATTAGCTGTAACCCTGGAACAGTTATATTTATGGAAAAGTTATATTATTTCTTTATCTTTAATACTTCTTTTGATTTAATATTGACATTTTACTTTCTTTGTTGAAATATAGAGATTAATGCAACTAATTTAAATTTAAAAAAAAAAACTATTTTTTTCATTCATCCAAGGTCACCGTATATGTAAGAGTTCTCTCCCATTGTTTTGTTCGGTCCTGCAAAAAAATCTGTATCTTAAGGATATTTGAATCTACTTTGCTTGACAGTCAGACTGAAGACTTTTTTTATTATTTTTAAATTTCAGCAGCGGGCAATAGCTGAGAAGGACAGCGATGTTGTGCCGATAGGAAAGTCTGCAGCTGAGGTGACTCAGGAAAATAACTGCAGTGTCCAGACATACAAATAGATATGTAGTTTTAGTATAATTATTGCAATGTGATCTCAAGAAATATTATAGAAGTGAACACATGGTCAGAGAAGTCTTCATTTGTGAATCCATTGTGGTCTTTTCTTGGGCATTGTGGGCATTGGTGTCGACATTGTCCATGGCAGCTAGTTAGATGTACATGTACATGTGTTTGTTTTGAAGTTTATACACAAACAGGCCATATGTATTGCCTGCCCTGCAGCCCTAGAATTACATAGATCTAGCCAGCTTTGTTCCATTATTCAATGTATGTAACGGTTAGACACTCCTCCAAAACTCAGTCAGCTCTTATAAGTGAAAGCACATATAACAGCTTAATATTGCCTCCTTTTCCAGCATCTGGGAGATGAGGATGAAGATGAAGAAGATGATGATGCAGATGTTGAAGATGAAACAGACACTAATGATGATGACGATGAGTTAGGAACAGACATGATAGATGATCGGGATTCTCCTGATGATGTAAGTTGAATCATTGGGACATCCCATTATTCCCATCCTTGATCGGATCCCCCATCGGGTTACTGACTTTTTTTTTCTACCGCCACAGTAATCCGCAGACATCGGTCTTATGCTTTCGTCCAAGGGTTTTTTTTTTTTTTTTTTATTTTGTCATCCCAAGTTTGGGTCTGGCAGTGGCAAATTTCCATGGATGGCTTTCATATTTAGCATAGGACTGCCCTAGGTCATAACACATGCTTAGAGTGATTTTTGATGTAGAGCGACTTTTCACTGGATTTTGCGAAAAAATATCTTAAAAGAAATACCACACACATTCAGGCCAAAAATCCTTGGCCAATTCCTGCCATATTTCATGAATGTTATCTCTACTAGGTATGTACACCCTCTGGGTGGATGTGATTGTTGGGTTGATGTGGATGTGATTGTTGCTGACACAGACACACAGTGTACACACGGTGCAGACAAATTCCCGTACTAATTTTCGTTTTAACTAATTTTTGTTAATGCTTGTTATTTCTCAATACCTGACAAACCGTTAGAGAAATTCGCCTACTAATTTTCATTAATACTAATTTTCGTTAATGCTTGTTATTTCTCAATACCTGACAAATCGTTAGAGATAGACCCCTAGTTACTATTAGACACTAATAGGAAATCATATATGGCAAATCCAGCCATGCTACTGGATTTGACCTTGAACAACCTTGAAGGTCAAAATCCATATCGGGTACATTTTAGCATACAGCCTCCACAAAATTGGGTCAAGCCATAGCAAATATTCATGGATGACTTTCGTATTTGGAAAAGGACTTCCCTAGGTTATCATACATGCTGGTGTAGATATACGGTGTAATGTGCCTTTTCGTTCAACTTTACGGATAACATATGTGAAAAAGATTGTTCTGTGCATTAACTCCCAGAATCCGGGGATAATACTGGTCATATTGCATAAATGTTATCCGTAGTAAGTGCCATCCTTGAGATGTATGGGCATTATTGTGGTTGACATAGTGTGCACACAGTACACATGACTTCCCCACTAATTTTCGTTAACACTTGTTAACTGTCAATACTGGGCAAACCATTAGACAGTCTAGTTATTATTAGACACCAACAGAAAATCATATATGGTGAATCCAGCCATGCTATTGGATCGGACCAATTTTAGCCCTTTATGTGTATAGAGTGGCCAAACTTACACCTATGCTTTCATTGAAAATGTACTAAGACCTCATATGTGGAGTGTTTGACAGGGCCATTACATTTATTTGTCCCTAAGTGACCTTGGTGACCAATGTCAAGTTCACGTTGACTTGCTATAGAAAAAATGAAATTACTCCAAGGTTGTAACTGTGTTTTGATGCTCAAAAACGTGATGCCTCCCCGCATTGTAGGAAACCAACTGTCTAGTTACCTGCATGTATTTGATCCTGTCTTCAGTAGTTTGGACATCGTTTTCTTTTGTGAAAATTGGCATTGCTAGTTAAGTGTGGTTAAAAGCAGTGGTGGAGTAACCAGTAGCACAACTAGGTTTCATTATAATAATTAGACCTTCATTTTAAGACCATTTTGGCCAAAATGGAGAACATGGTCAGCATGGTGTTTTGAAAACACTTTCCGAATGTTAAAGTAGAACTCAGATTTACCATCAATTTATTAATAACACAATTCGTACATACCATAGCTGAACATCTTCTGTACGTATTTTGGGGGAACAGTACACAAGTTCTGAGTGTTGCCTTTGGAGTTTTCCCTTGCCATTGAATGACAGATTACTTGTAATGCAGTTCTTGTACCCCATTGTTTCAGCCTGACATTGATGCGAGTGAAGTGACCAATGAGTCTCCTGCGTGGGGCATGTGACAAAGGCCCCAGAGGTTACCCAGATGTTCTTTCAAGGTTCGAGAAAGACATTGTGAATTTAGGAACCTTAATGTCAGTTCAGCATAATCATCATGGCCCTGCGAAATGTGCTACTCTTGGGTGGCAATGGCTTCATCGGCGGAGAAGTGTTGACGCAAATATTGGACAGTGAGACACAAATGAATGTAGTTCTGCTCAACCGAGGCCGAAGCTGGGACTGGTATGACAAGCTAGCCAGAATCTCACAAGTTTATTCTAACATTAAATGGAACAGAAAACAACCATTATCAGAGTGTTCCGAACTGCTAAAGGTCTTAGAAGAACTGGGACGTTTTGATCATGTGATCGATTTCAGTGGCTATGATTCTCAGGCTGTTAAGTCATCATTAGATGTCCTTGGCAAGCACACATCATTGTATATATATGTCAGCACGGATTCAGTGTATGAGGTATGTGACAAAAACCATACGGGACCTACCAAGGAAACCGATGCAAGGCTTCCCACAGATAGGCAAGAGAGAAAGAAGAGAAAACGGTTGGACAGCTATGGGTACAAGAAGCTAAAGTGTGAAGAGGTCCTTAGAAAGTACCAGGTAGAAAATTCACAACACAGGGGTGTGTTTCAGTACCTGATACTACGTTTGGCTGATGTTATTGGTCCACGAGACACAACAGGTCGATGGTGGCTATATCAACTATGGACTGAATCTGCCTTTGCGTGCAGTCTACCTGTGTATGTGCCAAGTAGTATTCAGCACCGTTGTATCAGTCTGGTGTATGTGAAAGACATAGCCTCGCTAATTCTCAGAATATTGACTGCACAGCCATCTACTCTAGCACCATGTCTAAACCAAGCATTTAATTTGGCTTGCACTGAGGCCTGGACAGTAGCAGAGTTACTGCAGAACATTAGAAATGAAATTACAGCAAGAAATGGATCGGTGTTAATCCAGTATTCTGCTGACTCGAGCATACCACAAATTTATCCATCTGTCGATAAGGGCCCGCTCGATATTGAAAAAGCACAGAGCTTGCTGCGGTGGAGTCCGACACCGCTTAACCAGGCCGTGGCTGATTGTGTCAAATTCTACACCCAGGCTGCTACCAGCAGTGACATGAAGATTATACAGCAAAAAAAGGACGTTTATGAAGACCTTGTCGATGACCTTCGGGTCTACGATGAAGAATCATACAATGGTCTGCTTGAAAAACTGAAGTTTCTCCTAGATATTAAAGAGTGATGCTTGTGTGATGTCTCGCTGTGACTGGAAGGCTAGTTTGAAACATTGGATTTGTTAACTTTCAACTTTTGTGCAACGTAATAAATAGATGTGAGAACTGAGGAGGTAGGGTGTTGATTCACAGTTGACATTACCTTAAATGCTGAGTACTGTGTGGTTTGATAATTATGGCACAGGGTGTAGCCATTACCTTAAGAAATATCGGCAAGTATAGTTAGCTCACCTAGCACTCTGTCGGTAGGACTCATGATCCATGACACCAACTACAGTACCACTCCATTTGGCCAAACAAGTGTGGTCTCTTAAGGCGGGTGGTCTTTCGTGCCAGGTTCAGTTACATTGAAATGTAGGACCTGTCAGGACTATCTGGTCTTTCAAGACAGGTGGTCTCTCATGGTAGTGGTCTCTCAAGATCAGTTTCATTGTATCTCTATTATAACATTTATATGAAGATATTAGGCGTCAGACTATAAAGGCACAGACTCAAGGTGGGTAATGGAGAGTAGACCTGTATCCCTTCCCCTGTGCAGCGCCCCAGCCAAAATCTGACTTTCCACATTATAAGGGGTACACATGGGTCTATGTAATATGGCCCGATGTGAGTTTTATTTTTAACAGAGAACTTTGAATCGCATATCATTATTTAAGACCCGTCCTTATCTGAATCGTATATCAATATTTAACAGTCATGGCGAGTCGCATATGTGTAGTGTGTTTGATTTTGTCTAAAGGCCCTAATATCGTGTAAAGGAGCACAGTTAAAACTAATAGGAAGTCATGTATTTGGACCCAAAATGTGTTATTAGATTTGTTCAGTGACATCGAAAGGTCAAGGTGACCCATATTTCGAACGTTTAAATCACAGAAAGGAGTACTGGGAGTCTAGCTGCACTATCAGATTTGACCTTGAGTTATGTTTACAGCTCAACTTCAAGGTCACACACATATCACACTCTTTATCTCTCACAAACGAGTGGTGATGGCATGCGTTACTATGATTGACCAATACTGTGGAGTAAGAAGTCATTTATGGGGAGACCAGTTGTACCATTTGACCTTGAGGAAGTTTCAGATTAAATTCAAATGTAATATTTCAAAGCCTTAATCTCTGACATGAATAGTCAGGTATATATGTTATTATTAGCCACTACTAGGGTGATACATGGTAAGTCTACTCATACCATTAGATTTGAAACTTGAGTGACCTTGAAATGCCAAATTCAAGGTCACTCATATTTCATTCTCTTGTATCTCAAAAGTGGGAGCTGGGGTATATATTACAGTTGACCACTACTAGAGAAGTTGCACATGTGTATGGGTGGCCAGTCGCACCATCATGTTTGGCCTTAAGTCTGAAAGGTCAGGTTCACTCAGTCAAATCGGCCGATATTTCAAGATGTTCTGCTGAGACTTTTGGTTCTCGGGTGATATCGCTGAGGACGTATGGGGGATTTCTGATCACATCGGAGTCATTCCATGCAATAGCATTCCATGCAATGTTCAGAAATTGATTTATACCCTAGAATCCAGTCCTCTTGGGGGTAAACACATACACAATATTAGTGGGAACTTCCTTGTCCTACACGTGGCAATGCCATTCCCTTTATTCAGTGTACGCCTTTCATATCACCCTGTATATACACTTTCATACGCCCTCTCTATATAGCCGTAAATTCCATGTAGGACTTCCTTTTAGTGTTCAATAGGAACGTACGGCTTCTGAAACAAAGATTTGAAATGAGTGACCGTGTACTTGACCTTTTAGTGTCATTCAAGATCAAATCGGATGGTGTAATTAGACTCGCCGTGTATGGCATCCTATTCTAAGTATTCAAAAGTAACATACCGAGTGGCCTTGAATGACCTTGAAAGATCAAATTTATAGTATAATTGAAAATGACCTTCAGTATCAGTCAAGGTCATATCTAATAGCACATTTAGCCTCGACATATAGCCGTAAATCAATATGGAGTAAATATTTCAAGCCTTTTTATTAGCTGACATAATGTAAGACGTTGTTAATCATATGTTGGATTGTATAACAGGGACATTAAAGACACAAGACATTTTGTTACAATCATACATAACTAGCAAAGATTAAAAAAGGACTAGTGAAGTACACGTGTAAAACTGCTAAAAATACACACAATCACAGTACATGGTAGCTTAAAATCGTCTACAGATTCGTATCATTTCTTATATCCCATGGTACAAGCGAATACCGAAAAAAGGTGAATTACACACGTAAGACTATTAAAAGCACACACAATCTCAGAGTAGCTTAAAATTGTCTACAGGTTCGTATCCTTTCTTATACCCAATGGCACAAGCGAATTAAAATAACGCTGAGTTTTTATCTTGGGGAGTGAAAGACGACTCCGTCCCTCATTGGGTATGGCACATCACGCGACAATGGGAGTAAGTGAAACAACTTCTTGTCCTTACATTTGAGATTGACATCCCGGGGTATACTGTCCTAAAGGTCCTCTTTTGTACCATTTCAATACCGTCCGATGATACCCGGCAAGTTAATGTGTCCAACTTGGCATGCATATTTAACCACCGGGCATATTAAGGATAAGGGGACTCTTATCTACTTTGTATTATCTGGGTTGATACGCATGCTGTTTTCCTGTGACCACTTGGAGGCTACATCCACAGACGCCTGCAAGCTTCCCATCGAGTCCCAAGGGGGACACTTCGTTACGTACATTGATTGTGTCGTCGTCCACGTACTTCATTATGGGACAAGGGGACAAGGGTTTTTAAAAAACTTACAGGTCCGTTTACCGTACCATGGGGTAGACCACCTGTCTGCTGGACGTGGCTAGGGTAATGGTTATGAATCTTAATTAACCCGCTGTACCCTGTCCAAGAGGAATGCGCCCATCCGCCTAACAAGATGGGGAGGGATGCCGAGGTCGGTTGGCTTCCAGAGCAATACATTGTGCTTGATGCGGTCGAACGGACGTTGGGTTAGGTAGTGGAATGACGTTCAGAGTTACTGCATACTTTTGAACACTGAAAGGATACCAAATGTAGCCCCGACACAGCAAATAGACGCGAAAAGCTATATCCATAAGGGTTATAATTGATAAAAGGAAGATAAAAGAAATTGAAAGGGAGTATAACAGGAGAGAGTTAGCTTAAAATTGACAGTTTGAGTGCTAAAGACCATTCGGACTTCTAGCGACGCATTAATCATCTTAGCACCACCACTCCTGTGACCCCCAACCCAAAAGGTCACAGATGAGCAAGAAGTTTTAGACCATCCGAAATCCCAATTCAGTGGTCTTTAGAACAAATTTGATTCTCTTTTAGACCAGTTTGATATAAAGCACTACAACGAATACCTTCCACGAACGACAAAAGTGGAAAGTGGCCCAGATATAAATCAAGGCACCGAATGAACTCAAAATAACATTGACATGTTGAAGGCCAACCATGCCTCTTATATTTTCTCTGTACTTACCCCCTGCTCCCCAAATTTGGCCCGTTTCGCTTTATGGTCGCACGTTTTTGAGATACAATTTGTAATTGACGTTTTTCATTCCCCATGATTATGATGCAATGCAGAATGTGAAACTTTCGAAAAAAACTTGTTAGACATCTGACACTCAATGGTTTTGTACAACGAAAGGGTATTTTTATGAGGACATTGGGATCAAAAATCAGGAGAGGTTTGAAATTTGGCAGATGACACATTTTGGCAGAATGTCATATTTTGCATTGATTTGTGAGGGTGTAGCATTTTGAAATTTTTATCTCGCATAGCGTCCATAATAGCGACAACGACAAATATTCGTGATAAATTGGAAATCCCTTTTTCAAAACCTGAAACGAAACCGCGTACGGCCGTATTGGATTGGGCAACTAACAACTAAAATTTGAAAAGAAATACGTGTTATAAGTAAGACAGGCGAATTTTTATTTTTGAGCTCTGCCGGCACAGTCAAGCCAAGAGTACTATCTTGGTCAAGCAGCTCTAACATGGTTTGATATCCGAAATTGTCAATATAGCTGCCTTTCTATAAAATATGGCATCGAGCCGTTTGAAAGTTACTGAGCAGACGCTTTTTACGGACGATGGACGAAGGATGCCCATTCCGCGACAGTAATCTATTGACATGGTCAAACAGAGCTACAATCAAGCTTATTAGAAATTCACACGAACCGCGTAATACGAGGTACAGTAATTCAACATCCAAAGCGAAGCGTAACGCACCTCCGAGTTATGGTTTAGGCTGAGATGAGACGATGAGGCCAGGCTATATCTATTCGCCTTTAATATTGTTGTTAGCCTGCCTCAGACAGGTGCATTATTAAGTGCCTAAAACATATAGCTGTATAAAATAAACAAGGGTCCCACAACACTTGCAGCTTGTCTTATACAAAGTATGAAAAAAAAACCTTGAAAAAATATTTATGGACCATGAATTTGCAGACCTGTCTGGTTAACCCGGACCCAGTGGGGTTTGTCGCTGCTGATACATGTACATATAGAACACATACTTATGTACCTAGAGATACATTGAATACGCTGCAAGCCGTAGTAACTAGTGCGTTTTCTGCATTAAAATCTACCAGTCACAATTAAAGGCGTCGACAATGGGCTCCAACTTTCAATGGTACGATTATCTCCTGTTTGGACTCACTCTAGTCATTGCAATGGGAGTGGGGATCTACATGGCCGTACGGGACAGAAAGAGGAGCAGCGTACAGTATTATCTGCTGGGAGGAGGAAAGCTGACCTGCATACCTACAGGGCTCTCCATTGCTCTGTCCACTGTCTCCGCAATCATTGTCCTCGGGACCACGGCTGAGGTGTACACCTATGGCATACAGATGTGTGTGTATCAGACCGCGGGCCTCTTGGGTATGATGTCCGCAGTGTGGCTCTTCGTGCCGCTTTTCTACAACCTCGGGATAACAACGCTATATGAAGTTAGTATCCATCATTCACAATTTCTCTTGTGTTAAGTGATAAAGATATGTTGTACAATCAAATGCATATTGCAATATTTTCACGGGACAATACATTTACTGACTCAGCAGGAAAAACAAGTCGTCATCCAAAATTTAAAGTTGATAATAAAATAGATACTGAAATTTAGCATTGTGGTCAATAGACACTTGGTTAAGCGACAAGCAGTCTAGCAGAGAGCCAGTGTAAGGGTTAGCAAGCAAGGAGCCAATATCTAGGGACCTCCTTTTGCATTTTAAATTTTAAAGCAGTTGGACCCTTTGTAAAATGTTTGGTGGAAAAGAGAATTGGTATTTCAAAAATATGATTTATGAATGACAAACACCACCAATGACCACAGAAAGACCTTAAAACACCAAAGACCAATAGTTTGTTTAACTTGTATACAGTGTGTATTTTCATTAAAAATTTCAAAACGGGACTATCTGGAGATAACTTTCCACTAAATTTGAGGTTTTTCCGCTGGGCAATTTCTGCGAAAGCGTATTTTATTGACAGACGAACGGACGAAATCGTGTGCTTTAAAATTATGATACTAAAGCGGCTGATACTTGTCATATACTGGAGTATCATTTTTTAATTAGAATACAAGCGTTGCGAATACAAGGCGGCGCTAATAGTCTCAACGTGTTTTCAATATTAGCAGCTCGTTTTGAATATTAGCAAACCGTTTTAAACAGTAGCAACACGCTTTGAATATTAGCAACGCATTTTAAATATTAACAAGAAAGACCGGTGGTAGAGCGGAAAATCCCGCCTGCCCACTGACGACCTTATATGACATTAAGACTATCATAGTAATACACCAGATGTAACTGTAACCTACAGATGCCTTCCCATTCAATGGCTAAGTAATCCGGGCTGTGATCTGTCAAGGTCACCCAAGGCCAAATCTGATTGTGCCATTCTACTCTCCATATGTTGTTTTCTATTGACATTTCATAGTAACATATAGCCTAACTTAGCGCTTTACGAGATATAAGGGTTCAGAATCCGAGTGATCTTGACTTGGATCTTTGAAGGTCACTCAAAGTCACATGTGATGGTGCCATTCGATTCCCCATATACGGGTTCCTATTGATCGTTAATAGTAACATATGGCCTAACTCTGCTCATTTGCGGGATATAAGGGTTTGAAATCTGCGTGACCTTGACCGTGACCTAGAAACTGAATTTCTAATATTACAAATGAACTTCTAATACATGTATTAGAAAATAAACATTAAATTCCATTTTGGCACCCCATACAAGAGCACCAAGGATTAAATATTTTAATTCTTTCGTTTCATGGAGCCTTAGATCCTGCAAATGGCGGAGAATTGTGTTTCTGCTATCTCGATGTAGATCCTATTGAGGTTAGTTCTACTTTTTAATGGTGTTTTATTTTATGTCTATGGTGTCTTATTCCTTGTTATCTGTAACTGTAGGTCAACTTTTGTCAGTCATCGTGGCTTTGGTTTATTTCATTTTGCTGAAACGTCAGACGATACTGGTGGGATTGGTCTTATTTGGCCCCGCCACCGCTCTGGAATCAGGTAGGTAGTATGCAGTGCGCTTGAGATTTGCGAATTTCCAATTGCACTTATTGCATGGTAGTAGATTGGTTGGTGTGTTTGCGTATAGAGCATACTGGAGCACGGGGTAATAATTTAGTAGCAGGATTTGTAGAGCGGAAAAAAATCAAAGCAATGAATGATGGGAGTGGGGTACTCTCAGAAACTCAAATCATACTTACTGAAAAAACAAGAAAACACTCGCCCTGTTCTTCTCAACCAGTTTAGCCACACCACGGTAGTTCTGCTGCATCAATAATTGACACGTTGTTGATTAATGGGACATTGTATAGTTTGCGAATGTAGGTAATATTGGAAAATCGAATTTCTAAAATAAATGTCACAAAATCTTATTTATAACAGAAAATATCGAATTTGTAAAGTACATGTACAGGGATGCCGTATGTTACCTAAAGTGGCGTCTGTTTTGTTCTCCGACCCTGCTTTAGGGGGTGTAGTGATATGGCAGACATAGTAAGCTATAGTAGGGTAGGTGGCCGTTGCAGTAACATTCAAGTTGGTCTCAAGAAAAAAGATAAGAGAGAAGCGAGGTCTTAATTGTCTTGGGGATCTATCTTGCTGGAGAGAACACTACTAGACTTGCTTTCACGCAATTAACCCACAAGCGACTTCTTTCTCTTCATATTCGTGTACACTAATTACCTTTTTTGCTCCAGTGACTAAAGTGCCCTTCTGGGTTACATTGCTGGTTGTAGGAGTGGTTGGAGTTGTATACACAACCATTGTGAGTGTGTAACAAGAAATGTAAGGTGTCATTTCCTAGAGTCATATGCCAATGGGCCTTTAATTTGAATTCCCTGTGTGGCATTCTTCAGTTCCATTATGTTAATGAGGGTATATGAAAGAAGTAGAATTGCTAAATAATAAAGTATGAACGAATGAACATGAACAGGTAACTTGTTTCGAAAAAAGTGCAATAAATTCGAGTATGGTGAAGGCTATGCATAACGCCAAGAGTAATAGGGACACAAACTAGGATTTAAAGACAGCTATTTCAGTCCCATTCCACTACTGAATAGGGCTGCCTCAGAATTCAGGATAGTTTTTAAAGCCAATGCTCTTGGCTAAGCGTACATACGTTTCTTTTCTAGGGAGGCATGAAAACCATTATATGGACAGATACTATCCAGGGCCTGATCATGATAATGGGGCTGATTGTCATTCTCATCACAGTAAGTGCTAGGACGTGGACATGATTCACAATTTCTGTATCATAATCGTGTGTGTTGTGCAACTCATTATTAATAGTATCCTGTAATAGGCCAGCAAAACATGGTTAATCGCTAGTTGACTCCAATAACTCTAAACTGTGTTACATTTATTTCTATTTCAGGGTATCCTGGAAATAGGCAGCTTCAAGCAAATATGGGACGCCGCATACGACATGGGCCGAATTAACTTCTTTAAGTATGTAGAGCATGACCGTTCATGACAATTGGGATAAAGTTTTTCGAGGGTACAGAAATAGTATACAATCTAACAGGCAAAGTGTTTACAACTTACGAAAAAGAACAAGCAGAAATGTATGTTTGGATGGATAGTTGTTTGGAGACATGGACTAATGGGCGTTCGGATGGACGAAAGAAGGGGCAGACTGAATGCGATAAGACGAGACGAAAAAGGACAGAAACGAACAGATACGGACACTTAAGAACCCTAGAAGGAATAAAAGAAGACAAAGAAAGAAAGAAAGAAAGTAAGAAGGAAAGAAAGAAAAAAGAAAGAAAGAAAAGAGAAAGAAAGAAAGAAAGAAAAAAGAAAGAAAGAAAGAAAGAAAGAAAGAAAGAAAGAAAGAAAGAAAAGTGTAGGCATTCCTGGAAGTAATGCATTCAATTGGGGCACTTGATCTCTTATCCCCAGCTTAAACCCTGATCCATTGCAACGAACGTCTTTCTGGTCCATGGCAGCTGGGGGCTATATATTTGGTTTTTCGCTTGCGACGACCCAAACCTCACTGCAGCGGTTCTGTGCCACATCGGATATCAGCCAGGCTAAATGGTAATCAAAGTGTCATTCACCAAAAATATGCTATGTCAAATATTTCCTCGCTAATTCTTAATTTTCCAACACAGAGCAGGGATATATTGATCATTATGTATTTGTTGTTATACCCCCAGAACAATGCCTCTCATACTAAATTATTATGGATACGCTTGCAGTTAACTGAGTGTTACTGCACGGTGTAACTACAAGAAACGTGAAAGAATTTTCTATAATGACAAGGGTATAACGAAATATATAGCAAAAAAAAAAGGGAAGAGCCACGCAAGGAAGGGATTTTTTATTGCTACGGACAGATGTGCAGGCAGTCCATATCACACCACACCCACTTACGCCATTATTTTTAATACAACTATTCCTTAAATCATACGCCTTTTCAATATATCGTGTCTATTTCCGAGGCGATGTCTTAAACATTTCTTTCAATAACACAACTCCATCAGCATTACTATCCCCCCCCCCCTTAGGACCAATACCCAAAATATCTATCCTAAACTCTTTGTTACATTTCACAGTTAAATGAAAAATGTATTTCATCTTCCACCTCAGCAAAAAAAGGGACATTTTCTGTCTGCAACAGGTTTGTTGCGGTACCTTCCAACTTCTATTTTTAATGGTTAATATTCCGAATCTAAACTGGGCTAATAATGATCTTTCTCGTCTACTCATACCTGTAAG
>JAAUYG010209703.1_pt1 | contig 15479 bp, 9 predicted proteins | sample 7278091 | NCBI WGS metagenome assembly JAAUYG01 (sample SAMN14350201, study PRJNA611818) | marine sediment metagenome | isolation source: surface marine sediment (0.6m) | place: French Polynesia: Moorea | collected 2018-08 | reverse complement strand
CCCCCCCCCCCCCCCCCCCCCCCCCCCCCCCCCGCCCTTTCGTTTTCTGTCGTTCGGTCGTTCTGCGGCAAAGTCTTCGCTGTCCGAGGCCAAAGATACCAAGCTGAACCTGCAGTGGAGGATGACTGGGACCTCCCACTGGTTCACGTTCTGCCTGGTGAAAAAATAAACACCTCAATTTCTGCGTCTTCGGTCGGACTCAGTCCCTGGATGTTTGTTGGTCGAGTCTTGATGGGTTGTCATCACGGACAGGTGGTTCAGTGCTTTACTCGTGTTTCCTTCAGCAGTTGCTCAGGGATCTTCAAGGGCAGCAGTCGGTGGAGGAGGGGATCAACAGACTCGGGTATTTTCAAGGGCACGAAACGGAACGTTTCATTTACTGCTGGGTGAAACTTACCATCTGGTGATCCGTATCCGCGCTAACTGCTGGAACTTAGACGTGGATACGATTCTCGCAGTCCTGGATTCTAGTCAGGAAACCAAAGATTCTCGAGAGGGCCCTGCTTACGGTCTTTGAGGGAACTTGGGCCCTAAAATTACGAGTTCAACCCAAAGGAGCTTCACTTCCTGACCCCTCCGTCCGCCACAGGGAACAAGTCACCTCAAAATGCAAGAACATTTGAACCTGACGCTTCCTGAACGGATCAACAGGAATCGAAAACACGCAAGCTCGTTTGTGGCCAGGAATGGAAGTGCAGAATGGCAAATGCGCCGCTATCAATGAACACCCACGTGCATATTGACTGCGAAAACTGAAATTGAAAGTTTTGTTCTTGTGATCCTGTTCAGGGCAGTAAAATGTAGTTGGGTGCTAAGTGCAGTATGTCGGAGCCTCCCTCCCTCCCCCTCCGACCTTTGAGTGAGACGTATCCCGCCGGTGCAGGTGATTATCTCCTGTCAGTGATCAAAAGCTCCGCGGTGGATCCCACTCATCTGCTGCCTGCACCGCATCTACAGGCCACAGCAGGGGGTCTACAACTGGACTTCTGTCTCATCTGTTTTCTGTAGCTGATTTCTCGTTCTGGCACAGATTTATATCTATGGGTTCTGGTTTGGGATGTCTGAGGTTTGCTTTATTTCGCTGTGGCACCACCATAGAGTAAAGCACTGGTGGCTAAGCGGTCAATCAGTGTCTGAAAGAAATTTGTGGTTGACACTCGTTGATTTCAACACTGCGTATGTTGAGTTGAGGCCTTGTTTTGGAAAACATTAGCTTCTGTTGAGAGCTGGATAAAAACACTGTAAGCGGTCAATCCAAGTTTGATGGAAATTTGTGGGCAACACTGCTTATGTTGGGTTGAGGTTGTTTTGGAAAGCAGTTGTGTTGGTGTGATGAACACGAGGTTGTCTCAAAGCTTGAGAAGGACAATTGAAGAACAACCACGCGAAGCTATTTTTGGCACTGCTGAGTTTGTTTTCTCCAAGAAGAGAACCTTTGTTTTCGTCCATGAGGTGCACAGAACATTGACATCGGCTCCAGTTTAGCTTGTCTTGTGAGGCGTATCCCGTGTGCGCATACCCCAGGTCCCTTCGCAGAAATGCACAATGCGTGCAGTGCGTGGGTCGTGAAAGCACAGACCAGTCAGAACGAAAGAAAATGCGAAAGACCACAGAGTTCCTGAGAATGTCTCCTGTTTGCTAATTATCCAAGAAAGGTATCCCCTGCAGCGTGTGCTGTACCGCGCACAGGAGCCGTGGGCTTTTCCTCTCAATAATGAATGCGGAAAGTCCACAAATTGAGCGATGTCATTCGGCATCCCCTTGGCCGGCCCGTACTGTACGGGTTAAGCAACCCAACTGATATCTAAGCGAGAAACCACCCATAGTGTGGAGGCACGCAGGAATCTGCAACTTCCAACTTCCGGTGTCAGCGCTGCCATTGGGGGTAAATAAAACTCCCTTACATCTGACCCTCGGTCTCATATCAAATTCATGGGACCTACTTTGGACCTTTTTCCCTTGCCAGAAACAGTTACCCAGCAAACCATAAGGTACGTTGGGGGGGGTGACAGGGTGCAGTGTATTCTCCCTGTCCAAAATGGAGGGAGGGTAATCACCCCGCTGACACAGTGAAGTGACTTGGTGCTGATTTGTCCAAAACACTTCGAAGTGGAAAGGACACTGAAGAGCATGAAAATGCCCAACCAAGCCAAAATCTGATGGCCAAACACAGCTGCAATTGTGCCAAAAATGTCCAAATCACCAGTCCCATTGAGTAATTTGTGACGAACTGACCCTTCACACGTCTCGCAGCAGTTCTCGCAGTGGCATGAAATGAAGCCTTTCATCGTGAATTTCAAGCTCATTACGGAAGCTTGCCTTCAGACATGTCAAACTGGATGCAAAACTGGATGTAGAACAACGTTAGGCGGACTGGATTCATTACATAACAGCCGCGGACTGTTGTTGTTGCTGTTATGATCAGCCAGATGTAGATCTGCCGTGTCAGCAGGATTTGTGCTCAAGACTCCAGGTGTGTGCCCCTATCTCCCTATTGGCTGGCAAAGATTGAGCACTGGAGTACTTTGAGTACTCGTAATGAAGTATCCGATGCAAGTACTCCGTCCGTATTGTACTGCACAGTCTCGCTGATATGAAATACGAGAAAGTCTTATTGTTGCACAGAGAAACCACAGGAAAAACAAGGGTGCATAACAGCGAAAACGAGGGTGCTTTTCAGCGTCAAGGCTGCTGTGCTCAGATGAAAGGGGTCCTTTGTCTGTGGTGACGACAACAACGGCAATTTGACTCATTTCAGCCACAACAACTTAGCAGCGCGGCCTAAAAATGAAAGAAATCGCAGAGACCCCCCTTTCGTCTGTTTGATGACCAGGCATTGTCTCCTTTTGCGACCAAGATTTTTGCGAGATGCACAAGCCAGCCATTCATTGCTGTTGGCAGGCATGGCGGTGCCATTTGCGGAAAGATGAGATGCCATCTCAGATGGAGATGAGAGTGGAGGTGGGGTTGTCTGAAAGGGCAGGGGCTCACGTAACACTAGTCCACTAGTCTGTGACTAGTGAAAATCAGCTCCAGACTAGCAGAAAAGGCCAAAAAAGGCCTCCCACTAGTCCGGATTGACTAGTAAGGTCAAAAGCTTACGTGAGCCCCTGAAGGGGATGCCATCTACAACGCTACACCAGTCGACGGCTCTGGAATGAAGATGAACAGCAGAAAGGAACTCTTCTTTCTGCAGTGCCAGGAATCGGCGATGCCAATTTGCAGCAATCTCGTCTCGACAGACAGGAATAGTTCACGCACTTGTTCACCCGGCTCTTTCGTGTTCCTAGTGCCATTGCCAAGATGAAATCTGGAATTCCAGTTCGGTGCACTAGTTCTGGATGTGTCAATTTTGTCTCCTGATTGAAGATGACGTTTCTTCGTACGTGACTGCGTCTCTGTTTAGGCAAACGAGACAGTTTCGTGTTTGTCTGGCGGTTGTTGAATTGCGTCCGGGACTCTACATCCGACACAGGCTCCTAGATTACAAGCTCAAGTTTGCAAAATGCGAATCCAGTTCAGCATTTGCGGTCTTGGGAGAAGTCTTTTCTCTTTGCTGTCTGTTTTCAGATTCTTTGTTTGACAACTCTGATAACCCAATTGATTGTAGGCTGATTCGCCAGTGATGGGAACTGTTTTCTGGGAGATTAGATGGGAACAACATGCGCAAGTGTATCTTGGCCAGGAAGTCTCCGTTTGAATCAAATCAACCATTTGTTCGGCTGACCAACTGTTGTCAGTCGGCCAACTTTTCCTTGACCTTGACACGAACGAGGACACCCCCTCCCAGGGAGAGACAACAGGAAACAAAACTTGTAACGGGAACTGTCACATCCCTCCCCCGCCGGGAGTTGTTTCGTCCAGCACTGGATTTGTTTCCATTGAAAGTGCAGTTTTCACTGCAGGTTTTGCGGGGAGGAATTGGTCTTTGAGGCGTGGTATTGGACAAAGACTTTGCGACCAGTACCAGGGTTAGATCTGTGCACGTTCATCGTTTTCGCTCAACAAAAAAGACAGGTCTACCTAAGTTGCCTTTTTCTTCACTCCGCAGTGTATTCCAGCAGGAAAAAAGATGCCGCCGTTTGCAATAACTCTGGTTTCTTTGTGCTAAGGTCGGCGGCTATTGATTTGTTGTCAGCTTTCTTGTTTTGGCTCATCCCCCCCCGAAGTTACGAATGAGAGATCTCCTGTGTGAAGCAGAATCGTCCTCGCAGTAAAACACAGAAAATCACAAGGCTCTTACGGACGGTTCTGCAATGAGCCATTCACTCATTGGCATTGATTGGTCGTCATGCGAGGGTTGAACGTCCTCTCTCTCTGTCGCGTCTGCAGGGGGAATTATCGTGTTCAGCGCCTGGTTGGGAGGGAGGGTTCTTTGGTCGTCACTTTGACAAGTGGGGGCGTTCACCTGAAAAACGTCCTGTTCCAATCTGGAACTGCAACTGCAACCAGAATTCTTGCAACATTGAACTCAGACCAGGCGTTGCCATACAGGGGCTAAACGCCGCAAAGTGGCAGAAGAAAAGTTGGGAACAGTATCAGAGGAGGTGGGAGAAGGCCAAATGGATGGATAGAGGGAAGAATGGGCACAGCAATGTTTTGGGTGGCCAACGGTCCCTTGGGGCAGATGGACAGACATCTCAATCGGGGCAGGCACCGTGACAGACAAACCGATGGAGGGACATTTATGATGGCGATCCCCTCCGTGTCTTTGAGTGAAACGGGAGAATAATGGGTTTCCGTCTGTGACAGTTCATTTCCCGGAGTGGGACAAAACATGGTGAACGAGCTGGAACACACGGTCAGTCGTAAATCCGGCCAGAAAACAGTGATGCTGACAACACAGAGAGGGATGTGTGATGTCTACACAACGCAGGATTAAGGATTTAGTAGCCAGAAATTGCGTTGCCATTGCTGAAACTGGCTGGCTTCATTGAATGTGTCCCTCTTTATGTGGCTGCGGTCGGGAGATTGTCTACGGAATGGAGCTCGTATCTCATATAGGTTCTGCTTTGTTCCAGAGATATATGCAGCTACCATAATCACCCACGAAAACGCGCACTTTGTTGCCTGAATTTGAGCATGGAAAATAGTGGTGTGCGCTTTGTATTACATGGGCATTAGTTTTGCTCTGTGTCTGTGTGGTTCAAACCAGCCTTTTGCTCTGAAAGTTGGAGGGTGTGCTTGATTTTCGAGTGGGTTGATTACGGTTCGTATTTTTAGCCGCGTCTCAATCCGGCGCAGTTGATTGACGCCGGCTTTTCGCTTTGTCGGCGCACAATGCGGCATTCAGCGTCGGCAGCAGCGGAACTGTGCCGGGTAATTCCGCCGGGAGGAACGCAATTGAAGTCACTAATTACAGCCTTTTCTTCTTCTCTTCGGTTTTCCCTATTCTCTTCCTTCCCTGTTTGATTGTTCCCAGGGTTTGTCGTCAGCCATGTTTCGGTAGGTTTCAATTTCTACATTTTAGTGTTCTGGAATTCCCCCCTTTTCTCTGCAAGACAATAGAGATGTGTCTTCATGGAGTCAGGGACTTATCGTCGTTGTGGAAGAACCCACCCTCCACTCGGGACCGTCAACTCGCCACTCCCACCCGGACCCCCTCTGGGCTGGCCCCCTCCAGGCTGACCGAACTCCCCAACCAGACGACCTTCTGAATCCCACCCGCACCCGTACCCCAGATCCCGATCATGGGCATGCGCGGTCTTTATGCTGATCACAAAGTGATACAGACATCATGGGATGGGGGTAATGCCCGGTGGCATGTTAAATACGCTCGTATCTGTCAGCTGTCAATGAATCAGCTGCCTTTTCCCACAAAAACTGCGTTTTGTGAATAATTGCTGTGTTGCAATAACAGATGCAGCTGGAAATTACATTGGCAACTAATTGTGCAGACTGTATTGCGTCCTGAAATTGATTTGCTTTCGCTCAAAGAAAAAAATACGCACGAAGCTGCCTGCGTATTTTGCATTGTTGCTGACCGAAGTTTTGCAGCTCTGCGGTTTTGAATTTCCAATGTTCAACTGGACTTGCTATTATTGACTCTCCCCAGAACAGCCAAGCTCAGTTGTCTGCAGCCACTGGTATTCTGTCTGGGTCTGGTTCCTTTGGTCTGGTAAAAGCAAAAGATCAAATGTGGCAGACGAGGCGTGGGAGCACACAGTGCTGGCAGTGGTGGGCCAGTGATAGGTAACTGTTTTGTGCGACTAATTTCACAGAGATTGACCCGTCTCCCCTATCCTCGTGACGTGATCCGTGGAGTTTTCACAAGGATTTCTAGTTTTCTGCGATCAACCCCAGAGACAATCGATCTTTCATTTGAAAAGTTTCCGAACGTGGTGTTGTCAGGTCGACATTAGTAAGTAAGCATGAGATGTTTGCTCAGATCTTGAGGATTTGGGAAAGAAAAGTCTTCTCGACAAGGGTGGACGTTTTCAGTTGCAGAGGAATAAGCAGTGAATCCACTGATTGCCCAGTGATCATCTTGTTGACCCTGGGGAACACTTGTAAGTTCTGTGACTGGATTACAGAGCCAGACATGCCCAATACCTTTGAAAAGGGCCAAGTGTTACACTCAATGACAGTGGCACACATTTTGGCATGCCCCCTTTACATCCTAATTGAAACATGACAAATGAGATGTGCAGTGCTGGGGCATTTTCTCATTCTGTACACTGTCAAGCTGTATTTGGACAGCACTCTGAGATGGAGGATGAATTCCTGTGGGAACTGATCACCATTCCAGGCACAGGTCAGGGGACTGTGTGTATTTCAGTGAGGAAGAATGCTGTAGTGGTGTGCTATGTTGTTTTGCTCCTGCCAAGGTCACTAAAATGGATGTCAGGTCCAGAACACGAGTTGTTCACTCTGCTTATTGAATTTGCTGGTTCATTGCGACCTAACTGTGCTGTTCATTCTGTTTCCGTTTGTAGAATTGGAAACGATGCCTGTTCCTCTCCTTGCCCTCTGGGACAAATTTCAGATGTGTGCTGTCATGTCTCAGAAGCATTTCCAGCACAACACATGCATGGCAGGTTGCATGAGCATCAGATTCGGGCTTATCCGAAACAAAGATATTCACTCGGAGAAGCTGCAGTGGGATTCTGATCAATCTTGGATAAATAAATGAGCTTATAAAGCTATTCTGGCAGGCCACACCCGTTGTATTTATTTATGGTTGTGGTAATCAGCTTGAACCTTGTGCCCTGAGTCCGGACTGGATCACTGGGACTCCCGGAATGCTGCGGATCTGTGCAGTGAACCTGTGCCTGGACGGAGCCCTGTCCACTGACCCCTGGGGATGGTAATGCCGGCGGGGCTGGATGAGCATGGGAGGCCCAGCCGCTGTCAGCGCTTCAAACCTGTCATTGCACCCCCAACATCATTCTTGCCATTTCCACATGGGAAAAGCTGGTTTCCACAACACAGCAAAACTCGTACCCACCACACACACGGTGACCCTAGTGGACAGTGATGCCAAAACTAGTGGTTGATTGACCCTGGGGTCGAAGCACCCCTCTTGCTACACAAGGTAGCCTAAACACTGACCCTGATCCAAAAAAGTCTGGATTCGTCCAAAAAGACCAGGAGAACAGGATGCCATCAACTGGCGAGGGTGGAATTTAGGGAGCCGGTCTGACCCACTGACCCTGTGAACAATGATGCCTGGGGCTGGTCCGCGGACCCTGGGGACGGTGACCCCCGTCGAGGCCGGGGAGCGTGGGAGTCACCGCCAGGATCAATACCGGTCCCTGCGCCCCGTCTCCCGCCCGGGCCGAGCCGCGCCGAGCCGAGCCGGCGTATCGGCTTCCATGTTTCACGGTAACCTGAGCCCGTAGACTACCGCACGAAAACCACGTGCAGAGTAACGTTAGTGGGCAAATATACAAAAGTGCGCCGTATCATCCGGATCATTGCTGTCGCTGGTTTTCTCAAGATTGTTTGGAAAAAAATGCGTGGCGGATGGTCATCAACGGAGCGGGTGAGAACCCCTCTGGCCTTTGAATTCCCCAGTTACCGGGTATGTCCTTTTCGAGTTGTCCCTTTCCCGGCTCGAACTTGTGCACGGCTGCACGAACACAGCGAACCGACTAGCATTGGGTTGGCTGACTGTGTGATGGTGATTTCATCTCTGGATCTGGATGTGGACTGCAGATGTGATGCTTGTGGGTGACGAAATTGTTGATTCAGCCATCATGATTTTCAGTCACATTTCTGCACTGGAAGTGCCAAGTGGGCGTGTTGAACCTCAGCACACCAGGCAGGCCGCACACACAGTTTGAGTCCTTTTGTTCCCCTGGGGGACGACCAGGCCTTCTGACCGAAGGAAAATAAAAGGATGTGCACAATGCAGCAGAAGTGCAAACCTCGGGGCACAAGCATACATGTATGGGCGCAATACACACACACGCACACACGCACACACACACCGGTTGAACTTCAAATATTTTCAAATATTTTGTGTGTGACACCATCCTCCCCTTCCCTCGACCAAAATCTTGCATCCGCGCCTTTTCAATTATGTTCCTGTTCTATCAGGCGCTGGGAGTTTCACCAAGGTTGCAAGGAAGTCGGCATGGCAGGTCCTTTGGATCATGAAGGGCGATGCCTCTCTGTGCAAGGAACAATCGTTAAATTTGCACGATTTCCAAGAGAGTAAACGCTCCCCTTGTCTCTTCACTGATCGATTTTTTATTCCCCATGAGCTAATCCAAGGTTGGTGGGCAAACACAGAAAATGGGTTCTTTTCACATCTGTTGGCTGGTGCAGAGCAGACACAACAGCTTCGGGGGTTCGTCTACCGCAGAACATGGTTGTGGGCGTTTGCAATTTTTTCCAAGTGAAATAATTAAAACTGTGACGTTTGAGACTATGTAAAGAAAAGGAGAAAGATTAACGTGTGATTTTGTGTAACTGTTTCTCAGACGAAAGACTTGGAGCGTCTGACTGGCGTGTTTTTCGCGTCAGCAAGACCTTCGGTTTCTTTTTCACCTCCACCCATGTGTAACACTGATGGACTGATTGCCAACTTCCGCCATTGACCCACCTCCCCCAGGGTGATTTTTGGCAAAGCTGTGGGAAGGGAAGTGGTGTGGTGTTTTATCCACTAGATTCGATATTCACCGTTTTGAAAGTTCATGTGTGGGGTTTCATCGCTTTGGTGACATCAAGACACCAAGGATCAAGTTCAAATGCCTTGCTTGGTCACAACGAACAACGTTTTTGAACTTCGGGGAGGAAGGCCAATGGTGCGCTTATCGCAGGATGCTTTTGATGCACTCCATCTTCGCATCTTTTGCATAACGGTGTGAATAGGGCAGAATGCAGCATGTGAATGGCAGGTCGCGAAACTCACTGCCCGCAACTGTTCATCCGTTGAAAGACCTTTTGGATCAAGGGGCGAGAGTCAGATACTGTATCAAGATTAAATGTTTTCACACGATTGTTTTGGATACGCCGTTGCGAAGGTGCCAGCCACACAGTCAAGTCTGGTTCAATCCCTGACGTAAAAATCGTTTATTTGCTCACAGCTGTTGACACAATCTCCGCAGCTCGAACTTAACATTTCTACAGCAGCGATAAATACAGAAACATCTGAGGGCGTATTCGTCAAAAGTAAAAACACACGACAGGCAAGGCAAGTCGGCTGTCGTTTTGCCAGGTACAATGTGGGCAAATAGAAACCCGACTTTTTGCGATAAATGGATAGAAACCTGATGGAATGGGAAACAAGGCGTCGTCTTCAGGTAAAATGCCTTTGCTGTTGTGGTTGTCCGTTTGGATTGTGAAAGTGAAAGATTTTGTCCACTGCCATTGCAGCAGCCTGCTGACAGTAGGATGTCACCATGTGAACTCCCGTCAATTGGGGGAGGGCATTCAGAGGCTCTTGGCTGGAGTACATTTTGGTGGATGAGTGTAACCTGGTCACGGTCATACCCAGGGCTTTGTCAACAAGCAGTCACCACTGACAATTAATTGACAGACTCAAGGTCGATGTGAGTCTATTAGGGACAGTCTGGGCATCCAATGGTTCTTGGTTGGTGGAAAATGGAATCTGTTAGGAGATGGGAATTGAGCATCCAAATACCGTATCCTGGCTTGTGACCTCATTTAGAGACGATTCTTTTATCTCAGAATGCTATGTCCTCCCCCGCCTACACCCGACAGAGACCCAGCTGGGTGGGAAAATGGCCCCATTTCTGGCTCTTAGTGTCCGATTTGGTGACAAGCTGGGAAAGTGACCAGACTCTGTGCTTACAAGAGGGGGTGGAGCGCACCAAAACAACAAAAGGGGAAGCCACCATCCCCGCCCACGTCCAAGAGATACACAGCATGGTGGGAAGGCGAAGAATTGCATTGTTGGTTGTTGAGTGTCGAGGCTGGGGCAGACGGACAGTGAGTAGATGAGTAATGCAGCCCCTGGTACTGAGACAGTGACAACGAGGTAAACTGACATGTTTTGCTGTCTGTCACAAACTGGCCCGATCAAAAGGCGTGTGTTGAAAAACCTAAATGAAATGCCTTTGCAGACAGATTGATTCAGCTTATCAGCTGAATCACGTGCAGAAGTACTGGGTATTTTAAATCCATCTTTCCATTGCTAAAACCAACTTCAGCAGCTTCTTAAGTCGCAACTTTGAGAAGAAGAAAAACGAAACCCACTCCACCCACTCGCGGTGACGGCAGATTCTGTTTTGGAATCTTGACTCCAATGGAAGTTTTTTTTCCCCGAGTTCCATTGGTTTGGAAGCACACAGGGCACCAGCGTAAAGGCACAGCATCTTACGCCTGATTTTACTGAAAGCAGCTTTTCTTGGCTGTGATTGCACATGACCTTTGTTGCTGTGCGCTGTATTGAATTCTTGCGCATCGGGAAAAAATCACGTTGGACACACAGCCAAGTGAGGTGTGTATTTGTACAGCTATGTTCAGCGGAAGATTGATGCAAAGTAATAGCTGTGAATTTCAATGTTTTCCTCACCTCTAATTCTGTTTTCTTGGGCCCAGTTCACACAGCACGCGGAGCACCTTGTAGAAGGCAGTGTGTTAATAACAGGTGCATATTGTTGCAAATGGGAGTGTACACAGATCCCAAGCAATATCAATGGAATTACAAGCAAATTTGCAAAATTGTGGAAATCTGTTAATGGGTTCTGTGTGAACTGGCCCTTGGACATTGTTATCCCTTCTGTGAAGACTTGTCTCCTGGTTGTTCCTTCCGTTTCTTTGTCGTGAAAACTGATAGCTTCGCTCTCTCTCCTTTCCGTTCTTCACCCTAGCACCAAGCAGTGCCCGTGGTGGACAGGCTTTTGTGAGGTGTATGACGACAGGATGCTTCACTGACTCAGACCCGAAAGGCAATCGGGACAATTGGGGGGGGGGTGTTGGGTTGAGCAAACATTTTTGTGGTGTCGTACTTGTCAACTCCTAAGCCCAACCACCTCAGCTTTGTTGTGGGAAGATGGAAGGGAAGACTTTTTGCAACAAACAGTTGATCGGCAGGAATGTCAGGTCTAAAGGCCTCGAGCCATTGATGTTCCAACTGGTCGAAAAATTTCTTCAGGTGTAGAAAAGGGACAGTACTTGGGGAGTACTTGCCAAGTTTTAGAAATGGGATGAAGATTACAATTGAGGTAAGTCTTAGAGAAAAAAAAATAACACGGGAAATAGACTGAAAAGGATATTTCAGGCAGGTCAGTCGCAATTGAGAAAGAACCAAGGAAAAAATTAGCTGGATCCGACAAGTTTCTGGTCTTTTTCTTCATTGTCCAAAAATGGTCTTCCTTGGAACCAGCATTTCTTGCATCTGTGCCTCATCCCATAAGTTTGGCAAGGTGTTCTCACGACCAATTCACATAATAGAACTCGGTGTGGTGTTTGTTCCTGTTTCGTGTCGCTGGAAGAGGCTTTTGTTCTGTCGCTTTTTGTCTCCAATTGTGTTGTGTGTATTGGAGTACTGTCACGATGTGCAGATCTGGGAGACTTCTCAGGTGCTGTTGTGCAAAAACCTGTTAAAAAGGTGTCGAGGACAATGACAATTCTGCGAAATCTTGGGACAAATTCTGAACTAGTTTTGCCTCGAAGGCTTTTTCCCTTTATACTCTTGTTCCACTGCGGTGCAGTCGGGGGACATGTGTGGGGGTGAAGAGGGGTTGATGGTTCCTCCACTTGGCTCATGTCACATGTTCCACGGGGGGTGGTTCAAACCTGTGTCTTCATGTCCAGTGAGAGGACACATGGGGGGTGGGGTTACACACCAAAGGTCCTGTCTTGTTGAGCCTCTTACAATGTCCGCTCCAAACACACAAGGCTTCCCAGTGGATGAACGATGCATCTCATTGCACGGGGACTTGGCTGTTTTGCACTGTGATGGATGGTGAACAGCTCCTAACGTGAATACCCGGTGCTCGCTCTGAACAGAACAGGTTGTTCACGGCAACGTGCTTTGATTTGCTTTTGATCACGCTGTTTTGAAACAAAAACAATTGTGTTGTTGGTGCATTCGCTTTGGGTTCAGTTATTCATTCACTACCATCTGAATGTATTCAGAGCACATGTTGTTTCAGGCCAGACAAAACCTTCTGGTTTGTCCACCCCCTGCGTGTGGTTGTCAACCCCCTTTCAGAAGTCTGAAGTGTCACCTCCCATGAAGATCCCTCCACTGATGTGTCACCCCACACATGCGGCAATGCGACAGTGAATGATTCGGCCAACATCTAGTTTGTGCCTTGGCTCTTATGTTTCTGTTCTTTCGCCAGATGTTCTCCAGATGTATCTCCAGCAACTTATTGGTCGCAATTCGGTTGTGAATAAATATAGCTCCCTGGCTGCACGTTGTGCACTCTGTACGAAGTGGAGGCGTACGTTTGTTTCACGTGTCACAATGCAATTGCGTATATAGTCAACAGTCAACGTTTGTTCAGAGATCCGAACAGAAAACTGCGCAAAACAACAGTCGTCAGAGCGAGACTTCAGGACATGAAAATATTTCCACGCCAGTGAGCAAGAAAATAGATCTGAGGGAGGCAGAGTTCTTTTCCAATTAGAAAAGAACGGCAGATCATCATGGTCTGAAGTGCAGCGTAGCAGGAAAAAATCTGATTGATCATTTCCGTTATCTTTGTGCTAAGATTCCTTCGGGAGACGGATCTCTTCGCAAATGCCTTTTCCACAAGATAAGTTTGAGCCACGCGGCTGCAACCAGCAAAACGGCTTGGGCGAATCATGTTCTTGTTGATTGTGGAAGACACTGCACTGCCTGCAGGAGACCCCCAGCACTGAACTGCCTTGGGACCCCTCTCCCACTGCCTACTGCTGGACCCCACCCCCAGCTGCACTGCTTGCGACAAGTGATCACGTGATGGGTCATGTGACTGCGTGCGATGTTGCACACGCGAACTGCGTCAAGGTGTGTTTTTCTGATGTCTGGTTCTGCCTTTGCAATTGTCCCAAAGTTGGCGCGGCACTACTGTCCTCGCTCCCAATTTCGATCGGCTTTCTGGCAAGGGCTTTTCACCAACAGCCTCAAGTGTCTGGTCCGGCCATGTGTTGACATTCAGCGAACGGCGTTTCTAAGCTGCTCCAAGTTTGAAGAGAGCGATGGTAGACGGACAGGGGCTGTTTTTTTGTCGCCTGGCAACTTCCAAGTGCGAGCATTCAGCCAGTGGGCACACCAGGGAAAGGCCGAAAGATCTCACGAAGATAAAACTGATCTGGATGAAGACAATGCTTTCTGGATTTCGTAAACTTTCCAAATTGTGAAAAATGTCTTGCAATTGCTATACAGAGTGCGTCAGGTTGCGCCTAAAGATGGGCTCCGCTTTGTTTTGGTTCTGGCATGGCCATGTTGATCCAACTGTGCCCAGGTGCTGTACCTTCGTGCTCCTTGAGCGTGTACCATAGACTCGGGAACAGTGTCATGTTTTAGACGAGAACCCACAATTTTGCCTCGGAAGAAATGTCAATGACGGAACAGATCGGTCGACATCCTCCATTTCAATTTTGGCCGGGTTTGTGTCTCATGCCCGCAATCTTGGGTTTGGAACTCCGTTCATTTGGTACCCCATTCATTTCTGACACGTGAATATTGAACTGATTTTATGTGGCGAATCTGATTTCGATTGGCAAGTTGCAGAGAACTGAAATGGCTCGTTGGGCTCTGTTGCCTCTTCCTAAAACGGGCTCTTACACTAACATGTTACGTCTGTGGAACTGCGACCGTGGATGTTTTACGAGGCAGTAGAAACAAGGCGGCCATTGTTGCCTTGTAATCCCCAAGTTGATATTTACATCACCCGTGAGTGCCGTCACAGTGGCGCGGGGATGAAAAATTAATCCCGAAAAAAAAAAACTCCCGATGAAGGAAAGACATGCAGCAAAATAGAGTCCGCCGTCTGAAGAAAACGAGTCTTGTTCGTGTAAATCAGCCTCAAACGTGAGCAGGAGTTTTCTTGTTTGAAGTCAGAATTGGTACAATTTCAGTTTGGATCGGGTGAATTGCTGGATGTCACACAAGCCAAATGAAAGGCTGGCTGAAAAACCCGACGTTGGAAGTTGGTACTTTGCGTGCAACCGGTTGATGACTCCATCCAAATACTTGCCAATGTACAACAAAGCCCCAGGAAGTTATCACTTGGGTACTGTCTATATAAACTTGGATTTTGTCCTGTCTGGCTGGCTGTTAAATGCAGCAATGCGGATTGCGACCACGTTTTGCGTGATGCCGAATTGCATTTGATTTGGAAACAGCAACACGTAATGGCAGTTGCAACACCATTTGAGTTTTGTTGTTCCAAAAATACCCTGTACGGGATGTATTTTCATGTCAGCACCAGTGTCGGTAGGTTGACAGTGCATCAGAAGAAATCTCTTTGCAAACTTGCCTAACAAAGTAACTGTTTTGTCATTGCAGAATCAGTGAAGGAGGAGAAGGGCGGTTCCGGGGATGGAGCGGGTGAGCAGCAGCACGAGGGCGGCGGCGGGGGCGGGGGTCGCCCGGGCAGCATGGGCGGCCCGCCGGGGAGTCTACAGGCCAACGGCACCCCGCCACTCAGCACCGACCATCTACACCTGGACGCAACGCCGCAACAACACCACCTACACCACCCCATGACGACGTTCAACGTCAAACCGCACGTGACGTCATCGAGTCATGGGGTCGGTTACGCCGTGACATCATACGGCCACATCGCTACGCCAATGACGTCGATAACAACGCATACCAGTGCCAACAATACGCCTGTTGGTACGTGAAACTGACTTCTGCTCTGCGTACAGTGCTTGCTGCTGGTCCAAAGATTAAACGAACGTAGCGCGTGTGTCAAATACTGCATTGCACCCAACAAAAAACTTTCACGGGGAACGTCATGGATTTAAAACAACCAAAAAGCCTTTTGCCGTTATCATCCACGTAACACGCACTTCTCACCCCCCCCCCAAAAAAAAAAGCCATGAGTATTGAATTGTGGGTGTGGGGT
>JAAUYG010117174.1_pt1 | contig 15483 bp, 12 predicted proteins | sample 7278091 | NCBI WGS metagenome assembly JAAUYG01 (sample SAMN14350201, study PRJNA611818) | marine sediment metagenome | isolation source: surface marine sediment (0.6m) | place: French Polynesia: Moorea | collected 2018-08 | reverse complement strand
TCTTCTTCTTCTTCTTCTTCTTCTTCTTCTTCTTCTTCTTCTTCTTATTATTATTATTATTATTATTATATTGTGCACTTAACACAAAAGTGCTCAAGGGGCTTTACACAAAAACGTGCAAAATCAAGTTACATACACACTATAAATACAATATACTTGTAGCTCAACTAAATCTACCGTTAAGCAATCAAATAACTGAAGCTAAAATTATGGAAAGTGTAGAAATCGTACAAGGTAATTACAGGGTTCGCGAATAAATTACGATATGTGAAAGCTTTTAAATAAAAATGTTTTTAAATTTCGTTTTAAATATAAAAGAGAATCCGTATCTCTAAGATGCTGACTCAGACTCTTCCATAATCTTGGTGCAGCTGAGGAGAAGGACCTGCCTCCAAACCACTCGCGCCGATAAGTGGGTTCTGCCGATGACTAGAGCGTAGTTCACGCTTCGGGTTGTATGGCTGAAGCAGCTCCTGGAGATATAGTTAGGAGCAAATCCGTGCAAAGTTTGAAAGCCAGCACAAGCACGTTGTACTCTATCTGCTGGTCTATAGGCAGTCAATATACAATTCATGCAGAACAGGGGCGATATGATCGTATTTACCTTGCCTGGCAATGATGCGGGCAGAAGATTGTTGGACTCGTTGTAGATTCTTAACTGCCCCCTTCGAGGGGCCAATCAACAACCCACTACAATAATTCAGCTGTGGGGTAACCAGTGTAGCAACCAAAGTTCTAGTAGCGTCTGTATCCAGATATTTTAGTATCTTCGGTAAATTGTGCAGGTGATAAAATCCCCTCTTGCATATGGAGTTCACTTGGCCTTCCATGCTGAGGGAATGGTCCCAGAGTATGCCGAGATTTTTCATCGTGCAGCATGGAGTCAAAGGAGTCCCATCTAGTCCAATGTTTAATGAAGAGATATCGACGGCCTTCCCAGAACTTAGAGGCAAAACTACCAGTATTCGGGTCTTCTGGGGATTCATCTTTAAGAAGTGGCTCTCCATCCGCGTGTTGATGTTAGTTGCCGTGACTTTGAGTATTTGCATGATATCCTTCGCGGATGCGGGATCCAAAGGCCTAAACGAAAGGTAAAACTCATTGTCGTCAGCATATGAGTGATAATATAAACCATGATCTCTAAAAATTTCACCCAGGGATATAGCGTAAAGCGAAAATAAAACTGGGCCAAGTACATAGCCTTGGGGAATGCCATACTTCAGTGCAAACTTGCCTGTAACTACTTCTGGTGTTCTTACTACATAGGTGCGCTCCTCCAAGTAGGATTTACTTAATTCTAGCGCCAAACCACGTATTCAGAGATTATATAATACTTGTACAAGCCTTTCATGATCGACGGTATCAAAGTCCACGCACACATCCAAGGAAACTAGTATTGCCCCACCATCCCTGTCGACTCCCTCCAACAGATCGTTCTGTATTCTCATCAGCGTGTTTTCTGTGCTGCGCCCCTGTTTGTACGCAGACTGGAATGGATGTGAAAACCTGTTCTTGGCACAATCTTCACACAGCCTACAAACAATAATAACTCTTTCCAGCAACTTCCCAAGAAAGGAAGGTTTGAGATGGACCTGTCATTACCTAATTCGGCTATATTTAAGCTGATGTGATTACATAGCGTTCTTGCATCCGGATGGAAAGGTGTCTGTTCTTAACATTAAATTGACAATTCGGACCCATATTGGGATGAGCTCAGCAGCGCATTAATTCAACATCCAGTAGCCGGTACCCAGTCCAGCACTGAGGATTTTTGGTTTGGTTTTCCTCAGCAAGTGATCATGAGCTACTTCGGTTGGGCCTGTGTCCTTGAACAACCATAACTATGGCGATAACTCCGATCCGGGATCATAGGCATATCCGCTGCAAGCATCCATGCTCCTGTGTTTTTCGCTCCGTATTTCATCCCGTATACTGTCAATTTGCGTTTAAAAAAACTCCGCAAGCGCAATGGCAGAATCTTTTGCACGTATCCTAGATGGAAGCACACATACCCTTTTCTTGTATATCAGCTGACTCTGGAGTTGATAGAGATCCTTCTGAGATGTAGCACCTCATACTTTCCCGGTGTAGTATATAGTCTTATGCTGGCCACACAGTCCTGACATCCTTCTGAGATGTAGCACCTCAAACTTTCTCAGTGTAGTATTCAGTCTTACGCTGGTCACATAGTCCATTTAACCTCAGAATTTTTTTCCTGTAGGCAGCTCTATTGTCTACACAACCAGTCCTTCTCCACTTCCTTTCCAGGCACCTGCCTAGCTGTTTCTCCTTCTGTATATCATCAATATACATGGGGGGACTTTGCGCTTCACACAGGGAGTATGCCGCTCCAGAATACCTTGCAATACCTATGTTGTAATCATCCACAGCCACCGCTGAAGAGCCAATGGCATCACCCAGCCCAGCAGCAGCAGCAGTGATGCCAGCTTTAATGTCCTGGATGTTGATCTCTGCCCAATTACGTGATTTGAGTTTTCCTGATTCCGACAGGTGGAATAATATTGCAAAATGATCCGATCATACTGAATGGTCATAGCAATCTATGGTCACATTCATATCATCCGACCTTGTAATAACCAGGCCCAGGGTGTCTTTTGGGTTGACTCACGTAAATGCTCTCCACGCCTCCAGCTGGGCAAGGAATTTCCGTGCAGTAGTATCATCTGAATCGTTCATGTGGATGTTGAAGTCCCCCGAATCAGAATCCTGTCATTCTGACTACACAGCCACTCCAATAATTGTCCGAAATAATGAAAGAAATGCTCGTTCAGTTTGGGCTTAGGCTGGTAAATTGCACATATCAATACATGATCTCCGGCGTGTCAGATATTAGCCAGTAAACACTCAAATGTTGCATACTTATACATTGACTCAGCTTCAACTTTTATGCTCGCAGGTCCACGCCGCCACCCCTCCTACCCTTCTGCTCCGTGTTGTTCAGTGTGTATCCAGTTGGTGTAATTATCTCCCATAGCAATTGTATCCAGATCGTTCTGTATCCAACTTTCCGTAAACACCAGCATGTCGAGGTTATTTTCAGTCACAAGGTCACAAATTCCCCGAGCCTTATCGCCATTCCTTAATCTGTTTCGCTGATCTAGCATTCAACAATCTCATTCTCATACTTTTTTCAGACACAATTTCTGTATCGAAACACACTGGTATGTAACAGTAATCCCGACGTCTGGCACGAAGTACATAGCTCCTAGTATATGACAGTACAAGGGTAATGCTGGAGTGACCGGAAGTGCCAAAGTGTTGTCGGCAAAACATTCATCACCACACTCGAGTGACTACCCAATTCTCTCCGACTTCTCTCCACGTGGGCATCCCAGTTCACAATTCAGTGGAACTAAGCCCGCCTGCTTACATTCCCATGGCAGCAACCAATCGCAAGAGCTGGGCAGATGCGAGTGTAATTTACAAGGTCTTCTCCAAGTTTGCACCCTATATGCCTGTCAGCCTCAGTGTCCTCGGTCAAGGACCTTGATTTTCAAATTTCCAGTTGGAACAATTTCTTTCGTGTACGTCGGTTTACACCATAAGCACAGTTCAGTGCCTTCAATTCAGTTACATCATATTGCCAAGGTTCAGTTTTGACTCCAGAATTGCTCTTCTCAAGGTCCACACAAAGTTTCACTCCATTGTAATGGTCGCACTCCTTATGTATATACAATTGCAACCTAGCTGCACCTAGGTTCTCCTAGGGGTTGGACAGTCACCTGTGGATGCACAAAACCCCCTGCTTCATGAGTATTGTAATCTCTGCGTTCAGGACACTTGCAGCAATCAAGGGGACACAGTCTCCAAAGCTCTGATTATATCGTTTATGTAAGAGGTACGAGTTCAGACCACGAATGACACTAGACACAGTCGATGGTACCATAAAGGGGGCATACGTCTCAGCATTCAACAAGGTGTGTGTGTGTGTACATCCTTGATCCTGCTATACTCCAGTGGTGGTTCTTTGTGGAATTGATTGTTCCATGATGAGCTTATTGAATACAAGAAACAATGCGCATCTCCCCTAGATGTTATAATCAACCAGGACCAGCCATGTAAGAGTCCAGCCAGGGACTTCGCAAAGGATGTTGGCATTGTAGGCAAAGCAGTACTACTTTCGGCAACCACCAGCTGCCTTTGCTTCTGACAATATGGCGGCGATGCAGATCTTAATATATCCATTATCAACAGCTCGCAAATAGTGATTTTTCCGATGTCACATTGGCACAAATGTCATTCTAACAGAGCCCTTGATGATGCACATGTCCATGGAACAATAATTGACACAAAACACTGCCTACAAGTTCCCATAAATACACATAACCGGTGTGTATTTGTGTGTGTGTGTGGGGGGGGGGGGGTAACTAGTCCCCCTCCCCTCAATTAAAATATATATCAATGATTTGACAGAAAAGGCTGCTTAGCCTATTAGTCAGAATGTATTTAGATTTAGAATATACTGGTCCTAAGATTCCCCCTAATATGAGGCTCGAGAAACTACAATTAGGTACAGCATGTATACGTACAGCATGTAATATGAGGCTCGAGAAACTACAATTAGGTACAGCATGTTTACTGTACTCATGTACAGGTATCCTGTGATGTTCTGGAGGTTCCTATAGCTGCGGGGGCGGTCTAGATTAGCTCGTTATTACATTACTCGGTTTTAACATAGGCAGTACTTTTATGCATAAATTTATGCTAACTCTTCTTGAATACCGTAAGCAAGGTAGCTTTAACTTTCACATTGCAAGTATTTCATATTTCCATATTTCCCAACCCAAGACGAAATTGAATATTTCAGTTCACGACGCATGCGTATTGAGCAGCACGTGTACATCATGGCGAAAGTGGTTGTTGCATTTTCGCCCAGCGGTGAACATTTTGCTTATTCCAGCCCAGATGGGACACTGAAAATATGGGAAACATCCTCTGGAAGGTTGAAGCAAGAGTACACCCCCAGTTCTCATCTTTCAGCGTCTTGCTCTTGTCTGACATGGTCCCACAAGAAACAAACTCACGTAAGTCGTGAGTGGCAACTGGCAGTGCCAGTGCCAGTGGCAGTGGTGTGGAAAAAGAGACAATGTTACACACACTTTGACTTACCTGCTTTACAGACAGTGTTGAAGTCACCCCCAACGTTCACCTACTACTCTAGTAGATCTAGTAGTTGCACTTGGTAATTTGCATGCCTATAGGCCAGTTAAATGAATGCTTGATAGACTAGTATCATACTTTTTTTCATAGTACTAGCCGTGAACGACCCTTTATCTTGATTCTTGTCTACTACTGCAGTATAATTAGACTGTTCGGTCACTTGGGTCTACTACGGTAGTATAAAGTAAACGGTCACTTGGTGTTAAGTACTAGATATGTATATCATGACATAGGTCTGAACACTGCTGAAAATCAAAGACTAGCTGTTCTATTTCTATTTCTTAACCTGTTAACTGGTGGCAAGTGGCATTCAGAAAAAGTGACTCACCACTGTATTTTAACTTGGATTGTTGACTTTTTAATAGCACTTATGTTAATGTAAAAACAAAATACGCCTCAGAGCTCCCTCGATCTTTCACTGTCACTTAAGTATATTACTAATACTCATGATACTATCCACTGTTATCAGTTTGTCAACACGTATTGGCATAGAAACCATAAAAGTACATTCTTTATTGGTAGCTGCCAGCATTCCTGGGTGCATATACACTTATCTGGTCTGGTTATAGTAAAAACGCACAGTCCCAGCATCTGACGCCTGGGGAACAATTTCTTGAAGTGGTTTTGCTGTCGACGTGCTTGAGCTAGTAGACAGTATCCATCTCTGTCTTAACTGGGGTTACTACCCAAGTTAGTAGCTACAATGCGCATAACCAGCTGATGACATTTAAATTGTAATTAATGAATTCTAGTTCTAGACTTCACAGTTACATCATCCTTATGGCAAAAAGAGTGACCGTGCTACTGGATGGCAACATAAACACGTTTCAACCATAGCATGGTCTTTGTCTTTAATAATGTTGTAGCTAATAAAAAAAAATTAATCTTGTGAGATACATTTCTTATCAGGAACTGCGAAGTAGACACCATATGCTTATGATGCAACCCATTGATTGAAAAACTTGGGATACCAGTATTACCAGACGGCTTGAATAGGGGAATTGTTTTTCTTCAGATATAACTAGTGAGTGTGGGACTTACACTAAAACTTCTTTCACACACCTGAAATTGCTGATGTATTTTCTTTTAGATTACACCAAAACGAAAGAAAAAGAAAAGGAAATCCGATGTGTCGACAGCCTTGGATAGCTTGGATCCTATTGCAATTGGGACTACAGCAGGGACAATTTTGCTGTACAGTGTCACAAAGGGGGACCTGCAAACTCAGCTGGTGGGTTTTGGAGACTGACACATTCAAGCTTACTCTGTTAATTGTTTATAGTCTTGATTTTGTGATCATTAAAGAAACTGTTTACAAACCCTGCTTTCTACTATTTTCTCGACTTTTAGACAGGCCTAAAATTGGCTTTTTCCTCTAGTATCAAGGTAAGATGAGGGGAATATTTGTGTGTTGCTATAAAAAAATCTTCCTGCTTCGCGTTATTTTGATTGATTGAATTTTGTACCAATATTCTGTCTGAAAATGCTCCAAATTTGCTTGCCCTAATAGCTATATTGATAGGCATAGCACAATAGGAGGTAAATCTATGTAAGTTTCCTAGTTTGGTAGTGTGAGTGACAAAAAGTAAAATTTGAGGGCCTGTAAAGCTGGAATTTTATACCTTAAATTCTGGTGCATTACATAAATGTATACCATTATAATATTTATAACAAACTTTACTGCAGGTGGATGGTCATTCAGATGCTGTGAATGATATATGTTGGCGGATGGTGGACGGTGAAGACGCTACATTATACAGTTGTTCAAGCGACCAACATATCACACAGTGGTGCTTAGGAAGTTCCAAAGTTAAAGAGTATGTGATTTTAGGTGTTCTAATGCAGTGTTGGTTTGATCAGTATTTCAAATGGTAACCAAAAATATGCATCTCCAAATTGTGATTGTATTCTGTTGAGTTGCCTACCTATGTGTCATTGCTGTAATAAAGATTAATTGGGGCATCCCATCCCTCGACGGGATCATCTATGGGCTCACAGTTTTTTTTTTCTTCCCCCACACTTTTGGTGGCCATTTGTAGTGAGGAAAACAATGGATTGGGCTGAAATTTTGCAGAACCATACTTATGAATATGCTTTAGGTTGAGGTAAAATATGGTTTTGGTGCGGTAATATCATAAATTTATAAATATGTAATCTTCTGCATCATTGTATTCAGAATATTGTGAAATTGATTTTACAGGAAATGGAAGGCTGACAAAAATCCCATACAGGCCCTCTGCTTGTGTAATGACCAGAAACACCTGCTGTCGGCAAGCCGAACCATAAAGCTGTGGGATTTAGACAAAAAGGAAATCCTAAAGGTTGGCAATTGGAATTCCTTCTAATATGAAGTTTTTGATAGTGAAATTCAATATTACCAGTAACTTTCAGACTTTGCAAACGTACAAGCTTCTCTCCATCAGCCCTTGATGGATTTTCAATTTATACTACTTTGTTGTGTATATATGTGTTAATGAATTCCAATATCTTTAGAACATATTGAAACAACTTGTTCTAAGTTCTCGTTTCCTGTTAGACTGTCAGGGTTCAGATATTTCAGTATTAAAATAATAAAAAAAAAAATCCTTCCTTTGCCTGCCAACCACCAGTAATTCTTTCAACCAAGCAGACTTTGTTGTTGCTACATCTGTAAGTGTTGTCTTTCGTGATATGTAACTCTGTTCTTGGTGAATATGTTGTAGATAGCTTATATGAATATTATATTGTGACATGTGCACCGACATGGTTGGATTTGGTACAAAATTCTATTGATGTTGCCTGTGAAAAATATCGATCCGTATAAATAAATTATGTATCATTCCTCTTCATCCAGACTTTTACTGGACATGCAACCGAGGTGTTCCAGCTCTTAGCAGTGCCTCAGGCCAGTACCAGGCTGGATGACGGTACAGAGGATGCTGGCTCCTACTGCCTCTCGGCTGCCGTCAATGATCGATTAATAAATGCCTGGTTTGTGTTGTGTGCTATTGCAGTTTGATATTATATCTACATAATGATATTTTGAGCATATACTATATAATAACTGCAGTGCACAGTAAATTTACGATCACTAAATGTTAAGGCCCAGTGCCATTCAGGTCACTTCATTTGATCGCAATAAGATACTTCATAACAGAGATTTGAACTTCTTGTCCTTCGAAAAAATTACTGCTGTCCAACACTTTGGCCCCAAATCACAGAAACGCTCTACTAATAGAGAATCTCTTAATTTTCATGAACATGGACTTCACAACTGAGACTTGCTCGAAATTAGCACTTCCATTCTTTCAAATGACTAAAGAAATAAGAAAATAATAATAAATCCAGGGTTAAAGAAAGAAAATGCCAGAGTTCAGTGATTGTCTTCATAACTGCTATATCTACATTTTAAGTGCGCATGCCATCAATTGGATAACGTCTATCAAATTGCATGTGGCGTAAGTGTCCTGCATTCGGATTTGCGGTTGCATCCAGGTGTGTATTTTGTCAGAGCACCAGGACTTCACCTAAGACTCATCTACCCTGGAAGAGATTTTAGATTTACGACGGTTTGCATGGGGATATTCCTTGGTGTCCAATAGGATTATTAGACCACAGGTGGCATGCCTATACAAATTTAACACTACCGCATTAGCACCCTCAAACTTATGACTCAGTGTAACTATTAAATAAATACAATTATTGCATATACTGTCTTAACTCACATTTGCCACCTAGTTCTTGGTGCTTTGTCAGGCAGGAGTATCTTCAGTCTCGTTTGGTTTACTCATTGCGTTGAAATGCAACAAACAGGGGACTCGTAGTCTGCGTGCGTTCTGTGAGAAATTTATAAACTACAGTCTGTTGTTTCAGGCATGTAACTGCAAGCTCTAGAGGCAAGAAGACCGCCATGGCTTCCTTCTCCTTACCAGATGAGCCTTCCAGAATTTGCATCAGCCATCCTGCCGTGGAAGGCCAGGTAAGACAGCAGTTCTCAGCAAACGGAAAATGAGCACTATAAAAAAAATGGTCAACAGTCAGGCATGTTCCCTCAGTTTAACTGGTGAAAATTTCTATTAATTTGGTAAGTCAAATCATGTTTTGATCGTGATGAAAAATTGAATTTAAGAACTCCGATAATTTGATACCTTATTGATGCTACTACAGTCGGTGCCATATTATACTGCTTAATGTCCCAATTGATATTACATAGCGATTTGTAGGCAACAGTTTTTCAGTTTCTTTTGTGCTTTTATTTCAGCCATACCTCATTCTGGTGGTTACAAGAAGTGGTCAGCTTCTTATCTATGAACATGTTTTAAATGGGTAAGAATTTAAACCTGCATTTGGATTTTGGAATCTTAAATCCAGCTTCGTATTACAATAATATGTCTTTAAGTATTGTGCATACACATGTATCATAAGGTTCCTTACTTGGAAGAGTTCCATATATGAATATGCTGCCTGAAATACGCCTTGCATATTTTCTACTTAAAGTATTTATATAAATACATGTATTACGTATTTGTATACTAAATAAAGTTAACTATTTATTATAATTTATAGATATTGACAGCCATTGTTCCTCTTGGTTTATACAACTAACAGAGAAACGTTTGTTGTCACAGCCCCAGGAAAAGGCCACTAAAGCCACGTATACACCTCCAGCTAGCAACGGAAGGGAGTAAAGGGTCGCCACCACGACCTCTACCTGTGCTAGGAGCCGACGTCTCTATGGATGACAACCAGAGTGTGTTACTTGCACACAGCAGCTATATCAAACCAACCTTTGAGAAACTGGTAAGTGAGGACATGTTTGTTGACAAAAGTTACCATAACGCAGCGCTGGTTTATAGAATCTTGGCATGGTGAAGTCTGTCTTGTTGCTTGGCATACTGACGTCTGTCTTGTTACAACACTTTTCCCAATTCATTGGTTTAATAAGGATTGAATGTCTTGTTGCTGACAAGCTGCAACACTTTTCCCAGTTCGCTGGTTTAATAAATAAAGTCTGAATATTTCTCAAATGTTGCAGAACTAGGACTCAAGTTTTCAAGGTCTGTTGCCTAGGATTAGGGGAATATTTAAATTGATTTTAATAGCAGTTTTTAGGACTTTGGTTGTCATACTGCCTAAAAATATATCGATGATGATGAGTGAAAAGTCTGACATCACCACATATGAGTGTCCGTTTTGTCTATCCTTTCCCAGGCTTATGCATCACTGGAAGCAGAGACGTGCCTTATTCGGGAAGATCCAACCAAAACAGTTGTGCAGACACAGGCTGAAGTGACAAATGTAAGATCTGGACCTAGAGTTACTTCTCCTTATCTCTTTACTGTTTTGCTCCCTGGTTTGATGTTCAATCTCCTTGCTTACACTGCTCGGCCCAGTGTAGTCACTTAATAATAATAATATTAGATGCAAAATTTATTCTATATATGGCATAAATCCACCTACAAGGTGCTCTAAAACACTTAGTACATCGTTGACATAAAATTACAGAACACATTCGAATATTAAGAATTTAAGAAAAAAAAAGATAAATGTATAAACTTGTAAATTAAGCTGGTGTAATATGTTTGCATAAATACCGCATAAGCAGAAAGAGCAGCCTAAAACTAAAAGTTCCCTCATCTTTTATTGAAATAGAGGTTCTTGTGTAGATTATCCTAGGTAATGCCCATATATGACATAAATGAATAAAGAAGCCATTCAGACATTTCTTCTGGTCTCTGTTAAACATTAATCTTTCAGTCCATACCGTCATTAAATGTTTCAGGTCACTTCCATTACTATTTGTTTTATTTTTATTCGAATAAAAATATTTAATTGCATTAAGTTGGTTAGAATGATCAGCTGCAATGAGTATTTCAAAAATTAGGCAATTTGTTTATATGAAACATTTCAGTTATCCCAGATTCATGTTACAATTCAGTTATGCCAAAATACATATTGCAATTCAATTCTGCCAGATGCACATTGTATACAATTCGGTTATGCCAGATATGTGTTGCAATTCAGTTATCACCCCTGATATGTGGTGTAATTCAGCTATCGCAGATATGCGTTGTAATTCAGTTAATGTCACAGATTCCTGTTGCACTTTCAGGTTAAAACGCCAGCTACACCACAGGAAGTGAGTGTACTAGCGCCAGGGTATATGGCACCCAGCGAACCAACGCGAGCAGAAAGTGGCAAGGCTGCGGTCAAACGAAAGCGACGAAAATCCTTAGATGTAAGTTTCAGTAATTGCTTTGTTCAGAGGTTTTCTAACCTATGGATCTTTGTTAATTCACCCCGTCGCATATGACAGGACCTTCTTAACATTTAGCAGGTTCTTCTGTCACCCCTGTCTGTCAGTTCTTCTGGGAGGAAGGGAGGGGGGGGGAGATGATTGAATTGTGCCATGCTGATTCCAGAAATCTTCACTGTGAAGAAATGGTGTTCCTTGCTGCTTCTTTATATGGAGTTCAATTTCATAGACTTCTAGACCCAGACATTACAGTAATGTTTCAACATGTCAATGTAGAATAATTTCAAGAAACACCAGAGTTGATTTCGTGTGCTTCTATCATTTGCTAATTGCATGCTAGCCTGCTGTATGCCGTCTCGTTAGAAAGTATGTACTGTGATGCATTGTTCTGCTGCCCCCCATGAGGTATTACAATTCACCTACAACATATTTTTGTAACTTTTCAGCCCCCCTCCCCCATATTTTCTAAAGGGATATAACTATAATATTTTTGCCCATGTATGAAACAGTATGCCAGTAAAAAAAAAAAAAACGAGAGAGTTCATTCGTCACAAACACTAGACAGTTTGGTTCTATATTGTGAGACTTTCATCCACTGTCTCACAATATAGAACCAAACTAGTGTTTATGACGAATGAACTCTCTCGTTTTGTTATCCTACCAGACTGATGAATCTCTTTGGATAAGTATGCCAGTACTTCATTCCGCTGTTTATTGTTCCAGATGAGTTTAGAAGAGCGACTGACAGCCATCAGCATTGACAAGCCATCGTCGTCTGGACAACACCCTCCCCAGGCGGACACCCAGGCTGTACTGCTGGCTCAGGGCTTACAGAGTCAGGATAAAAAGATCATCAATGTAAGGAGAAGATATAGATAAAGAGAAAGCGATCCCTGCAATTTAAGACCTTCCCATTTAATAATTCCATCCATTATACAAGCAACTTCATCAATGTTACTGCTCTCATATTTTCAATATACATTGTAAACATACTTCCATTTTAAGACCGCCTTCGATCTAATTTGTTTTCTGGCTGAACGGGTGGTCCGAAAATGCACGGACCACTGTACATTATACTCATAGGAATGGAAGTGGCGGAAATAATGTTATGGCAGAGGCATATAGCTGGGATAGGATACAGTAACAGGGGATACAATGGTTAGAATCGAATCACGCGAACCGTCCGAACAGCAGAAGGCAGGTGGTCCCGGTGACCGGGTCAGTTCTGGTAACATTCAGATCCTGCAACTAAAACATTATCTTTCATGGCTGTGGGCTGTTTGTCTTGAAATACAGTGGTCCCTCTCTTAAAGGACACCCCTCTATAAAGGACACCAATGTTTGGCAGCAAATACTGGAAATACATGCAATGCTCCCTCTCACTAAGGGACACCTCTCTAATAAGGACAGAATTTCTTGGCAGAAGGGTATCCTTATTAGAGGGGGATTACTCTAGTTTCTCGAGACATGTGTGACTGTATTTAAAGAGCCAAATCATTATAAGGAGACATAGCATTAAAGTGTCAGGGGGAAAAAATGAAGTTCATGTTTCATCCAGAAATCAGTTTTAATACTTGGTGTGCAAGGGAAGTAAAACCATATTGACTACTTCACAGTGTTTCAGTGAATGATATGGCAGAAATTAATGTTCGTATGATAGCATGTCTGCCCATATTGCCAATGATATTGTTCATGTTGACTTTCCAGAGCGTGTTACAAAGCCGCGATGAAAAGCTTATACACAATACCGTAAAAAGGCTGCCAGCTCCTGTAATTGTCCCACTGGTGCAGGAGTTGTCACGACGAATGCACGGCCATGCCCAGAGGTATATATTTGTACACATGTAGAGGAGATACTTGGGGGACAGCAAACAATCACCCAGCATCAAACAAAGACATGCCTCTAGAGGAAAATTATTGCCTTTTTGACCTTTCCTTTCTGGCATAATTGTAGTTAATCATATCAATATCTTTTGTAGGACTTATTTTTGAAATTTGCAGACTTAAGCCCAGGTGATAAGGCAAGGTTCTTATAATGATACATCCACGTAGATTAAAAAAAATGTCACTTTGTCTTCCAGTTCACGGAATAACTCCAGTCCTGATGTTTATAGATGTGTTTCAATGAAACTCTTAACATACCAGTAATACTCTTTAACATAATACTCTGCATACATAAATACAGCCATGTATAGGCTGCTTACACATTAAACTAAATTTACTGTCTAATTTCTGTTCCAGTGGACGTGCATCAATGAACTGGATCCGAGCGGTGCTCACCCTACACACATCCTACTTAATGACTGTAAGTACCTAACAATGAGGTTATCTAGGTATATTGGTTTTACATGGTAACACTCTTGTTAATTCAGAGAAGCCAACCTATTAAAGTGTTGTTGATGAAAAGATAAACCTTCTTTCTAATGCAAGGTGTTCATCCCTTTGCTTGTTACCAATGGGATATCATTTCCTCGAGTGCCACTTCTGTTGAGAATCTGCTAACATATGTTTGGGTATACAAGTACAAAGTTAAATTAAATATTTTGACCAAGGTTTTGTCCTAATATATCATCATTGATTTATTTCGCCCATTGTTTTGTGAGCTATATGAATGTACTAAGTATATGAAACGGCAGTTCTAGGTTCTGGAAACAAAATTCTATTAAAACTGTGTATTTCTTTTTAGTACCCTGATCTGGTGGGGTCATTGAGTGGGTTGTACCAGATGATGGAAGCGAGGACAGATATGTTGACTCGGCTGTCGAAACTGCAAGGAAAACTTCACCTTGTACTGTCTCAGGTAAACTCCAGTCAGATCACATAGCCCATAGTGCCACCTAAGCACAGCGATTTTGTACTCTGATGGTGCTGTGATACTTTTCCGACAACTAGTCCTCTACAGTTTTCGGTCCAATACTGTGGACCCTCGTGGTCCTTGTACTGCTGTTGCTGTTAACATAGCAGTGTTCCAAATCATCTTATGAGCATTGTAGTTGGATCGACCTATTCAATAATCCAGGTTTCCAGAGATTCCAAATTTATATGTTGAACATACAAAAAATGACTTTTCTGCAAGCTAACAATGTAGGTTCTTATGATGGTGGGTCAGTTCGTGTTCTTGATGCCCATGTACTCTCCCCTTTGAGAATAATAATCACAGGATGGTATGTTGCCTCGGACTTGCTGTCCAGCAGCCAGTATTACAGTGAGGTGTGTAATCTTTATTGCGGATGTGTAATCTCCATTTTGTTTTCAGGTGGCTTCTCAGACTGAGGAGGAAGAGGAAGTGGTGGCTTCCCAGCAGCCACTGTTCATACATCAGGACGGTGAGTGGTCAAACTGCGTTCATTGGTGACGCTGTTGTGTCTATAGCATAGTAAACAAAATGCCAGGTATGGAAAATTTGGCGATGTGTAGCGACAGTGTTGAACTTGGTATGAGTGAAGCTTGCTGTCTATGTACACTGCAGCCGCTCACGTTATGATCTTACTGTAAAATAGATGTTGAGGGGAATAGAGGAATGCAGCCTGGCCATGATTTTGTTCTAAAATGAAAAACACAGATTTATGTAATAATAATAATGATATGCAGTTATTATATGGCACTTTTCCTTGCCGAAGCTAGCTCAAAGTGCTTTACATATTATTACCCCTGGCAGACCTGTTACATCCATCACCTACTCAACTCCCTGGGGAGTACACCTGCTTACATGCTTCAAGGCTTTGTACGGCGCCTTTGAGCATACATATATGGAATTGGTGCTCTATAAGTCACCACTAAATAATAATACTACAAATGTAATAATAAGGCTTTCCATACAGACATTTGGTATTATAATTGCAGATCAGGATATGCTTCAGCTGAGATGTAGGGAGGATGGAAATGTTTGAAATAGCTGCCATGATTTTTAGCTCTGCTTTGTGCTACTGCACAGCAGAGCTACTGTCGTCACGCGGGCGTCCGTCGTCCGTCCGTCGTCCGTCCGTAAAACCCATTTTCTCAGAACCCGTCAGGTATATTAATGCCAAATTTGGTGGAAAGGTACCTTTTCACCATATCTCCAGACC
>JAAUYG010070702.1_pt1 | contig 15483 bp, 6 predicted proteins | sample 7278091 | NCBI WGS metagenome assembly JAAUYG01 (sample SAMN14350201, study PRJNA611818) | marine sediment metagenome | isolation source: surface marine sediment (0.6m) | place: French Polynesia: Moorea | collected 2018-08 | reverse complement strand
GGTACTTTCAGTTGTCCAGGGCAGTCGGACAATCCTTAATGTCCAACCCTGGTGTGAGACAGGCAGTTGGCTAGTTGTGCAAAGTTATGAAATGAAATCCCTGTTGTCATTTATACCATGTACATGCTGTATATGCAACCATTTAAGTATTGTACTGGTAGTGGTATGTTGTGTAATCCAGAAGTAAGCAATGGAAAAGGTACATTGTACATTACAACTATCTGCTAGTATAATCTGAGTCAGGCTTGGCAGAAAAAAAAGTATCAGACGTGTGTTCTTTTTGTGTTCCAGATTTGTCGGTTTTGCTGGCATCGAATCCGAACAGACGAGAACGGTCTCTGTCCTGCTTGCAGAAAGGTACACACATTTATTTACCTAAAATGTACCCAAAAGAGAGTCGACTGTATTTGTGATGTAAGAAAACAATGCTGCCCCTTGTCCCTCAGACTTAAAACAGGGGATATCCTGTGCTTGTCACTCAGTCAGAATGTGAGAAATATAAGAGTGGAAAAGAACCTGAAACCTGCCATGCGGCCTGTGTAGCGGAGAGATCTATCTAGGAAAATGCTGCAATAGTAGGTTGTTCCTGACACAGTTAATTTACCGTATTATGTGCCTCAAGGATTTCCCGATACTTTACCATTGTTCATGTTGTTGGGGGTCAACATGCTGTTAATTTGTTAACTGCATGCTTTAACTACACGTGACGATTACCCAACCCAGTTTTATCAAATGGTAGAAGAGTATGACGAAATATTTTACTCCAAAGAAACAAAAGAACTGTATGACAAATGCAAAGCTTTTTTGTATGGCATTGGCAAGGTGCTTGAGCCGATGCTAGAACTAAACACGTGTTTATGCAGTGAATGGCATAAGAAAAGTAAACAAAGCTTTTCAAGGATAATATCAGGCCGACAGAGCTCTTTGGGAGACTTTCCATGTAGAATATTGGGCTTAACACTACACAATATGTTTACAATATGCAGTAGTAGGTATATAATAAGCTATTGAATGAGTTTACGGAGTTATTTTGGTATGGCCTCATTGTTGGCATAGATATAGACTCACAAGCCTCTGCAGCGCAAGTGGTTCGTCCATACCATAATTCATGAACTTTTTTGATGCCCGTTAATAATACACAATAATGACGAATGTTTGATCAATCTGAGTGCAGGACATACAGCCGAATGAGTTATGGCCAAATGACAAACAAACAAAAAAATAACCCACAAGTGACAACCATACCGTAGTTCACATTCTCACTATATATTGCTAAAATAGAGGGGTGGGTGCGCTACTCAAGTACTGAATTACTTGTTCTGGGGTATTTGTTGGGGTATGAGATGCTAGACTGAAGGATCAATGTTAGTGCCTCGCCCCTCACATGTGCTGTTCGGCTATTGTGCTCAAGACAAAATATAAACTATAAAACTCCACACACACAAAAAAAAATACAAAAAAGGATAGAAATGCACGGAAAAATTGTCAAAGTTTACCTTGCTGGCCTTACATGTAACAGAAGTTGCCATAATCAAAGACATGTGCAACAAAAAACCCTGTTCTAGCCAGCTCGTACATTTTAACTTGAGATGAAATATCTGTATCAGTGTGGTTGGGTGAGAGAGAATGTTGTGATGAAGAACTCTAGAACTCTTCCATTCTAATCCTGTTCTAATATGGGCTACTTAGGAAAGCATTAGATGGATGCCTCTTCAGTGGCTTTTGTTTAGGATTATAGATTAAGAATCCAACTCTTAGACAATTATGTGAACAGTGAATGGTGCAAGTGCATATAATGTTCCCTGCATTTTAAGACCACACTGCCCCTTCAGCCAGACGGAAAGGTCTTAACTTCAATGTGGTCTTAAAATGCAAGGTCTTAAACTAGAAATAAATCTTAAAATGGAAGGCTCTAAATTATATGAATTACAAGGACATTCTCATGATTCTGTTTGCATCATTTGATCGTAAATTCCAGGTATACATGTAGTTATAGTTCATGGTTTGCTTTTACACTTGTTGCCAAACAAGGGATAAAGTGGAGGTCATGTAAAGGTGTTCATGGCATATATGGAAACAACTTAAAAATATCTGGGCTTCACATCTTTGTGTACAGTGCCATGATTTCTGAACATGCCGAGAATTGGTAAAACAAAAGTCAAAGTTGCACAGTTGTAATTTGTGTCCAACTCCAAATCGGTACACATGTGTAGATTGTTTGCTTTATGTGCAAGTTGGGTAGTTGTACAGTCTGGATTGTCATCAGCTTGCAATAGATGAAAAGATTTACAAACTAGTGGGGTAATCTTATCAGTGTCACAACTTGGAATCTAGAGATAGAACAGATTAATGTTGGTCAGCATCAGCATGTCCCCACCCCCTCCAGGCTCTAGGTTGTCTACAAACACTAAATGTATTGATTATCTTAATGTCCACATTACAAGATTGGCAGATAGGAGTTTGTATTCATTATCTTAGTGTCCACATTACAAGATTTGGCAGATAGGAGTTTGTATTGATTATCTTAATGTCCACATTACAAGATTTGGCAGATAGGAGTTTGTATTGATTATCTTAATGTCCACATTACAAGATTTGGCATATGGGAGTTTGTATTGATTATCTTAATGTCCACATTACAAGATTTGGCAAATAGGAGTTTGTATTGATTATCTTAGTGTCCACATTACAAGATTTGGCAGATAGGAGTTTGTATTGATTATCTTAATGTCCACATTACAAGATTTGGCAGATAGGAGTTTGTATTGATTATCTTTAATGTCCACATTACAAGATTGGCAGATTGGATTCATTCTCAAAGGAGTCACGGACCAACTTGTGAAGCAGAAGTATGACAACTGTCTTTATAGCCTGAATAATCATCATTCATGGTAAGATGGTAGCTGTTTGTATGCATTAAACACATGTTAAAGTTCCATGCAATACAGCTGGCATAGCAAGTACATCTACAGTGAATCCTGTCTCGAAAGACCACTTCTATGAGAGACCGCCTGTCTTGAAGGACCACTAGTTTTTGGCAGAAGTCCTACGTACCGGCAATACATTTCAGTGTAAAATAACCTGTCACCAAAGACTACCTGTCTTGAGAGACCATAGTTTTATGACCAATGCGATGGTTGTTCAAGATTGGTTTCACTGTGTATTTATTTGCAACCATCTTATCTAATGCCTTTCTGCAATTTCTAAATTCTGGTATAACATACTCAATTTTGTTGACACTAAATATTTGTTTTCTTTTGTGGAGTTGAAATACGAAATAATAAAAAAAGTTACAATAAAAAGACATTGTGGATAAAAAGAACTATCATACTTGGGTTACCATGATCAGTAAATTTTCTGTGGACTTCATTGACTGTATTGAAGTGTTTTAGCTTTGACAAGCCTTGATAAAATGTACAAGGAGATTACTGAAGAGATTTGATGAATGTCAGCTGGATGAGCGCTTACAGGGATGGACATTAAGGATTGCCTGACTGCCCTGGACAACTGTAACTGTCGGACAAGTGAACTTCCCACCCCACTTGCCCGACAGGACAAGTAAAATTTGAAGCCTTTCTATGCCAACACAGTTTCGGGTACATAAAATCTTGCCAAGTAGTACCAGCCCAAAAGTTTAGGCAGGTGTACCTTCATTTCAGACAAGTGAAAATTAACCTCACTTGTCCGACAGGAAAAAGTCTCAAAATAAGTTCATGTCCAACCCTGTGTAAAAGGCAAATCCTCTCCATTTGCACTAATGACCAAGCAGCAGTCATGACATGGCAGCATGTTCAACTATATATCAGTGTTTGAGAAGTCACATCCTTATAAAACAGTCAAATAGTCCATTTGAGGATTTCATCCCTTCAAAATGCAGCCTGCCCCATGAACATGTTGAATAAAACTTCTTCTGAAATTACCAAGTTACACTTGGTACTGACATGGTGTCAGTTTATAAAAGGAAACCTCAAACCTGTCTTGTGAGATCACTGAGTTCAGAAAGCACCCATCTTTAAAGACTGCGATTCTCTGACAAAAAAACCCCTTGTATTTCCTTATAGCTGTCCATGTCACCAGAAGACTCCTGTCAGTGGTCTTTGAGACAACCCCCCCGGGACAACCCATTTTGTGGTGGAGGGGGTGGGCTTTCAAGACAAATTGTACTGTATATAAAGAGGCACATCCATGATTGCTTGTGTGAAGTGTAGCTATCTGAAACTACTAATATTTGCAGCATATTAGGGAATGCAATTTCCTGACCATCAGGTCACTTCTTTGCACTGAAAAAAAAGGGCATGGCTATTATTCTGGAGCCCACTCAACAACTGCAATATGGGGTGACACTGCCACATGGTAGTGATCTGCTTGAAGCCACTGAAGTCTTGGAAAAAAAATCACAGATCAACATGATCAACAGAAGCCAGATAAGCGTACCATATGTGTCATGGACACGGCTACACAATCCCCGAATTACAGCTGGATTTAGCAGATAAGATTTGAGGGTTTGTCTAAAGATTGTTGCAGCCGGCTGCCAGTGTGGCATTTACTAACGTGTCAGCTCTGGAAGGAACCCACCTGGGGGAAGGTATTGTCCTTGTTTGTGTCCTAAGGAGGTTTGTGTTTCTTCACTGATAAAGACATGATCCACGGCTTCCTGTTTTAATTGTAGAATTGAAGGAAGCAAGTTGAGTTAATTTTACCAAACGTATCTAATTTGACCTGCCTTGGGAGTCAAACTAAACTGCTATATGTGCCAGTAGCTTCGACTTGCATTTGGAAAAAAAAAGGAATATATTTCCTGTGGAAGAAAAGTGATGTTTACATCAAGTCTATGATCAATTTGATCATGTGATGATTTTAGTGACAAAGAAATGTTTGCATTGCTCGAGGTGTTATACAAATATGAATACACTGGCATGCAATCGGCGCTAAACCCAATACATGTAACAACCCCATAGCACATGTGTGCATTCTGCAATGGCAGCCTGGGTTAATAAGTGTTCAGAAAAGTGCCAGTTCATCATTCCGTTGATCAGCTGTAAGCAATCGGGCACCTATAGGAGGTGCCGGGTGTTACCGTTACATACACCCAGGGCTAAAGATACTTTCCAAGCAGGTGAGGGAATCTGGGAATGCGGAACCTTTCATCTGTTAGGAATTTCTTGCATCAACCCCTCCCTTCGGTGGCTTCCCTCTAAAAGCAGACAGTATATATGATACCTGTGCAGGTGAGGTAAACCCGCCCTGAAATACAGTAGGCTCTCCTGGACTTTCTCTGCCTTTTCAATGTCATGGTTTACTTTACAGTGCGAAGTACATTATACACATTTCCTTTGCTCCAGACAAGCCAAAATTTGCGTATGGGAATACTTTTTGTGTCATCATGGTCATAGAAAAACATGGTTATCTGTACATATATATATTTTCGTAACCAGGTAATTCTACCCACTTGTCTAAATGCCCAGTGTATGGTGGATGTCAAGAGGTATTTGATCAGGCAGGTTCTTCCTGCCCCAGGTTTTCATCAAACAGTTTGCAGGAGAAGATAGTATCGGTTGTCCTTGGTTGCAGATGCACATTGCAGCATGCTAGCAGGTTGCACAGGAAGGTCGGAGGTGATAGCAACTATTACTAGTCAATATTACATGTTTTTGGTATAAAAAAAACAAAACAAAAACAACTATGTTCTTCTGTTACTATTTGAGAAGGTCGCAGTGGTCCCTATAAGCTTGTACACTACTACACAGCTAAGCTCAGCGATAAGGGACAAGGTGTAGACAAAGTTTTATCAAATCTTTGTGCTGCTGGAAATGTAAGAATCCTGGCTTCATGTTAACTTGACATTGGTGTAGCCATGTAGGCCATGTACTTTTTAGGTAGCTTTTTCAGAAATGCCAGTTGCCCTGATTTTATCAGGAAACGGATGGACAGATAACGAACTAATTAATGTACAGCACTTCAACTTGATGGTGATAACACTGAATATACTGAACCAAACATATCCTGTTCATCCTATTTAGAAGCAACGGCTTGGGTGTGCATCTAATAATATAGGTGTATCTACCCTAAAAGAAACCACACGGACCTTTGTTTGCAAGAAAGCAGCGATTTACGCATATATGCGGTGGCCAGGCGGATTTGAAAATCTCTTGGATGTTGCTGATTCTGGAGGGTCTTTTGATATTTTTTGTCAGGCACTTGGTACATGTATATGAATTTGCCCTTTGAACATAGTAATAGGGGTACACATAGCTTAAAATCAAATCGACCGAATCGCACGAACCGGTCGTTTTGGCAAATCGATCTAGCGATCCAACCAAATTCTTATCTCGTGAGTCACGATCTGCACTCCTCACTAAAGAACGATTTATTAGCGATTTGGTGCCTCTGTTAACTGCCGATTCGTGAGCCAGCCCACCTATAAAACTACGATCTGATGAGCCATTTCTGTTAAAGAGTGATCTGCGACTCATCATGGCAGGTAAATGTATATATGCTTCAGATAGGTGTCTTAAATAATGATCTGTGATTTTTCCTAGTTCTCTGCTCTGTTAAAAATAAAACTCGAATCCGGCGATATTTTATAGACCCATGTGTATCCCAAGTAATCGTTTGTGAGTGATCAGTTAACACTGTTAAAACTATTTACTAAAGTACATGGAGAACAGACATCACTTTCTTGGCCTCAGATGGATAACCCTTAAATCCCATTAACTTAGACTTTTTCTCACCAATTTTTTTGGTCTTATACATGTTATATTTGCATTGCGACTTTTGTTGAAATGAAATGATATATCACTAAATGTGGTAGCCATGTTGGGCTACTGTTTTGACAGATCTGGTTGCCCAATGGGGCTTTAAACTCCCAGGTTTCACTTTCAACTGTCCACGGGCTAGTGGTGTCAGAGCTAGATGAGAATCCATCCGGATCCGAAGCCCACCAGACAGACAGACAACACAGACAAGCAACACTTCGGATTTCCAATACAATTGTTTACAGTCAGACAATCTTTGGGGCCAATGAATCGGGTCATATTTTTCCACCAAACAATAATCTATACCATGAATTTTTGCCCAAGCTCCTTCATATATGCCACTTTAGCTGGGCATAAGGCCCACTCCAGATTTGGGGAGGACCTTTTCAGGTCCCCATGGGGGAACTTTTGATTAGGAGGCAGATGCCAGTGATTTATAGCTCTGCCCCTGGAGTTTAGGCCTACTGACAGTCCTCCATGGTTTGCCACAGTAGTCAACTCTCCCTTGGCCCATTATACCATGGTACAGCAAGATTTGGGATGGGGGGATTCGGGTGGTAAGAGGTGGCTAGCCCAGTGGTGTTTGTTAGTGGTTTGGTTACATGAGCTGGCTAATGCTGACTAAAGCTGTGAAGGAGACCAGCTGAGAGAAGGAGAGAGAGAAGAGGAGATATAGTCCCCGGTTCCACCTACAATCCATTCTTCCCTGCTTTTCTCAACCTTCTCAACTACATACTCTCTGAGCCTCCTCCCCTCCTCCTCCCTCTTCCGAGCTGGCTCATTTTCAGCATCTGCTGTATGTAACAAGGAAGCTTTCAGGGGGTGGATATAGACACTAGCAGGTCCAGGCCTGAGTAGAACTTATAATACTAGTAGGGGCTCCCTGGAAGGGGGAGGGTGGATATGGCAGAGGAGAGAGTCCGGAGGGGGAGGGGCAACACTTGGATGGTGTGATACATGCTCACAGCTGCTGGAGGAGGTGGGAGGAAGGATAGGTGAGAGCTCCAGTCCTTTGCCACTGGTGGTCCGGTGGGCTGCCGGCTAGGATACAGTATCTGCTAGACCTCCGCAAAGATACAATACCCGGGGATCCGGAAGAAGAAACTGACCCCTTCTGAAGACATCCAGCTTCGCTTACCAATACCTACTTTTCAGTTACATAGGAAACTTGTTTAAAACCCCCAGAGGTAGGCCAGGCGTTCCTGGGAGATTCCATGGTCTGAGCCATTAAGTGATCTGAAGTGCGGGAGTTTCTACACTTTCATAGTTATTTTGAGATGCTGGACGAAAAAAAAAAAAAAATGTTTGAAAGGCTGGTACAGGTTGGTGTAACTGTATCCTGGATATAAATAGGGTTGTGCCCAATAGTAAAAAATTTCCTGCTACGAAAGAAGATGCCGTGGGTCTTCCCTGTACAGCCAGGTTGGCACTGTCGTCAACCATGCCTGCTGTGATTCTGGTGCTTGGTGACTGACATCACACGTGTCTCCTGCCAACAGCCAATGACTTCATTTTGTCACCGTGCAAATTGACAGTGGATTATTGACGACTAATCCTGACAGTAATGAAGCATTAGGGCCACAGTCTTGCTTCATGCACATTTGGGGATGAATGCTGTGCATATTCCAATCTTTGGGCCTCCTTTTGGAAGGGTAAGTCACTCCAGTTGAGCATATTTGTTGCGTGTTGTGCAACTTTGCATTTGTATGAACATTTAAAGGAAAACTTACATGTATAGATGTGCACTGCACCCGGCTCATGTTGGCTGGTAATCAATCATTAAACAAAAGTTTTTATCAGAGACAATATGCCAAGGTTGTGATTTATAGCATACAGTAGTAGTCTCTTTCCTGAAAAAGCCCTCAAAGTGTAGAAATGTGTAGAAGAGGTTGTGAGGTAACCAGAGCCTGGTAGATTTCTTTGATTTGATAAGGTTGGGTTGATGCCATTATAGAACATATAGCACAAAAATACAAAGGTTTATGCTGGAGAGTGTCACACCAGAGATACTCAAACTGGAAGAGTTTTAAGAACCTGCTGCTGCTATTATAGTTCAGCAGCCCGTTTCATTTTAAAGGACACTCTTTTGAAGGGACCCAAGTTTTGGCAGCAAGTTCTATAAAAACATTTAATGCTGCACATCACCAGAGGACTTGTGGACGTGATTATTTGGCAAAAGGGACTCTTCCTATTAAGAGGTGAAGTGTTCCTCTAGTATGAAATTACCCTCTGTTATAAATGGGATTCCCAATGTAAAAGTATTAAAACTCGATAAACTATAAATAAACTAGTTTTAGTTACACGGGCCCTGATCACAGTTGCTACCAGAAACGGCCATCATGGATGTGACCTGACTGTGTAGGAAGTACATATGGGTATAAACCTGTTAACCTGATATAGTCAGATTACATTTTAGCTTCCGTTATTTATATGTATGGAAATTTACTTTCTGCCTTTATCTACCTTTATCCAGACACTTGTGTATGATAACTTCCTAGTTGCGAGATTTTTATAACTACCTGCATTTTAACATGTACATACTGGTATGGCTAAATATCAATGGGCTGACTAAATATTAATATGTAGACTAAATATTTTGTGTGGTCATACTTCTCTTGCTGGTATAATTATAGACCTTAGTCTATATTCACGATTCCGATTCATATGCCACATGTGTATGTTCTTGCATAATACTGTATTATGGAAATTCCTTCAAACCACCTGTAATCGGAGTCATAACCCCCCCCCCCTCCCTCCCCAAATCACAACCACTGCCACCACCACAGACACACGAACTTCCTTCCCTGTTCCAAATCATTCCTCGAATATACAAATCCAGCATCCAGCCATTTGCTGATTGGCCTCTGGATCAGTGAAAGCTGATCCAGGGCCATTCTCGCCTCATTGCCAAGCGCATCAGGCTTTCTGTGGAGAGCTACTGTAGATTTGGGGGGGTTACCCACTGAGCTGATGATGATCCACAGTTTAGCTTTTCCCTCACCCATCTGTGACTACTAACCACCTTTACCTCTCTCCAACCCCCCCCCCTCCAGGCCCTTCTACATCTCTCCCAGTACACAAGAATCCAATGGCCACTGCTGCTGTTAAATAAGTAAAAGATATCCCTTGTTATGTAATGCCAGCTCAAAAAAGTCTTACATTGGAACCTTCGAATTAGGGACATTGGAGAAAATATTTATTATTGTATTGTACTTGGGTAAAACTTGAATTATGACTGGACTGGGATTACAGAGGTTGTCCTGATTCTCAGCTCCATGATTAGGAAGCATTTCATGCCACAAAATCACTATGTGAATACATGTAGTTGGTGTCATTAGCAAGCCAAACAACCATCATCATGATCACGCACCCTTTAGCCAATCAAATCCGGTCTCGCCGTCTGCATAGTAACTCCGACCAATCGGGAGTGAGCAGAGTCAATTTTGTTTAAAGGAAGCCAAAGTATAGTCATGGTCATTATGCATCGCATAGCCAGTCACATCATGCCAGCATTATAGAGTGGACTGATCATAAGTGAGCTCAGCACCGAGTCAAGTATTTTTCTCGACTGTTGCTTTTATTGAGTATCTTTCGAACATTTCCCCCTGCCAAGGGGTTTAATGCGATGTACATCAATGGTCCCTCTCACCAAAGGGCACCTCTCTAATAAGGACAGAATTGTAGATGGCAGAAGGAATGTCCCTATAAATTAGATGGGGGATTACCGTATAAATTAATAACTACTAAGTAGTATAAATTTGCAAGAAATATTCTCAACCCCACACTTACTAGTAACTAGTAAAAAAGGGCTGGCTGCTTAACTTTCTGACTGTTTGTAGACATGATACATCCACATGATTCACTAGTAACATGTTCCAAATGAAGTTCACAGTTGGTGCCTGCAGTTGTAAAAAAAAAGGATTGCTGTTTTTGCTAATAATTACTGATACCGGTATGTTAAAACATTTGAGGGATGAGTTAAATTAAGCATAACTAAATCTTGATGCCGCTTGGGATTGAGTTAAGACAGCCCAATCTCTCTTATCAACTGAAGTTTTCTTGTATATTTTTGCATATTATAAAACTTTGAAAATAGTAGGGTAATGCTATTAAATTTCCACCCTGGAATAAACAACCTCTACATGCTCTAAGGGCCCTGACTGTGTATCTGTAGCCAAGTTTCATTATACACACATATATATATCTTGTTAAGTACTCAACATGTGTCCATGGGTAGTCAGTGGCGCTGTAGCCACCGAATTAAAACTTTTGATTAAATAAGCGGGTCCTTAGTAACTTTGTCCAGGATTCTTTACTTCTTTGTAGGTTACCAGAAACTGATCATATTCAATCACCAAGTCCCAGAATAAAAAGCCAAGGTTTTAACATTCCGTTACATGGGTCAGGATTACCCTGAACCTCTGGAGTGAATGACCACTGGGGGAGCAACTGGACAGCTGCCCAGTCCACCGTGTGTGATTAAAGTCAGTCTGGCAGATGAGCTCACAGACTCAGCTGTGGCTATTTCCAGCTCTTTCTGAGTATATGGATCTCCTGGTCTATGTTGGTTCCAAATTCCTAATGTCCAAAAAAAGGGATACGAAGAAGTTGCTCATTGTGGTCAAGTTTTCTACTTTCCAGTAATCTTGACATCAGAACCGAACTTTGTGATTTGGCAGAAGAAATTTGTCTATGTTGTGCGTCTCCCCATTTTACTGCAATACAGTGGTCCCTCTATTTTAAGACCACCCATGGGACCAAGCAAATGTGGTCTTTTATTGCAGGTGGTCTTAAAATAAAGGTCATTTAACACAGAAAATTGTCCTTTGGGACCAAATCAAGCGGTCTTATAATCAAGGGTGGTCTTAAAATAGAGGGTTGACTACTGGAGTGTATTTGCAGGTGAACCCCACCTTAAATAACCACCCCGCAAGTAACACCACCCCACAATTAAGATCACTAATTGGACCAATAGTTACATTAAAGACCACTTTGGACTCGATATGTTGTCTTAATTCCGGGGTTTCACTATATAAAGTGGTCCCTGCAATTAAGAATCCTCCCAGTTTAAGACTTTCCTCTATTTTAACACATCCTTGCCAATGACACCTGGTCCACTTTTATTTTCAATATAAATATAGCTCCATTTTAAGACCACCTTTGAATCTTAAAATACAGGCACTGCTGTTTGTCAGTTATAGCTGCAATGGTTTCTTTCTGTCTGTATGTACATAGAGCCTGGCTGTGATACTGGATGCAGCGACAGAAGGGGGCAGCACCATACTGGAACCTTACCTAGACCAGCTGATCAATACCCTCTTCACTCAGGTGAGCTCAGCAGCTTTCTCCTGCTTTTCTAAGGCTTACAGTTGTCTTGCATCTAAATGCATAACCATTTTCTTTAGGAAAAATTTTTCAGATTTGAAGGGGGAGGGGTATACATGGGTAAAAATCAAATCGACCGAATTGCGTGAACCCGCTGTTTTGGCAAATCGATCTAGTGAGCCGACCAAATTCTTATCATGCGATTCACGATCTGCACTCCTCGCTAAAGAGCGATTAGCGATGTGGTGCCCCTGTTAACTGCCGATTCGTGAGCCAGCCCACCTGTAAAACTATAATCTGATGACAATCTTCTGTTAAAGAGTAATGTGTGACTCACCAGGGCTGTTAAATATTGATATACCATTCAGATAGGAGTCTTAAATAATGATCTAAGATTTGTAGTTCTAGGTTAAAAAATAAAACTCGAACCCAGCAATATATATTTTATAGACCCATGGATACCCCTGGAGGGCCCCTAGAGTGGTGGGGGGGATGGTGTCTTGGTAGTTATAATAAAAAGCGTCATTCTAATAACTACTTCTGCCATACAGTTTGAGTGGTTGCTCTGAGCCAGCTCTTTTATCAAACATTAAATTTCTCCACAGTGATCACCGACGGTGGTTTATGTACTGGATGGGCAAATTCTGATTTCATGCTTTCTTTCCATAAAGGGGAAAGTTGTGTTAGTGAGCAATTGTGCATGTCGATTACAACATATTTCTGTGAATTTTCTAGGTGTGCCAACCAGTGGATTACAGTTTGCCATCTACAGTGAAGAATCACAATGAGCTGTTGCGATGCTTTGCCGTGATGGGTAAGCTTTGACTGAAGTGTGTACTATAAATCATTCATTGTCACCAAAGTAGTCGGCAGTTATGTGATACTACCAGAAAAACCTCTGTTAGATTTAATTGATATCTGCAAACCCTCTTAGGTGCACTAGCGGCCGCTCAAAACATATAGTTAACTCATTTGACATGCACAAAGTTTTGTATCACTAAGTTTTATATACATGTAGGTCATGACCTATTGAAAGGAATGAGGTCATAGCCTATCGGAAAGTACATAGAATCTAACCAGAGACAACTGCAGTGAGTGACTGCCTGTTCTAATATACAGTGGTCTCTTATCTTAAGACCAACAATGAGACCCTGAAATGGGGTCTTATTTGGCAGGTGGTCTTAAAATAAAGTACAATAGTGCACTTTGAGACCAAGTGGTCTTATAATCAAGGTGGTCTTAAAATATAGGGTAGTAAAATAGAGAGGCCATGGTACATGTATATATATATAACCTGTAATTGAGGCAAAAGAGCCTACTTGTATTCACTCTAATTGAGCCTGTCTTGAAAAATCTCATGGTTCTACTTACATTGGGTTTTAAAATAGAGAGGCCATGGTACATGTATATACGTATAACCTGTAATTGAGGCACAAGAGCCTACTGGTATTCACTCTAATTGAGCCTGTCTTGAAAAATCTCATGGTTCTACTTACATTGTTTAGAGAAGAAGAACTTGTTTTTCTTTCAACTGCAGTACATGTATTTAGCTATATATATATGGCAGAATAAATGTTCAACCATACAATGTCCTTCTTGCTCAGCACGTTCTTTCTCGGATCGTCTGGTGACATTCCTACTGTCCAGACTGGAGCCTGTCAATGAAAGACTACGCATTGGGGTCCTTACGGTCGTACGACATCTGGTAAATGCCTCCGGTAAGGCAGTTGAAACCCAAAATTTTGCCAAATTCTTATTTGGGGACACACATGTACAGTGGTCCCGCTATTTTAAGACCACCCATGGGATGAAGAAAATGTGGTCTTATATTGCAGGTGGTCTTAAAATAAAGGTACATGGCTACCTGGAGTTAGAGGGAGGTCATTTAACACAGAATATTGCCCTTTGGGACCAAATCAAGGGGTCTTATAATCAAGGGTGGTCTTAAAATAGAGGGTTGTAAAATTGAGGGACTACTGTATGCTTTGCCCTAATCGGTGGTACCAGAACATAAATTGCATTTGTCGGGAATAATATATTTGAAACAACCTTGTCAAGCTTGAGTAAGTCTGTAAAGCCTCAACAGTTATTGTGTTATTTACTCTAATAAATCTCATTATTTTATGCATCTGAGTCTTCCTATGACAGTTGATCGACTGAATAGTGTGCTCTTTAATCATACATAAAGTAGATTTTTATTGCCTGTATTCCATTCTATATAATCCTTTATCATGAACATGTAATTTTACCATTGTATCTTTGCTTGCATAGGAGAACACATGGAATCCAAAAAAGCTCTTTTGCTCTCCGGTTTGAAGATTGCACTTAGTGACCCTGGCAATAAGGTTAGTTTTCACATTTGATGATCTTCTAGTTGGTCAAAATAATTTTGTATTAGATACAACCATCCACTGGTACCAACAGAGGTGCCAGTGGATGGTTGTATCTAATACAAAATTATTTTAGTAAAATACACAAGTAAAATACACAATTAGGTACAAAGTGTACAGTGAGCTCTGCTGTGAGAAAACTGATGTTGTTTAACAAGACATAACAGTTACTATAATTATTATAATCAAATCTGTAGCCAGATCCCGACAGTTTTCAGAGATCATATTTTATAGTGTTTGGGCATTGGGGCATAAACGTGATCTTTCAAGACAGGCTTTGCTGTACCACTATTTGTATGAAAAAATGTGGTCTACTCTGCTACCGATTTTGCCTTCATGGCAGCTGCATGTAATATAAACATGGTAACAAAGATCTGTGTCCTGACAAATTTTTATTGCATGTATTTTGTGGTCAGGTGAAGAAAGTCCTAGCCCAGACTGTTATAGCCATGGCTCATCATGGCTACCTAGAGTTAGAGGGAGGTCAGCTGATGATCGACTTCATTATCAAACAGTGCACACTCCAGCCTGAGCCACCGGTAACTGTGCTGTTCTCTTCTCCGTGTTCTTCAGTCTCTCACTTCTAACAACAGCATGAAAATTTATAGTACTTTTCCAAATAGACCATACTTTTTAAGCACGTTCTATTTTATGTTCTGCTTACTAGTTATCACTAGCAGGTAGTAGCACCTTTTCAACATACACTACACAAAAAAAGTTAAGGATATTAAATATCTGAGTGAGCCCCATAGTCGCCAACATTTTCATGCAGTGGTTTGAGGAGACTGCCCTAGACACCTTCCCCTATGAGATCACATTGTAGAAACGATATGTCGACGACACCATCGTAATTCTGATGGATGAACTCCTTGAATACTTCACAGCTCACATCAACGCAATACATCCAGCGATCCGTTTTACCAGAGAGGAGGAGGAAGCGGGGGGTAATAGCAGTGCTGGATGCCAAGATTACGAGGAAGGAAGATAGGTCGTTGTCGTTTTCGGTCTACTGT
>JAAUYG010281552.1_pt1 | contig 15487 bp, 18 predicted proteins | sample 7278091 | NCBI WGS metagenome assembly JAAUYG01 (sample SAMN14350201, study PRJNA611818) | marine sediment metagenome | isolation source: surface marine sediment (0.6m) | place: French Polynesia: Moorea | collected 2018-08 | reverse complement strand
GCCTCTGGGAATCATCATGTAGCCGGTGTTCAAGAAGCAAAGTCGAAGCCGTTCATCAGGTTCAGGTTTCCATGTTATCAGTCATACATCTTCATTCAACATAGGTGAGTATTAAGTGTACATTCAACGACGACAATCATCACACATGGCATAGGCAATCTTCAGTAATACATCAATGGCGAGCAGGCAATACATTGGATACAGTTCATTCAAGAGACATGTTGACAGGTCGGTGATTCTGGCGAAAGTGCTCAGGGCCCTGATCTCAGCAGGGTGACGTCAAAGCAGACGGCGGAAAAGACAAACGTCGAGTCCAAAGCAAGAGCTGGTATACACTCGGACATTGAGTTAACATTAATAGAGTCCAGAAATCTATCTCGGCAATACTTCTACAGGATAAAGCCAGTTTATGCTACATTAGGTTGTTACACCTTCTGACATGACAATTGGTCTAGTTGTGATTATGGGATTTTTCTGTTTTTTTCGCTGGCTTTGTTCTGTGAAGAGTAGTGAAGAAGAGAAGAATTTATTTATTATAGTGACTTGTTCCATACAAATTCACATGTACTTCGTGTTAATCAATGACACAGAAAATCAGTGTGTTAGCCTACTCAGATGACATTGTATTGTTAGCTGAAACTGAGGAGGGCTTACAGCATTTGACAAATACACTCACTGAGTGGTGTTATGAGTGGAAAGTACAATTAAATGAGTCCAAGTCAAATATTATACATTTCAGAAGCAAACGAAAGCAAAGGACCAATTCAGGAATTTAATGAGTTACAGCTTGTGTAGGAATATAAATGTCTTGGATTGTTGTTTGACGAATCTATAACATTTAATGATAGTATTAAGAACTGATGTCAGCAGAGTCTGCTGGACGAGCTTTGTGGGCTAAAGTTGCTAAATTTAAACACACAAAGGATATTGGATACAATGCATACACAAAATTATATGAATGTGGTGGAACTCTAATTTTAGATTATGCAGCTGAAGTATGTTTAATAAGATACATTCTTGGGAGTAAATAGTTTTAGCCCGAATGCTGGTATTCACGGGGATATGGATTGGAAGTTCCCTGTAACTCGAAGACGCTTACGTAGTGAAATTGTAATCTTAAACTCGAAGCAAATATTTGCGAACTACATTATGTAATCAACGGATTGAAGATGAAACGCATTTTGTATGCTCTTGCCAGACGTTTGAAGACCTACGACACAGTTACTTCCTCGAAGCCCAGAAACCCTATTGTATACTGATAGAAACCTTCTTGTATTTGGGATGAACAATTATTGGCAGGAGAAAGATCGCCCAGTTTACGCTTGGGTAATCCCTAGACAAATGCTGTATAAATAAAAAGTCTTTATACATTTACTTTGAGTCTCTGGAACAATACCCGTGCCAACTTTATTGTGTTTTAATGCAGTGAATGCACCTTGCTCTCTGTAATTTGTTTATTTATTGTATATTATGTTTTGGGTCACTTATAAGCCCGGTTGGGCTGGGTGCTCTGCATTGTTAATACGCAATGTAACACTGTAAGGCATCATGGACATAGCATATGTGACTATAATAAATTAAATTCATTCATTTATTTATTCATTCATTCAAATTTATTCATGAAGTGTAGGGTGAGACAGTAATGACCAGAAGGGTCAAATAATTAGTATATGAAATAATTAGTATGTCGTCAGGAGACATGTTTCAGCTATAGATGGTGAGCATTACACGATTCATCAGCAGACTTTCTGTTTAGTGTCAATTTAAGAGATTTATGTACTTTATAGTATATACTAGACCCTCCAGAATTCAGCACTCAGACAAGAGACTGCGAAATTCGGCTCTCAGAAAATGGAAATTCTCCCCACACCACCCTTTTTCGTGACTGGAGCCGCCAAATAGTTTGACACGCTCAAGTCCAAAATCCAATCTAAATTAAACGATGGATCTATACCCTTTAATATACAGCACCGTTAATTTACATAGATAACACTGTATCAAGGTGCGCAGTGTGTGGGTATGTTTTAAAAAATTATTGCGATACAATGTGTAGCTAGGAGATCTTTAATTCTCTATTTAACATTTTATACTATTTTGAAAAAAAAAATCATTCAACGTCATTATTGCGATGTCTATATCAAACTTAGTCACTATAATTTTCATCAACCATTCTAACATAGGTACATGAAATTGCTTTTTAAGAAAATTAATTCATAGTAGCATATTTAAGCAGCTACCCCAATTGCATTATAAGAAATAAATATAACATGTTACAAAAATAATTTTACATATCACTTGCACTGTGTTTCAAACCAATTCCAACTGGAGGTAATCATTTCATTGCATTTGCTTTCGTTTCCAGAAGGTGGCCAACTCCAAAATAACATCTAGATACTAAATGATACTATTTGTTATTGTATAGAAATGGAATTGTGTCTGGAAAATGTGGCTGAATTACATTCAGCACATTTTGTAATTTTGTAAGGAGAAGTGATGGCAATTTCTGTCTTCTAAAAGGGAACAACATCGTTGTTTGACATTCTGAGCAGTTTCCGCAACTCTTTTTTTAAATCAGGCAACCTGTACCCGTATATCAAAGGATTCGTCATAGAGTTTATTGCGATCAGACCCATACTGAACGATCTACACGTTCGCAAGGTAGTATCTTGTAAGGCGCCACTATAAACCTGTATGCCTAGTATCACGAAAAATGGCAGCCAGCCAGCATAAAATGTAGCAATTACGACCAGACCCGCTTTGAGAATTTTAATCTGGCCCTTAATATATGTTGGGCTCTCTTTTCCAGGTGGAACAACCTCATTATCTACAATTAAGCGAAGCTTTTGCTTCGCCTTGATCAGTACGTGCACGTAAAGTAGCGTGAGAGGGATTGTTATTGTTACGAAGGATGGGATAAAAAAGTACAGCACATAACTCCGTGTAAAAATCATAAGTAAGTCGCACTCTATAGGGCATCTGTTGTGCCAAGCCATCGGAATTATTATTCCAAAAATTACGGCTGGAACCCATACCCCTATTGCATAGGCGGCAAAGTGCCTCCACGTCTGGATTCTGTGGTACCGGAAAGGATCCATAATTGCCAGATAGCGGTCGATGCTTATAGCTAGCAGACCTAACAGTGACGCCGATCCTGGCAGGAATATTGTAGCATACCGTAGGGCGCATAGCTCCGAACCCACTATGATGGTTTTGTCAATGATGACGGCTGCTTGGTACACCAGAGTGAGCCCCAAGACAAAATCTGATATGGCCAGTTGCATGATGAGACAGTTGGAAATGGTACGAAGCTTCCTTACTCTTGCCATGGTGAAGATTATCAAGCCATTGCCAAATGAAATTCCGATTGCTAGAAATAGTTCATAACCTACAAATGCCCAGTCGGTTGTTGTTAAATCTTGTTTGCTCTTCCTTATGTCATTTTCGAAGCATCGCACAGACACATTGCCAGACTCCGTGACATCCATCTTTCTTAAGCTTGTACATGTATTATATTCTGGTGTATAATATGTATACCCTGAGAGGGTGAAGAAGGTAATGATGACGCCATATGCTGACAACACAATCAGGTTATATGAGAAGACAGCAGAATCACATTATAGCCAATCAAGGGATAATACATGCATTTAGTCAGATAATGCACGAATTGTCTGCCGTTTTCTGCCGTTTCCATTTCTGTATGTTCTGTGTGCCAGTTCAAAGAAGATCGATGCCTATATTACTTTGTTTTCACATGCACGCTGTCTCGTTAATCATGTTAATATTAACATTACTGCAAGGTTTCCACAAAGAGACTCTTTGACGAGGCATAACATGTCTCCATTAGGAGGGTCATGTGTCCATGGTAGCTTTTTTGTGGACACTTGCATGTAATTGTTCGCATGGTTTTTGCTAGTGACACTGCACTATTCTCTGTATCGTAGGCACTAAAACGATATAGCGGTGCTATTCCTACGACATGCACCATGTATTTTTAAGTGTAGTATATACGTGAAAGTAATAGGCTGTGCCCGTTATATTGCTAGATCGTTACTTCCCAATGGCATTATAAACAGTACTTTTCTGCATTTTAATTATATGATATAAATTGCAGAGATTTGCAGCACAAAATGGTAAATACGCTCGATCAGTTACATGAATCAATGCATTGTCTTCCATTGTCTTACATTGGTTAAATTAGTGACGGTATGAGGGCGGAGGCTCAAGTTAACCGGAAGAGAGTGCAATGTTTTAGTATGAATCAAAATGGTCAGCAGATGAACAAAATTGGAGCTGAGAGAATACAGATACACTTGTTTGAGAAACACGAATTTGGCAGATAACCTTTATGATGGGGGGAAGAGGTATCCTGCCGTGCTGCAGCGGCCCAGAGAGATGACTCAACCGAGAGAGGGGCTGTTTGAGACTAGTTAGGACAGATTAGTTAGATATTAGGTATTGAACACTTGACTGCATGCATATATGTACCCTATTGTAAACAATTGGACATGTATAGAATAGGTTGAGATCAAAGGTCAATAAAGACAAATCGATCTGTAAATGATACTCAACGTTCTTAGACCTCCTGATTTGAGGAACAACGGTAGCTAGTAGTACTCTATAGTGCATTATATGCGCATTTAACCTGAGTTCGTTGTTTCATGTAGCACAGTATATATTTTGTTATGAGTTTAATGATTACATCGAAATTGTTATACAACCAGTTTCGCAGTTACAATGTACAGATCTCTTCTAACAGATTTGAATCCTTTCTAGAATCATTATTCTATGTTGCCTCTGAGCGTGGCTACATACATGTAAGTCATTTTAAACCATTTGTGAAAACAGATGATGTCAGTCATACCTCATTGTAAACATCAACATTCTGGATATCAACACTTGTTTAATTCCTCGTCAGTATACTTAATTTTACTGTGAAACCCGTCTTTCAAACCACCTGAGAAATAGGGACAACCTGGGAATTAGGGGCAGCTACTTCAGTCCCTATGCCTATTCAATACACAGAAATGGACCTGAGAAATTAGAATACCTCAGAATTGAGGACATTTTTTCACAGTCCCGTGGGTGTCCCTATTTCCCAGGTTCCACTGTACTTCCGAATTAGATTTAATGGTTTATTTGTGTGCACACCAACTGCTCTTGTGGTGGGATACGGTTTCAGAAGATCACCCCCCCCCCCTGGGATCCCCCCCACCCCACCCCCCACCCCCCAACACCACCATCCATCAATGAAATGTCGCATGTGTAGCAATGTTGTCAAATCCATGCCAGGCATCATTGTTCGGCGTCACCTCAACAGCATCCAATATGTGTTATGCGACAAAACAAAATTATATCAACCCGACGATATAATAATTTGTCCCGATGTCATACTAATTCGCCCCGACAATATATTAATTCTCCACAACTTTATGCTAATTTGTCCCAACCATATGATAATTCGTCCCCACGATATATTAATTAGTCCCGACAATATATTTAAGTCATCTCGGCAATTAATTTGTGCCGACGAATTAGCCTTTACGAAAGGCACAATTGATAGCCTACATCCATTATTCTGTACTGAGGAACTTGAATTAAAGGTCTCACCTGACTATCAATGCTTCCCTTTCATTTTTTTTAACTATTTTTCTACAACCAAAAATTAACAAATGAGCCGAATGGCTTCAAATGATCATGAAGTATCAAGGATGGATTCCCACATACAAGTCCAAATAGTCGTTCGTTGGTCTCTATGATCAGCCGATTTATATTAAATGTAAAAATTCCGATAAGTATTGTCTGCAAAAACTGTCACGGAGAACCACTTTTAAAAACATGCCTGGGAAAGAATCATAATTTGTAGGGGAAACATTTTGGAAATCAACATTTCTGAAAAATCACCCCAAATATCAATAAAATAAATGGTATTGAGAATTGAAACACATAAAGACAGTATGCATATCTTCTCCATATATTCTTCCGTTTCACTCTTCGATTAGGCGTTCTCACGATAGTTCAAATATCATAATATTACCCCCGGCACACCTGTATACACAAACACCTCAACTGCTCAAGAGAGCATACAACCCGGATATATGTTACAAGGCGTGATGAATGTGGCACTGTAAGGTTCTCAGTTAGGGCTGAGGGAACTGAAGCACATTTGGCCGAAAATGGAAACGTGGTGGCTAATGTACATTGACCGTGCGAAAGTGTTTTGAAAAGTGGTGTATTTCAGTTGTCACTTTGAGTCATTTCTAATGAGAAGCGGTGGTGATTTCTGTCTCGCGAAAGGGGACAACGTCATTGTTGGACATCCTGAACAATTTTCGCAGCTCCAGCTTTAAATCGGGCAACCTATAGCCGTATATCAACGGATTTGTCATAGAGTTCATTCCGATCAGACCCATGCTGAACGATCTGCACAGACCCAAGGTAGTATCTTGTAGGTTACCAGTATACACCTGTATGCTTAGTATCAAGAAAAATGGTAACCAGCCGACATAAAATGTGGCAATTACAACCAAGCCCGCTTTGAGAATTTTAAACTGGCCCTTGATATATGTTGGACTCTCCTTTCCAGGTGGAACAACCTCACTATCGACAATGCTGCGAAGCTGTTGTTTTGCCTTGATTAGTACGTGCACGCAAAGTAGTGTCAGTGGTAACGTTATTGCCGTGAAGACTGGGGTAAGCAAGTATAGCAGGTAACCGCGTGTAAAAGCCAACACCAAGTCGCACTCTGTAGGACATCTTTTGTGCCACGCCATGGGAATTACTATTCCCACAATTACGGCTGGAACCCATACTCCTATTGCATAGGCGGCAAAATGCCTCATCGTCTGGATTCGTTGGTAGCGGAACGGATCCATGATTGCAAGATAGCGGTCGATGCTTATAGCGAGTAGACCAAACAGTGACGCAGATCCCGGCAGGAGCATTGTAGCATACCGGAGGGCACACAGCGTCGGACCCACCACGAGGCTTCTGTCAATGATGATCGCTACTTGGTACACTAGGGTGAGTCCCAGGACAAAGTCCGATATGGCCAGCTGCATGATGAGATAGTTGGAAATGGTACGAAGCTTCCTTACTCTTACCATGATGAAGATTATCAAGCCATTGCCAAATGACATGCCGAGTGCTAGAAACATGTCAAAACCTACATACCCCCAGTCGGTGGCGGTTAAATCTTGTTTGCTATTCTCGATGTCCTTTTCGAAACATACATGTAGTACAGACACATTGGCAGAGTCTGTGACGTTCATCTTTCTTAAGCTTAGATTATATTTTGGCGCACAATCTATCCGACAGAACAGCAGGCAGGACGAATAAATGTAATGACGATATCAAATATTGCCATCGTGGTTCTCCGGTTTTATAGCCGAACATTGTCAAGTGAATAACAGAATCCCTAACGGGATGAATATTTCATCAGGCAACGCTGGAACTGTGTGCCGCTCGCAAGAGATCCGTAGGATATCGCATACTGCTAATGCGGTTCCCAGTTCTATGACAGGACAAGTCAGCAGCCGAATCACTGAAAGCCAATCAAGTAATAATATATGACCAGCTGATGCTCATCGTCGTAAACCACAACCCTTTTGTATGCATTGCACGGCCGTGTTGTAGCTAATGCGAATACATGGCGATGGCAGGTCAGAATGTGTACAATTGTGTGCCTTTTAAGATCCATGCCTATACCCGTACATGTATGCATTCCTACGGGGGCAGGGTCATAACTCTTAACATTATTCGCCCATTTTCACTAACAGACTAGTTTACGGGGCATTGTATGTACTCCTTTTTGGTAGCTTGTTCGTTTATCCTTGCTTGTAATTGTTGGAATGGAGTCTGCTGGTGACGCTGTGCTCTCCTCCTCTGCATCAGGATAGAATGTGTGTTCTGTCCATTACCAGTGTGTAGCATTTAATGGTATTTATTATGGAAGACACACACGTGGTTATGTTACAGAGGCTATGCCGACGTCAATGAAGATTAAAGACAGTAAAGAGATAAACCCTGGGAAATATTAAGCCTTATATACTCAGCGTGGCGAAAGTTTACTGACATACGTCATGTGGTTATAAGTGTAGTACATTTGCCTCAAACGCACGGATTTATACTCGTTTTTGTTATCATCCAAGTAATATAATATGCCCATTAGCCTGCCAGATTATTACTGGCCATTAATAAAGCGGTACCTTTTGTGCTAGGTTTACCGACAGAAATTGCATTGATTTGCCATACACAATGGTAAATAAGATCGAACAGTTCAATGAACCAATGCCCTATCTTCTGTAGTCGTTTATTGGTTAAATTGGTGACCGTTTGAGGGCCCGGACATACGTTTATCAGCACAAAGTGCAATATTTTAGTGTGAAGAATAAATGCCTTGGTCGGACTAAATACACAGGGTCACCCTCATTGTAAGATGATCACGAAAACTTAGGGGTTTGTTTTCTATGAAGAAGGAGGTTTTGTAAGTATCATTCATGAGTTTGTTTCAACACTTTATAGTTCAAGTTGGCATTCTGTTAACAAACAAAAGAACCTAACTGTAATACCTACTGTAACAATAGCAAATGAAGAGAACAACCTTAAAATGATCATGAACACTACAAGGCCAAAGCTGCCAATTTTGAAAGTCAAAGAGCCCCAGCTGAGTCATCTATCCAGAAGGATAAGAACTTTGTGCCAATATCGAGAAATGTACCTGAGTGATACATCAAATGTCTTAGTTGGGCAAAGCTGCGAATCAGTGATTTGTAAATGTCAGATGGCATGATTGAAAAACGGCATGCAGCTTCCTTACCCGAACTGATTGTTCATGTCATTAAGATATTTTCAGTGGGTAGGGTGACGACCAGAAAGATGTTAAGCCAAATTAAGCGTCCAGGCTATACAGAAACACCTTTTCCTTCCCCTTAGTTCTCTATGAACAATGCAAACTCGTTCACACTGTACGGGAGCCTTGTTTTTTTTTTTTTTGTTTTGTTTTTTTTTGTTGTTTGTTTTGTTTTTTTCTTGTCTTTTTTTTTCTTGTCTTTTTTTTTTTGCAAAGACAGCTGGCATTCGAGCGGCAAATGCCACACAATTCGGGGAGAATGAACTTTCAAGGGTGGTGTTACTACTTTGTGCTAGTGGATGAGGCCTAAGGTGAGACAACAAAAAAAGACGAAGTGTCTGTTAAAGGAAGGATCGATTACGCCCCCATCAGCAGTAATACTCGCCCTATAAATCACATAAATATGCCATTGTGTGAGCCATCCTCAGACTCTCTGTTCAGTTTCCTTTCCGAAATATTTCTCTTATCTAGAATATACCAGTGGATCTAAACCTCTGGAAATACAGCCCCGTTAATTACATTACAAAGTTTCACAGAACATAATGCACATGGGGTAGAAATTTAAAATTATGACGATAAAATGTGGAGACAATATTTCCCGATAACATTTGATACCACTTGGGAAATTCGTCCAAATGAATATAAAAAACCGATGCCTTCATCCAACTTAGTCACTACATTTTTTATCAAACAGACCATTGCAACATAGGTACATGAAGTTTATATCTTTTTAAGTAAATTGAATGTGCATCTACATGTACACACTTGCATTTGTAGGAAGTAAATATATTATCATCTGATAATATCATCTGACATACTAATTCATTTAATTCTAATTCTGCTTTTTCAGAAGAAGACCTCTTACCAGAAAATCATATCTAGAGCCTACATGTATATGGCATTGTTTGTTTTTGTACATACATGGAGCTGTATTTTACGAATATGCTATTGTTATTACAGTGGTCACATTGTGCCATATCTATCGAGTGGCGATTTCTGTCTTCTGAAAGGGAGCCACATCGTTATTGGATATCCTAAACAGTTTTCGCAGCTCTGCCTTTACATCTGGCAACCTATAGCCATATATCAAAGGATTTGTCATAGAGTTCATTCCGATCAGACCCATGCTGAACGATCTGCACAGACCCAAGGTAGAATCTTGTTGGGTGCCAGTATACACCTGTATGCTTAGTATCAGGAAAAATGGTAACCAGCCGGCATAAAAGGTGGCAATTACAGCCAGGCCTGCTTTGAGAATTTTAAACTGGCCCTTGATATATGTTGGACTCTCTTTTCTAGGTATAACAACCTCATTATCGACAATGCTGCGAAGCTGTTGCTTCGCCTTGATTAGCACGTGCACACAAAGTATCGTCAGTGGCAAGGTTATTGCTCTGAAGAGTGGAATCAAAAAGTACAGCAGGTAACAGCGTGTAAAAGCCAAAACGAAGTCGCACTCTATAGGACATTTGTTGTGCCAAGCCATGGGAATTACTATCCCAAGAATTCCTGCTGGTACCCATACTCCTATTGCATAGGCAGCGAAGTACCTCCGCGTTTGGATTCTTTGGTACCGGAACGGATCCATAATTGCCAGGTAACGGTCGATGCTTATAGCCAGCAGACCTAAGAGTGATGCAGATCCTGGCAGGAGCAGTGCAACATATCGTAGGGCGCATAGCTCGGGACCGATCACTAGGCTTCTGTTTATGTAGATCGCTGCGTGGTACACAAGCATGAGCCCCAACGCAAAGTCCGATATGGCCAGCTGCATGATGAGATAGTTGGAAATGGTACGAAGCTTCCTTTCTCTTGTCATGATGAAGATTATCAAACCGTTGCCCAAGGAAATGCCGATTGCCAGAAACAAATCATAACCTACATATGCCCAGTCGATGGCGGTTAAATCTTGTCTGTTTCTCTTTATGTCATTTTCGAAACATTTCACAGAAACATTGGCAGACTCTGTGGCATCCATCTTTCTTAAGCTTGAATTATATTGTGGCACAGAAAGGAAGAATAATGTAATGAGCCAGACATAATATACCGCTAACGCAGTCCCCGGGTACGTTCTAAGGCAGGACAAGTCAACAAAAGAATCACAGAAATTCAACGTGAAGATATGTGGCCAGATAGTAGTGGAATTGTGAGACTTTTGATTTCTGTGTGTCAGTTCGCAAAAGAGAGATGCCTGCATGTATCTGTATTCACATGGACGCAGCCTCATAAATTATTAACATTTGTAGCCAGATTCCATTAACAGACTAATAATTGACGCTGCACTGCATTTGTTCGTTTCTGGTAGCTTTTTGTTCGTTTACCCTTGCGTGTGATTGTTTGCATGGGGTCTGCTGGTAACACTGGGCTGTCCTCTGCATCAAAGTAGAATGGGGGTTTTGTCCATTTAACAGTGTGTACCATTCAATGGTACCATTTAATATTATTCCTTATGAAAGAGACACAGTCACGTCTCAATGGCTACATCCGCGTCAATGAAAATTAAAGGTAGGGGAGTGGTGAACCCAGGGGAATATCAAAACTTATATACCGACATACGTCATGTGGATGTAAGTGCAACACATTGCAGAACGGTTTTATACTCATGTTTGTAATCATGCAAGTAATATGACATGTCCAGTAGATTGCCAGATTGTTGCCGGCCAGTAATACATTGTTATGCAGTACCTTTTGTACAGCGATTACCGATAGAAATTCCAGAGATGTTTCGCACGAAATGGTAACTAAGATCGAACAGCTAAAGGAACAAATCAAATGTTTTGTCATTTAATCTTGTCTTTCATTGGTTAAATATTAGTGATGGTTTGATAATAATAATAATAATAATAATAATAATAATAATAATAATAATAATAATAATAATAATAATAATAATCATAATAATAATCTATAATGACTCACATAACATGTACTTTGCTGCGCTTCTATCCGCCGTTACCACAACTTACACCTACACTGGACACACCAGGTCACCTGAACACCAGGACACACCAGGTTACGACAGCTACGGTACTTGAAACTAAGGTCTCCCATACACTTCAATGCACGTACATACATGTCCATGTGCATATTTGATAATTTAGCAGGTCAATGGTATTATTCAGAAACAATGTAACTGCATTGTAGAACCTCCTTTAGTGTCACGCATTAATAAAATATTATGGTCTACCACAGGACAAAACATATTCATACATGACACACCACACACTGAACTGAACCACCGTAGAACAAGGAGGGGTAAGGATGGCATTCAGAAGCTGTAAAGCATTATCATGTCAGCAAGGCCTAGCTTGAGTATCTTAAAGGGTCTTCTGATGTGGCTGGGATTCTACCTCCCGAGTCGAGTCATTGCTGATTATACAGTGGAGGTATTGTCATGCGATAAGGAGCATGTCCGTATTAAATGTAACGTTAGTCACATCAGTGCGATTGTCATTGGTATGGACGAATATTGCAGGCAGTCTCGATTAATACGCAAAAAAATACATTCTGTTGGACTCCATTGTAAACGCTCTTCTAATCAAAACGGCTGGGATCCAAACACATAACATAAAATGACGCAGAGCAGTGAAAGGGCTGGTTTCTACGAAATGGATCCACGATGGCAATATGAGGATCACAATAGGGAGTATTTAAAGCTCTGGGTGGGGAACCATACCCATTATAAGAGTAACTGCACTTAAACGGCAGTCCGTGGTCATAGCTTGGCTAAAGGCCCATAAGGGTAGTTTCGTTTCCAAATGAAACTGACTATTCATGGTGCTCTTTTGTAGATGTATAACGATCCAGTGGTTATGGCAAACAAAGACACCACTAGAGAAATGGTTCCAGGAAGCAACAGTGACGGTGACGTATCTTGAGGCGTAGAGCTTTGAGCCAATCATGTCACATTGATTATCTTGCGAAATGTGGCTGAATGAAGCAACAAGCTGTTGGTCAGACAATGGGGGGAAATGAATGACGTGTTACTCTCTGATGAAATGATGGTAGATATAGACATGGCAGTTTGTGCTTATGTGCTTACTCAAACAGAGGTGATGCGTCAAAGCCGTTTTTTCCAGGGGATATGGTGGCCGGTGGAGGTGAGTAATCTGAACAAAAATGCAGAATGTCACACCCAGCCCTTCCTAATAGTCACCCATCAACACAAATAACGCATGCTCTTTTGCAGACTGTGTGGGATCCATATGTATGTTCAAAAAGATCTTGTATTCCAATAGCAAACGCCACGTGGCCTGTGCATAACTACATGTACATGTAACTTTTGAACAGGTCGTTGTTACTTGGTTACTTGCCGATGGCCAGCAATGTATACAGTGAGCCAGCAAAAATGTATCATGGTCGAATATCTAGTACCTGATTTGTTAATGAAAGCATCCAGCGCGGTCCCAGTCATTTAACGTGTTTTCCCTGTTAATGACATAAATAGGCCATTTCTGGGGTAATTATATCTACAAAATAGGCTCTTTGCATGTTCTGTTCAGGGTCAATTTCAGCGTCTTTGTTATGGTTACCCGTGGATCTATGCACCATAAATTGTTGCAAAGCATCAGGAAACATAATGTGTGTGGCTATATTTGAAAACGTAATGATGATGAAATAAGGAGTTAGGGTTTTTCGTGTAACTCCTCATTGCATCATCATTTTGATTAATGAGGGGTTCGACGTTTTGATTTGAAAACTATATTTAATCGCATGGTATTTTTACAGCTACACATGCAGTTACAGCTATTTAAAATAAATATGTTACAGTGAAGAATCTGAGCTATCACTAGCACTGTCCTTCAGATTAATTTCCACTTGTCTGTGAGAGACATGCCTTGAAATGAATGTTTGTTTTGTTCTTAGAATATGGCTTACAACACAAATTTCCAACAGATACAATCTACATTGTATTTGTTATTTATACATTTTAATTATTTTGGGATTCTAGTGTACCTCACCGGCAGTAATTATAAACATTTCTACGGCGAAATGGCCGCGATCTCTGTCTTCTGAAAGGGAACAACATTGTTGTTGGACACCTTGAACAGTTTTCGCAGTTCTGCCTTTAAATCTGGCAACCTATATCCGTAAATCAATGGATTGGTCATCGAGTTCATTCCGATCAGAACCATGCTGAATGATCTGCACATTCCCAAGGTGGTATCATGGAGCGAACCACTATACACTTGTATGCTCAGTATCAAGAAAAATGGCAGCCAGCCGGCATAAAATGTGGCAATTACAGCCAGGCCAGCTTTGAAAATTTTAATCTGGCCTTTGATATATTTAGGGCTTTCTTTTCCAGGTAGAACAATATCATTATCGACAATGCTGCGAAGCTGTTGCTTTGCCTTCATTAGTACGTGAGCACAAAGTACCGTGAGTGGGAGTGTTATTACTATGAAGGTTGGAATAAAAAGGTACTGCAGATAACTTCGTGTAAAAAGCAGAACGAAGTCGCACTCTATAGGACATCTGTTGTGCCAAGACATGGGAATTATTATCCCAAGAATTACTGCAGGAACCCATACTCCTATTGCATAGGCGGCAAAGTATCTCCTCGTCTGGATTCTTTGGTAACGGAATGGATCCATGATTGCCAGATAGCGGTCGATGCTTATAGCTAGCAGACCTAAGAGTGACGCAGCTCCTGGTAGGGAAATTGTGGCATACCGCAGGGCGCACAGCTCCGGACCCGCCACGAGGCTTCTGTCCATGAAGATCGCTGAGTGGTACACAAGTATGAGCCCCAAGACAAAGTCCGATATGGCCAGCTGCATGATGAGATAGTTGGAAATGGTACGAAGCTTCCTTACTCTTGCCATGGTGAAGATTATCAAACCATTACCCAAGGATATGCCGATTGCTAGAAACAGATCAAAGCCTACAAAGCCCCAGTCTGTGGCGGTTAAATCCTTTTTACTGTTGTGTATATCCTTTTCGAAGCATAGAACAGACGCTGACTCGGTGGTATCCATCTTTAACCTTGGATTACACTGTGGTGTATACACTGACCAACAGAATGCCAGAAAGGATCAAATTACAATAACTTACGATAATATATATTTCTAACGTGGTCTCCCGGTTCTAACCTTATAACGGGACAAGCCAATGACAGGATCATTAAAAGCTTTTAATATTTGGTCAGATAATTGTAGCTTTATGTTCCATTTGATTCTCTACGTGCCAGTTTCCAATCTGTATATCCTTCCGCATTGACATGTACACAGTTCTGTAAATAGTAACATTACTATCTTGTTGCTATTAACATCCTACATCAATTAGTGCGACCCTCGCATTGTCTGATGAACAACCAATCTCTTTCACCGCGTGTAATTGTTTGCATGGCCTCTGGCAGGGGCAAATATTGTCCGGTGCATCAGGATAGAATGTGTCCGTGCTACAAGTGTCCGTATTCTATCCATTATCATTGTTTATCATGGTTCAAGTTGGTTGTGTGACGATGGATACATCGACACCAGTCAAGCTTTGAGGCTGGATAGACACTAAACCATGAGATCGTATATGGTCTATAGTCTGCACGCATACTTAGACGGGGGGGGGGGGGGGGGTAAAATTTTAAATTTAATTAAATGCGTACAAAAATTTATGGTTAACCAATTTGTGTTTTTCAAT
>JAAUYG010151834.1_pt1 | contig 15487 bp, 6 predicted proteins | sample 7278091 | NCBI WGS metagenome assembly JAAUYG01 (sample SAMN14350201, study PRJNA611818) | marine sediment metagenome | isolation source: surface marine sediment (0.6m) | place: French Polynesia: Moorea | collected 2018-08 | reverse complement strand
TCTGCATGACGGGTTCTGAGAAAACGGGTTTTACGGACGACGGACGGACGGACGGACGACGGACGCCCGCGTGACGACAGTAGCTCTGCTGTGCAGTAGCACAAAGCAGAGCTAAAAAACCGTGAGAACCTTGATCCCACTTCTGACACCGATGAAGTGCCGTACCGTTAGTTGGGCATCCTGTGTGGCCTCTGCCAGCCGCATGTGAGTCAGGCCAGCAGACAGGTCCGTTCTGTTCAATGTCCCAGGGCAGTGAGAGCCACTAGCCGTGTCAAAGCTTGCGCTTCACAGCACAGGTCTCAGGCGTGCATTCTGTCAATCGCCTGGCACAACATTTGTTTTTCTACCTCCACTCCCCCAGTTTGGCTTCTCCCATCTGGACCAGGGTCAGGATTCTACTCCTCAGTAGTGGTACAGAGGGTTTAAACAGTCTCTCCAGGATTTTCGCGGACTTTCCTGAGAATTTCCTGAGAATTTCCATTTCTGAGCACAGAATTTCAATTTTTAGTGCAGAATTTCCATTTTCTGAGTGCAGAATTCTGGAAGTTCTGTTTAAAATGGTGGTGGGGTGCTGGGGTGGGGTGGGCTTCCCCTTTGATGCACTGCATAATGTAGGTTGTCCTAGATGCTTTTTTTTAAATAAACAAGAACCCAAATACAAAATATTTACAGTTCATGCAGTTCCCTCTCTAATAAGACCACCCTATTTGCCAAGAAATTATGGCCACAATAAAGAAGTGTCCTTTGGTGAGAAGGAAAACTAAGTACATTATTAGGAGCAACAAAGATTTATGACCATATTAGAAAGGGTAGAAAGGTGGCCTGTGTTGAAAGTGGCCGCAAAGATAGGGGCCAATAACGTATTGGTGTCCCCGTACATGTAGCACCTGCCTCAATTGGTACTTCCACCAGCTAGAGCAAAGACTGTGTGGCAGTCGCAGGGCAGCAGTGTTAATCGATCATAATGCAACCATGTGTTACAAGTTCTGATCGAGTTATTTGCCACTCTTTTGGGCACTGGGACAGTTTCGAGTCGTAAGTAGATTATAATCCACCTTAAGTATAGGCTTGATTTTTGAGAGGCAGTGATATGAAAATTCATTCAAATTTTAAAAAAAATGTATATTTTCATGGAGCACTCGGGTATTGAAACTACCTTGTCAGGGATCAGCTCAGTCACGGTTGGGTGGCAGTGGTTAAATTCTTGTTGAGATTAGGTTGTTTAAATGTGTTTATAACAAATAACACGGATTTCCATCACTGACAATACTTTTTATTTGCTTTCTGTTATGAGTCACATTGTCAAACAACATGAGGTAAAATAAAACGACCAAACCTCATTTGCCCCACAGACAACAGCACGGTCACAACACTCACCAGGACAATTCTGCTATCAAACACATTGCTTATAACAAAGATATACAATTAATACACGGTTTCAACATGAACCAAAAATGTATCTGGTACGATATAACGCCAGAGGCCAGTTCGCAGAAAAATCTCGAATCTGGAAATGAACTTTAGTATGAACCTACTCACCTTGGCAGCCATGTCTTTTCCTTTTGAAGTTTATTTCTGGAGTTGGGATTTTTTCTGAAACTGGCACATGTACATTAATTTAGGTTAAACGGCCCATACACTCCCAAAAGCTGTGTTTGCAGGTAAAATGTAACTTTATGTACATGTATGGAATGAGGTGTAATTATACCTGCGAGATTCACCATTTGAGACGAATGAAAATTATAAAAAGAAAATGCTAGAAATTCACCAAAGAAAGAATATTTGGTCTTGAAAAACCAAATTGCTTATATATATAACAAAATATAAAAGGATGAGACCTTACACATTCCTCCTACATAGAAACTGTTGTCTTGAACTGATCTGGCAGCGGATCTGAGCCTTCTCTCTACTTATATAGTACATGTAATAACAAATGCTAATGGTTTGCATAGAAACTACAATTTTCAAGTCTGTTACATTTACTCGACACAAAGAAAATCATTAAACACAAAATGGAAACTGACAGATTTTCAAAGTCCTTTGGAGAGTAGTGAGCACAAGGCAAAAAAATTAATAAAAGTCCCCAAACCTAGGCGAAATAAATCTCTATTTTGAATGTTGATAGTGTCAATCTACTTGGTTTCAATCAGGAAATTGTATCACAGGATGTTGAATTAACATACAGCAACATCTGAAGACACTGTCTATAGTAGAACAATAGTACATCGGCATGTTGTAACGATAGACAATGAAAACTACCTGCTACAACTTAATGTGTTTGCAGCAAGACCAACAAGCTTTTTGAACTACTGGTATACCGGAAGATACTACTTTAAAAACATGCAGCCTTTGACTTCGGAGACATAATTTCTTAAAACTTAATTTTACCACCTTTACTCTATAGCAGTTTTTACAATGAGAATATAACGAACCAGCATGCATGTATATATGACCTGTCCTCTTTAATTTTCTGATGTCGGTGCTTTAATAACAGCAGGGGGTTGTCTTGCTATCAACGTGTAGTAATAAATATGGTTTGGGCAACTAATAAATAGAAAACATAATTACATGGTGATTATAATACTGTTCCCATAACATAATGATTTATATTTTAGCTCCGATGTTGAACATGATTAGTATGATTTTATATACGTGTATCTTTTCAAAATTTTACTTGATATATTTAGAAATTTAATTGAAGAGCTCAGCTCCAAGGTGGCGACTTTTGGTTCTTTATCAACTGTTCCTTATGTTCACATTGAATAGGCTCAATTAGTCCAGCCACACTGAATAGGCTCAGGCAGCCATGTCATATTAAATAGGCTCAATCAGCCATGTCAATAACTATATATATATATATTCACACATTTTATATTTGATTCTATCTCTGCAACTAATAGCCCAGAGCCAAAATGTAATAGCGGACTTAGAGCAACATATGGCTTATCAAATGATACTGTTCCAAAAAACATGTACCACAATATCCTAGTTATATTTCACAGAGTATATGTCACCACAACACAAGTAAATTAATACTCAATACATGTAAATCAATACTGACATAGTACTCTCCCCCTGTGAAGGCTAACTAAGGTGTTACATAGTCTTGGTAAAGAGGCGTTACATAGTTGTGGTGAAACATCAGAACAAAAGGCACCAACCAGAAATTTAGCCAATTCCTAGTAGCCTCTAGAAAGGAATACATCAATAATATGGTCCCATATCCCAAATGACATGGCGCCAAAAATCTATCAAACTGTTCTTAATTAAACATACATTGTTACATTGCAACAACAAAATGGCGGATCTGAACACGGTTTTGACAAACAAACAGCAATGATAAAACAAACAGCAAGGAACAAGATGATGAAGCTGATTATAATGTAAGACAAACCACAATATTTTCATCAGTATGTGGTTACATGTAACAGAAACTTGTCGACATTACATAACAAAAACAAAGTAAAATATTTCAATAAATAAATCGAATAAGAAGTATAGCACACATCCCAATATTTTGACCAGTGCCTACAAAGCAACTTATTTCACACACACGCAAACACGGCACATATGTATATCGACTTCAAAAATGAAGTTAAAACGGAGCGATATGGCTACCAAAATGGTATGTTCACTGACTAGAATTTTCCCATAATTTATTCGCATAAACATCAGCACATGTATACCTACGCATGTTACAGACAGAAATACTGAGTGCAGTGTATCAGTTAATACAATGGAGATGCGTATACATTAGCACACAGTTTTCATGCTAACCTGACCAGAACCACAGCTGCCCAAGAATGCCACACATACATTCAGAAGCCTTACATACATTCAGAAACCTTATAAACTTCTGCTATGACATGGAACTATTGCTCTCTCTGGGTATATACTCTACATCCAAATTCAGTGGTCCTTTCGCTTTAAGACCCTCCCATTTAAGAGTTCCCTCTATTTTAAGACCAACCATCATTGACACCACTCACATTTTCACTACAAATCTCCCTAGATTGCTTCAAAACTGCCTCCAAATTAAGATCATATTTTATCTGACAGGAGGTGGTCTTAAAAAGGCAGGGACCACTGCACTCACATGCCACATAAAATGATCATTCAGACCAACTACCGGTAGTAGTCATTTCTACATTATGCTGTATTTAATGACATGTACTATTTATTTTGTGGCCAAAGTAATGGCAGTGATCAATGAATGCTCGCTGTAGTGGAAAATAAATACTACCAGTACAAATCATAAACCACACCTATTACTAATATACTACTGGTACATGCACCAGATCATATAGTATTGAACTTTCGTTTTGAGAGCTACCTGTTTGGGCAATGCCAGCACCATATGCTTTAAGGAAGAACAGCCATCCATGGTCTGTCCAGTAGCCACATACAGGACACAATGGCTTAGAATTCATTTATAACGTGCAATCAGGCAATAATCCAAAACCCTTTAACTTTATGCCTTTTAATTTAGCAAATTTAAAAGTTTGACATGCAAATTTGTGGCCCCGCATTTTCATATTTCTTTTCATTCTATCCCATTATATGCAAATATCTACTTTAAGTTTGCTGACTTAAAATTGGCATGCAAAAGACATGAAACAACGGATATGCAAATTTAAGCTTTTACAATACATGTATTCATTGTACTCATTGAAAGCATATATTCTCAGAGCCATTGAGCCAAATTCAATATACATGTATGTTTTTCCATCTGCGTCTAATAAGATGTTCCATTCCAGGACTAGTTTGATTTAGAATATCATGTTGTGTAATGCAGCACATTTAATGCCCCAATTTATTTAGTGTGTAGTGTATAATATTGCAATAGTATTGTGAACACACGTACTACTTTCCACCTGTATTTCGCAGTACAGCTATTACAGATCAATATATATACTAGCACTAGTATAGATACCTATGGTTTTGTTACCTTTGCCTACGCTACAATAGGTCAGTAGATATTAGCGCTGAAATACATGAATACAAAATGTGGAATACATGTATGCTAGGCAGCAACCGCTGAAACATTCAGTCTCACTTTGAGCGATTTTGGTGAGCATTTAAAGAAGTTTAATGCTGTGCATTTGACAATAGAAATACAACACATTCCAGGGTCTGTATACATCTACTACACATGTACTATACATGTCAATGCTTGTAACAAACACTCCAGCTGAAGCCAAAGAAAACTTTAAAAATATACAGGCTCACTGAACTGTTAATAGTTATGCACCACATTAACTTTGACTTTGTCTACTCACCAAAAAATATGTTGCATTAGTTACCTTTGGACCTTGTCAGTAATAAATTAAAACATGGCACCAACCAGGCCCCCTGGAATCAACCATAAAGGCTTACTCTTGAATATAACACTTCTATTTTCGTTCACAGCATCATCTTTTTCTAACAGCATGGAATATAATTTTATCAGCGGTAGCACATGATTTTCCTCAGACCATGTCAATCATAATCTTCAGTAGGCTCGATCAAGAGTGGTTCTAAGTTATGTATGGTCTATCTGTCCCAACAGATCCTGTAACGCATGTTTTATAAATCTAAACCTCAATCCCTGTCAGAGCCTGTTTCACAGCCTCGCACACCGCCTTGCTGTCGATACTGTTGCCGCTTCCCCCTAGTCCATTGGTCCCGCTGTGGTTTTCTGTCGATTCCCCCACCACGCAGCCCCGGAGCTTCTGCAGGAAGCTCTCTACATTACCCTCCTCCAGGGGTTCGGCCATATCTGGGAGGCTGGGAACCTCACGGAGATGGCTGACTACACTGTTGCGTAATGACGCCAAGTAGTCGTTGAGCTTTGACGTCTGCTCTTCCAGTTCGCTGCAGTTGATGTCCATGCTGGTCGCAGCCTCTATGTCGTTGATGTCGGAGCGCAGAGCCTCCATCTGAGACTCTAGCTTAGCATTCTCCTCCTGGATCGTCTTGATGTCCTGCTCCAGGCCACGGATCTCCTCGTCATTCTCCAGACCTGGAATTTTACAGAAAATGGGTGTCTGGATCACGGATATGATAATAATCAATGACATGGTGCTAGTGCAGTTAAGGAGGCTCAACAGAATTCAAAAAAGTTATCACAAAATGTCTCAAATTTCTGTCAATAACACTTTATTATATAACAAATTTTAAGATCATGCAAAATATCATAGGGTCACCATGCTAAAAACTTAATAACAGCTAAGTCAGGAAACATGTATGTCGTGCACCAAATTTGGGACTTCCATAAAATGACTGCAGGTAAAATACACGTACTTAAAATAATACCACTTTCTGAAAATACACATGTACTTTGAAAACAGGCGCTCTTGTTTAGACCAGATAATAAAATTATTGTTACCTCTATGCCAGAAACTCTGAAATAAAACTTATAACCATGTTTTATAGAAAAGATACGAGTGTTCGAATGTCAGATGCTGCATGAAAATATATAAGAAAAGTAACAACATTCGTGCATTGTACAGATCTGGTTGTGGCTATTCTGTATACGGCACTGGCACTGAACCAGCTCCAATGTGGCTTGATCACTCACCTGCAGCAGCTTTGAAGCGAATGCTGTTCATCTCCTCACAGCTAAGACGAGCTTTCTTCATGGCCTGGGTTGCTCGGGGACAGCCGGACAGACTGCGGTGGGTGAGGAAACTGCCATTGACGTGTCCTGACCCGTCACAGCCCGGGGTGGGACAGCTGAGGATCAAAATGGCAGGGACATAACACATTATACCACATTGGCATACTGGTATAGGCACACTGTACACAGACAATAACAAATTACTCTACCAATGGAAAAGCATACTGTAAATGCGTGATTAAATCCCATGCAAATACAATATGCATGTACAGTAAAAAAAAAAATATAGCACCCCAGGGGCCAGTTTTTTAAAAAACCCTAAGTCCACTAGTAAGGTTGCTGAGGTAAATATTGACTTAACTCCGTTGCCAGACTTAACTTTTTTCCAGAAACTAGCCCTTGTTCCATTCACTGTACTAACGGCTTCAAAAATGCTGTTATTGGATGCAATTGAATACCAGTAAGTACAATATGCATAAAGGCCATGCCAATGATTATAGTAGTTAATAAAAAAACATGTTACTATATACACTTCTTGCTACAATGTGTATACTCACAAGTTGCCATCTCCCTTTGGTGGGCGGTTGAGTATAGTGGAGACATGGGGATCCATGGAGCCGTTGATCATGCCCGGCACCCTGTGGAGGCGACTGCGGTGAGCTATAGGACAGCCTGATGCACTGGAATATAACAAACCACATGGTGTAAATAAAGCATAATTATTTGTTGTCTTTCTTGTTCTTCTCTCCCTCTCTCTCCCTCTCTCTCTTCTCTTTTTTTTCTGATTACATCTAACTAATACTTCTCATTCGTTATTTATCTTCTCCTCCTTTGAAGGTGGGTTAATTACCATCTGTACATATTGTAACTAAAATCATTGCGTTTGGGTACAGATTACAGCCACTGTGGCTTGATAAACCTCCTAAAACTATTATGTGAATACTGTGATATTGATGTATGTGATTTAAGGTTGAAAATAAACTACTACTACTACTACCACTACTTTTGCTTTGGGCTACTTTCCGCCTGTCATATGGCTGTTATATTTATGGCTAGACTGGGCCACGCAGTGTGGGCTATTAGTGATGAATGCAACTGTCCACAACTGGGTATGAACTAAACTATTATGGGCCATCAATCCACAATTTAATATGTTGTTAAGTTTATTAGCATGACATCAGACTCCACAGCATCTGATGTACATATTAACAAGTCACACTCACCGAGGAAACAAATATACCAGTCATACCGAATACATACAAGGCTTGACAATACTACGACAGAGAACATGCCTGCAAATGTTCTTTTGGACTGGCTAGTCGAGACTATATCAACAAAGGTTGACAGCTTTGATAAAAACGCCACAAAAAATAAAAAGGTCATAAAAGATATGGAAAGGATCTCTCCAAGAAACAAACCATACAAAAAGACATGACTATATCAGGCTGGCTCAATTGATACCTGTTCTGCATATGGTGTATATAGTATACCTTACCTGCGATGGGAGAGGTATTTCCCTGTTACATGGCCTGACCCGTCACAGCCAGGAACTGGACATCTGGGAGAAGTGAAAAATGTTCATTAATTATGACTGGTGTTCAGGCAGCAGGATATAATCCTGATTGGGTCAGTGGTAGATGTGTTGCAGGTACAGTAATCGATTATACCAATTAACAGTAAGAAATTTCATGCAGTCACCTCAGTGAGGTAATTGACTCTACAAGGCAATGATAATCGCCACCAGGCAGTGAATTCTTTTGCTTTTTGGCATATGAACAAAGCTACATAGGTGGTCCCTGTATAGCTAGTGGTCACTCATGTGTGCATCCATATGAATTCGGCAAACAAATTTTGTTTTTCATCAATTTTCTAGCTCTGCTTTGTGCTGTACTGTCTGTCATGGTGCAGTTCACGTCCGTTGTCCATATGTTTGTCCATTTTTTCACAGAAACCATCAAGTGAATTACTGGCAATTTTTGCAAAAAGGTATCTACATGATATAACCACTTATCTCCAGAACAGCTTTTTTTGTTGAAAATGTTAAAATGTTTGTTTTTCTATGATTTTCTTTTTCATTAATTTGGAGCAATATAGGATAAAAAATTTCAATGACTATTTTCTCTGAAATTTCACACCAGATTCATGCCCCAAACTTCATGCATCCTCCAAGGGAAGGTCTCTACCATAGTTTGGCGCTGGGGTTAAGTACCCGTATTTAGCATTATTTTAGCTGTTAATCATGTTAATTGTTCAAGGTCATTCCGTGCATTTGTGATTTTGGCAACTTCCTATCTCAAAAATGGCTGGTTATACAGTGTAACGGACTGAAATTTTGGGACTTGGGACACTCAAGTAAGACATACATGTACATGGATTACATTTGACCTTGCAGTGTTCAAGGTCATTTTAGGGTCATTCTGAGTACACTTGTCATACATGTATATGGTGTACCTTTTGTATTGAGACTTAGTAAAAAGGATACATTTACTTCAGTATGTTTTAACCAAGCTAGGTCATTTTTTTTTATCTTCACCTGTCACATTATGGGCTTACTTTTGCTCTCGGTTTCTGAGATATATCCAGATTTTCAAAATTACCATATTTGGACATGAAACTTGGACACCAGCAAAAGTTCCAGAAGTTGAATATACAACTTTAAATTTATCAACTGATACATATACATATATGTATCAGTTAATAAATTTATGAAAACTGCTGTTTAAAATAGTAACAAAACACTCAAGTATAAACTTATTAACTACAAATATTAAACTATCCAAATGCTTATAGCAGTGACATTACAGCAATATGTACAGAGAATTGTAATTACAGTGAAACTGTCTTGAGAGACCAGTCATGCGAGATCACCTGTCTAGAAAGACCAGATATTCCTGGTGGAACGTTCTACATTTCAATGTACATGTCCCAGTAATTTAAACCTACCTGTCACCAAAGACCACCTGTCTCAAGAAACCATATTTTTATGGTCCATGGGGTGGCCTTCCAAGACAGGCTCTACTGTACTATGTAGAGGTAACTTAATTACAGCTTAATATGGCTTTGCTGTCAGCCAGAATCAATACATATCAATATGTACACATACCATATCTGATGTTATTTTGTAAAGATATTGTAACATTTCAAGTAGCATTATGCCACCATAAAGGTGGCAAATCCCTGTGAAAATTTATAATATATCTGGATCCCAGTACGTGGAAAAGCTCTGAAAATCTTCACTGAATCAGGAAGAATAAGCCAGGGAACTTTTTACTTTCAACAAAGGGGCACTCAATTCACAATGACACTTTCAATATAATTTGTCAGTTGGCATTAGCTGTGCTGTGGCAGTTTGTCCATTTTTCCTATTGATTGGTTAAACACTCTGCTGCGGCTTATCCAAGGCTGTGCACAGTACTTTGATGTCAAGTTCAAATTATTTTTACACTTTCGCCGTCGCTGGACTGGGCCTGCTTAAATTTCTTTGTAATCATTTACGGTGGTGGTTTTTTATGTCAGCTGTCACTCATTACTCATCCCAATCATTACGTTTCACTTCCTCTTCTAATTGGTTATCAATATGCCATTTTTCATGCCCAAACACCAGAGCACATAGTCAATTTGGGTGAAAAACTAGAGCGAAGAACTTGAAGTTGAGCGAAAATCAAGTCCAGATGTTGTTTGATTGGAAGAAAAACTGCCACAAAATTATAAATCTCAATTTGTGCCATGGGTATTACAGTCCCAGTTCTCTGCTAGCTTCTCTAGGTTTTAGAGCTTTATTGGAAATTAGTAGCCCACAGTATGCTAGATATTTGTTGCCAGTGCTATGTATAACATAAGTTTATGCAACTAAATAAGGTTATTGCCACACTGCAATGTTTATTCAGTTCCCGATAGACCAATATTAAAAAGTCCAATTCAGTTTACTGCAGAAAGCAATTTGTAACCTCCAACAGTCATTCTTCAAAAGGTCACCACTAATTGATAGCCAGCCTGCCAAATGCAACATCCGGATAGATCGTTTGGCTAAAGCCTCTCAAAGAGAATTACTCCTTGAAGTCTCGAGGACAGGTAATAACTTACTTTTTTCCCTTAGTTTTCAGTACAAATGTTACCCACTGTATACCCTCTGACATAACTACATATATACTTTTTTGTCATATGTGTAGATCTTGAGATGTACTTGCTGCCAGTGTTCTTTATCTTAGGCCAACCCGAGTTGGAAAGCACCCAGCCACAGTCCTCGAGACTTTCGGGTGTTGGCCTAGGTTCTGGGTGCATCTGAATTTGTTTGATTTGTCTGACGTTGTTAACATAACTTTATAGTGCACTACGGAATCGAAATAAACATACATACATACATACATCCTTATATTAAGGTATTTGAAGGTTTTAGAAGACAAGTAGTAACAATTAGCTGTTGTAACATGTTTTCACCACCACATAAATTTCAAAATTATACATTTTGTTCATAATTATAACATTCATAATCAATAGTAAGGCTGTACTATCGATTATCAGTTCATGCGAGTCTTGCCAACCGATCATCAGCTATAATCTATAATCGGACAACCACTATAAATATAGCGTATATTACCATGTTTACTTGATTCAGTCCTTGTGTAACCAAGGTCATTTTGACCTTAATGTCAATTCAGGATAAGTCACCTGATCGACTTCATTCTATATGTGCAAGTGGCCAAGCACTGGGTCAAGGCCCCTGGGCCTCTTGTCTTCACATAAAACATTAATTCATGTGGATTTCCTGAATTAATGTAACAAAACACTGCCATTCAATTAAAAACAAAAATTTGTTGTCACATACTTGAGTGGTTCGGGTAGCTCTCCATTTTCCTTCAGCTGAGACTTCTTGGGTTTGTTGGATCGCGGGCAGCCCGACAGACTTCTGTGGGAAGCATAGTTTCCAGTGATATGTCCTGACCCATCACAGCCGGGTGTAGGACACCTGAAATAAAAAAAAAGTTTTATTTTACTGGACATGCTGGAAGTGCCTGTATTTTATTGCAGAGATATAAGAGAAAATACATGCACTTGTCACGTAATAGAAAAGGATTTTTTTATGACATCTGTCTGGTGAAATTCCCTTGAAGATGGCACCGATGCCTAAAAATTTTGGAATTCAATGTCCATCTTCCAGTTGACTCGGTGGGTAGACATACAAGTTTTCTATTATGAGTCCGCAGTCCAGTAATTTCCATTCTCGTAATTTTATTTCCACTGATTGAGTTGATCCATTTCAATTTTGAATTTTCTACATTAATGTGACAAAAATATTCGCATTCACTCTGAGATATCATATACAATGCATTGAGGTAGGGCACCTATAATTTTATGTGAAAAACACGTAGATCATGTAGATGCATGGTGGAAAGTCCAAAAGACAGTAGTGCACAGTTCTGAAAGAAAGGTTAGATCTTTTAGCCACAGATGCTAACCTGAGGGAAAAAAACCATCATAGTGCTAGCCCAGACAAAATCGCTCTAAATGTCTATAGTTCCAAGTAAAGGACTACACTTCGAGTCATGTTGTAAAATGGCGTTCTGAACACATTAGGAGACCGAAACAAATAAACAGTAAATACCCCAATTCTCTTTCTTTTTTCTTTGAATATCTTATGAAGTAATCAGAACGTGTAATGCACTGAAACCTTACATACCTATGTATGACCTTATGGGCTCAAGATTTGCATTTGCTGTTTCTCATGTCCTAGTACCACGGTATAGGGGAGAGATGGCAAGGTCAGTACCGTAGGTTGAAATTTATCATTATATACCCTAATAGCACCAGGTAAATTAACAGAATATTTCAAACCCCTTGGTAAGAACATTTCCCGAAGATAACCGAAAGAAGACAAAAGGTGCGAAAATGAAGAAGGTTCCTGATTGGCCAAAGCTTCATGAAGTAACAATGTGATAGGCTAAAGGCTGTCACGTGATGAAGGGCATTTTAGTATCTGAACTAAGCCAGCTATTTATCCTGTGATTTTGTGGTGAGAAATACTCGATGTGTTCTTTTGCGTTTAATGTTTTCAAAGGTAAAATCTAACCTTATGAGCATATTTTAAGAGTACAGGTATACAGTATGGCACTGGGAATAACCAAGAGCTACTTTACAAAAGTGCACCAGCTTCATAGATTTATATTTAGTTAAGGTTGGTCAATATTATAATGGAACCTGAATTAGCTAGTGTATCAACTATATATAGCCTCCAATTAAGGATCCCTCTGCATGCCCCCAAACTAAAATCATACTGTATTTCTTATTGTCTTTGCCAGGTTGTAGCCACTACTTGTAATTATGTATATAACTTTATTTGTATGTATAGTAATAAATAGTGTAAGCATGTAACTTGCGTTGCCTTAGTCATGAACTATGCAGTTGTTCAAAAGAAGAAGCTTGAAGTACCGGGTACCCGCTCTACTTATAGTACATGTGTCTAATTAACAACTTTATTTGCTTTAATCATGATAATTTGTTAATGCTCTAATACTGAAGGCTGATCAGGCACTGCTAAGAAATTATGGTAATAGCCGCATCAGCCGGTAAGCATGCCAAGTCAATTAAGATTTCTTACAAGCTAACCATGCTAACAAGAATAGAATAATGCAAAATTATCGGTACACTATATCATGTATATTGTGAGATCCACTTGTGAAGCAATTTTCTGTAATATGTTTGCGATCTCAGCATGATCAATATCGATTGGTACATCACTATTGACTTTTAGCTTTCCTCCGTGGGGTGATCGAGTCAGGTCAATATCATCATATAGTACTAGTAGCTGTCTCATGAAATGATACATACAGCTCACCCAATCTATACAGCTACTCAAACTTCAGCTGGTGTGTGTATGGTAAGTCACACATTGCTATAAAAAACATGCACCTAGCAGGCAGTCTATCCATTACCCACACACCTTACAATTACAATAAATACGACCATGGATCGGATCGGCAATAAAACCCATCAAACTCTGATGGACACAGATATGTGGTTGCTTGCAATACCGTAAGTTAAAATGCAAAACTATAAGTCATCCAGGGTCAAAAGTACTGCATGATAACAGCACAAGAAATGTTCACAAACATTTACTGGCACCAGTATGTAGCATCAATAACTGGACAGGTCATATGCCTACAAAACCTCGATATTCTTTACCATTGGAATGACTGTTCGATAAATCGGCTAACAGTTGGTCCAGCTTTTCAGCCGATAGCAGAAGTGCTGGCCGTTTATATGATATTCTCTTATTTATTTTTGGCCGCATTATCATGGCCGGGGGGGGGGGGGGATGTCTTATAGGCAGAACAAAAGCATTCAGAACAATGTGCCATGTCGAAAATGGCCTTTTTTGTATGAAAATACAACTCAATACATGTACCACCTAACATTTGCTTATATGTAAGAGGTATATAATAATAGCGTTTTCGCACTTGTTAAATGATTAACTTCTGTATGGACTTCTGACTTGTCCATATAAAAATAAAATTGTTGAACCCGTGCAACAACCTTTAAGTGTACAAATGTAGTGTGTTATTACATTGTGTAAAAGTACTGGTATGCCACAAAACTAAATGCATGAAATGTGTGGTCAAGATAAGTACAGAAAGACAAGTAGATGTTATGACTTTGATTCTGAATATCCATTTAGGACAGTATCTTGACAAGTTAACTGGCACTGGAAATGTTTACTTTATATTATTATAATAATAGGATTATTCTCCATTATAATGATTTGCCATTAGCAATCTTTCTAACATGCACTGATGGCAGAAATTCATCATTAAATGTTTTTATTTTTTTATTTTTTTTTTAAAATAAACAGTAAGTTTCACATTAATAAATAAAAAAAATCATTAAATGTTTTATAAGGCAGCAATAGCTGAACAGCTTTCACTGCAAAAACATGTGGGCGTGTGTAACTAAAGAGCATATGATACAGTTACAGACTGCAGAACCTGGTAGAAATAGTAAGTGGCTGAAGTAAAATGTTATTGCAAAAACAAAGAAAAGGAGAAACCATCAGTAATAAAATCTGTGACAACAGGGCATGGCTTGCTGAGCCCATCTGACACCAAACAATCAATGCGCTCAGTACAGTGTTTCAACAATTATTTTTTTTTCAACAGCATTTCTTACTCTAATGGCAGAAGTCAACTGCCCAGATGTAGTATTCAGTGCAAAGATAAAGCTATTAGATACACATGTCGGGTGTTAGTTTTATCTTGAGGAAAATGGTGAAACAGAAAATAAATTACATGTGTACATGTATGTTACATGTGCTCTAAACCAATCCTGGATGCACTTGTATAGCACAAAAAATAAGTTTTAGCCTGTTAAGCAAGTCCAAACATTAGAATTAGTAACTTCAGAAAGCTTTGAAAAAGAAAAAGACTAAGGTCTTACATGTTCCTTAAGCTTACCTTGTTCAGTTTCTTTAAATATGTTTGTCAAGAAAATGAAAAAGTAAGTTTAAGTAACACGCCTATCAGTCTATAGCTGGAATGTTACTCCAACCTTCCACAATGTCTGTGATGCAATTGCTCAACTCTTATTCCCATTCCCAAGTCTTGAGTTCACAAAATACCCGGCAAGTGTTTACTTACCAGGTAAGTTCTACTCGCAAGCACTTAGCAAAAACTAATAGTATTTTGCAAAAGCTGGACTATGGTACATACTCTGTAGGTGACTTGAAAATTTACTTAAGGAGGTTTGACACACTTTTAAAAATATTTAAGAAATTTCTGAAATTAACATCTTCAGAAAGCAAATTTTTTGTAAGGTTGAAAAATGCAATAAAAAAAATGGGGTCACCGTTGTCAAAAAAAAGATATGCCCACAAACGTACCGGTCGCTTTCAGCATTTTC
>JAAUYG010181866.1_pt1 | contig 15492 bp, 7 predicted proteins | sample 7278091 | NCBI WGS metagenome assembly JAAUYG01 (sample SAMN14350201, study PRJNA611818) | marine sediment metagenome | isolation source: surface marine sediment (0.6m) | place: French Polynesia: Moorea | collected 2018-08 | reverse complement strand
CAACAAACAGCCACCGAAAGTACGGCGGAAGAAAAAAAACAAAAAAAAAACAAAAAAAAAAAGTCGGCAAACCCATAGGAGAACCCGTCGGGTGACGGGATGCCCCAATTATAAGTGGTTCAAGCTCTTTTCTAGCTATACATGAAATTATTTTGTTGATTTTCTTTCATTTTCAGCTCTACTTGACTGTGTCAGCAGAACTATTGCTGTGGCGCAGGCGTCCGTCATCGTTGTCCGTCCGTCCATCTGTAAAATGCATTTTCTCAGAAACATCAAGGGAATTAATGCCAAATTTGTGAAAATCCACCATAACTCGAGACCAATTTTTTTCGCTTTTAAAAATTTTGGATTTTTCATTTTTGTTAACATGGGACCCTATGGGAGTGCCCTGGGGTAGAAAGAGAGTGTATGTGCAACTTCTGAAACTTTGGCCAAGCAGAGTATCAAAGCCCATGGGCCTCTTGTTTAGCTCTGCTTTACTGTGTCAGCAGTGACATGGCATAATGATGTGACGTGGGCATCCGTCGATCTGTAAAACGGCTTTTCTCAGAAACCATCACATGAATAAACGGCAAATTTTGTAGTAAGGTGACTATCCACCATATCTCCAGACTAATTTTCCATTTTGAAAATTTTGGATTTTTTAATTTTAACGAACTTTTTTCATTTTTATTAACATGGGGCCCTATGGGAGTGGAAATTTCCAAATGCTACTCCTCCTACAGTTACATTTCTTTTTCAACCAAAATGTTTCTAAATATTCCTTGTGAAAGTCCTCACAAAACATGCTTATAGGAATTTTGAAACTTCAAATTTAATTTGTTGAAAAAGATTGAAATTTTCTTTTCTTCAAATTGAAGGTGGTCTTAAAATACAGGGATATTTACACTGAAATATACAAGTGGTGTCACTGCCATCCAGTCTTAAAATGCAGGGAATTGTTAAATAGAGGGGTCTTAAATCGCCGGAACACTGTACTGTGTTAGATCAAAATGCTTAAAAATAATTGCTTTGGTCAGTTTTATCCTGAATGCACAAATACTATTACTAGTGACTGTCAGTCTGCTGTTAAAATTGTCAGGTTAGCCAATTAATTTTCTTTCTTTCTTTTTTTTTTTTTTTTTTTTTTTAAAGAAATTAATACGGTGAAGGCATCAAGAGCATCCATGATAAAAAGCCAGTGGTCTTAATTCTGAATGAATGTAGATTTTAGTCTGCCGATGGTTGTCTTTATTTTTTTTTTAAACTTGATCTATTTTATGAGGTTCTCGACAAGCAATTGCATATTAACGATCACCTCAAGGCACATTTAGGGTCTTGCCCAAGGACTTTAGGCAGAGAAGACCTAGTGTATGGCGGGACTTGAACCCACGATCTCGTGGTTGGGAGTCCAGTACCTTAACCTCTCGGCCATCCGCCCCCCAACCAGTACCTTAAACCAGTTGTCTTTATTTCTGTGGTGGCAAGCTAGGTGGCACTGAAATTTGGGAATACCGGTACATGTAGTACTCAAAGGATTTGGCTTTAGAGTAATCTGTTAAACAAGAAGTGTGTACGATTAGTTAGAATTTGCTTTTAAGCAGCAAACAATATCTCTCACAAGTAGGCTTATGGGTGCTATACCAGTCATAAGTCAAACAAGACCTCCAAATGATATTGAATTTTATTTCACTCTTTCCACACTAGTTAATGTAAACATTTCCCATATCACTCCACAGTAAATGAAAATCACAGACAAGAATTGAAGTGCCTGTAAAGTGCTTACATGCCCACAATGACAGCACCACTTTACAATGCAGCATATGTATTCTATATATTATAACCTCTTTTGGGGAAATCGAGTCACAATTGTCATAATGTTGGTCTCGATGCAGCGCTCTCCCTTCAGCAAGTCTAGACAAAAATTGATTAGACAGCCAACCCATTTTTACCTGAAAACAAATAGGATTATTTCTGTAACAAACAAAACTCTGGTATCCAACTGGGAATATCTGAGAATTTCACTCGACTTAGTGAAATGTTGTTATGACTTTGATTTATTCCGATACTATGGAAAGCCAATGGTGCAAATCTTAAATACCTTTACCAGGACTCCCCATATTTACGCCAACGACTCCTATATTTACGCCAACGCTGTACAAAGTCCATGGTTGTAAATTATGGGATGACACTCAGTTTTAGGCTCATTTATCCAAATTTCAGATATGTAAAGATAAAGGATAAAGCAATGTATACTTCCCAAAAAGACCCCAGTATTGCAGTCCTATAGCGATAATATTGTACAGTGTGATATCTGGACCATACTAAACTCTTTTTGTACATCAAATATTTGATTACACCATATCTACATCTTATATTTTTGAGACAGGGGTAAACAGGAGGAACCCGGTGGTATCAACTCTGTGGATATATACGGTGTTTGAATCTTGTAAAGTAATACCAGCACTTTATTTATCAGTTATTACAAAAAAAAATTGGAGTATTTTCCAGACGTACACTACATGTAGGACCAGTGCACAACAAATTTGAAAATCGTTGCTGCTTACTACGTCTTTTTCATAACGAAAAATGAATGTCAACTGCAACCTTTGATTTAGTCACCATACAATTTCTGCCTGCAGAAAGCCTTTTACCCTTGAAAGCCAAGTAACTAGGAATTTGCTCTGACAGCAAAAGAGAGAAACGTGCAGAGTTTGTGTACATGTACTGACACATCCAAGTGAACAAACAGACGTACCATAGGTGAACCTAATTGCTCAATATCACTCAAAACGATAAGCTCTAAAGGATATGTGTAGCCAACAAATAGGACACACAATGCATGTACTTCACCAAATCACTCTTGGCTACCATTATGTATGTTATAAAACTTTACACTTTTTTTTTGGAGGGGGGGGGGGCATCTTAAACGAGTTCTGCCATATATGCAAAAGTTACGCAACTAACCAATTACAAGAGGTGCAAGCAAATGTCGTCCCTCTACTAAAACTAGGTTTGATCTCTTTAAGTGAAAGATATCAGATTTCTTATGCGCGACATGAATGTTGCATGAATCACCAAGGACACAGTTACCATTACACATGTACACAGTGATTCAATCTGACTTGGTTTATGAGCAAACTGTTCCTAACAAATCAATAGCAGTAACTTCACGCATGGATTAACAAACAAGTATAACAAGTGCTACCAGTCCACCATACTATTAAGTACTTGTAAGTCAACATAACACTCATATTGAAGTGCAGTTATCTAGCACATGTCATAACAAGCACTCATAGTTGTCAAGCTTCTCATCTCCGAAGACCACCTATCTGGCTATCACACCCAAAAATAACACCTTAAAATTAAACAGGTACACACATGCACATTATGTCTCCCAAGCAACCACCTTTCTTCATCCGCACTTCATCATAGATGGGTTATGTATTATGCCAAATATCATAGGTAATACATATATATGTATATAAACACTGGCTTAGGTGCGATATAAACCAGATAGGCAACCACACAAAACCAATGTATGTTAAGATTTTTCGACCGATTCTCAGTGTCCAATGATAATTCCATCACCTGAGTAGTGAATAGCAGTTTGTTTATCGGGTTCATGTCATTTTCACAGATGCGAAACGACCCTGTTACAAACATGCAATGCTAAACAAATATTTCCGAAAGCTTCGAAGCAAAATATATATATTGGTCTGAAATGACTTGTGCTCGAGTAGTATGTTATGTAGTTATAGTCTCGTTCAAAATTGCTGGACTAAAACCTTACTTTTGGTCTTCCATCTGGGGCCAGATCCTAGATAATCTTAAGTCTAGAAAGACATTTAAGTTCACAAATAAGATTGGCAACGCTTGTCTTTTCCATGCTTAAGATCACTATTAAAAGTGGATTTTTTAAGAACCTGGCCTCTAATGTTTAGTTTCCAGACGATTACAAACTGTTCATACTTGTTTGATCTTATATATAAGCAGCCGAATTCCAGGATACAATATCTCCTGCACGTTTCATGCTACATATATGACTTTTGTGTTTCTTATACTCAATAACCTGATTTTAAATGGTTTGCATTAAAGCCCTAAGCTTTGAATCGTTGCATCATACACTTGACTGACACGCAAGTTTAAACACAAAACAGTTCAGTTGCTGAAAGTCCAACGTGAAGTGATTATGAGACCATTGAGAATGAAATTGAACTTCCGTTATATAAGGCCACTAGGAGATCGGGAAAGGGCGAGTTTCATGAAATAACAGATTCAAGTTCCAGAAACATGCTTAAAATATACTCATAGCACAATTCTATTTTCCGGTTTAAGCAGATCTCTGAACTTAAAGGTTTTTTATGAAACCACAACCCTGTGCCAACGTATCATCAGACTCCATGCCCTAGGTAATAAGCACATGGGGGCATCTGCATTTATACAACAAGCGCAACGAAGGGATATAATACAATAGGGAATGTTTGGTCAGGTAGCACAAAAATGAAAATGTTTTAACACCTAAATATTCAACAACTACAATAACTAGTAAAGAAATCACAAATACATGGATTAAGTCGCACCTAAAAATGGGGAAAACGAACTGGATGTGAGGTAATATGTGCCGGTAATACAGGTACAGCAGCAGGCACAGTCGCGAGTGGAAGAAATTCCAAATCAACACGTTCATAGCACATTCAAGAAAACACCAGCTATGTATGATGCTTTCAACTGAATTTGTAGCTTTGCCAGTTTTGTAATACAGCAAAACCAAATTTTATATTGCAGATCAGATGTTCAATAATTTCTTTGAAACCTAAAGGTTCATAATATTTTCTTTACCAGAAGGAAACTATGCAGTCTAGTTTTAACTTTTTAGTTTGGAAGCAGTACCAATAAAGTAGCAAATCTATGACCATATAATTACATGCACGCTGCTCGACAGAAAGGGTAACATTGTAATCGAAACGAAAATACAGTAAGATTCGATCATGATTCAACAAAACCTGGTACAAGACTAGTTCAAGAAAAATGTGGACAAGAAAACAACAAAGCATCACATATGTAGCAATGTAATGTGACACGCACAGCTTGGAGTCCGATGTTACTGGCAACACTCGTTAAACAGGACATAATACCGTATATATATGTATATGAATTGGTTAGTCTACGTTAAAGATCCGGAATGTTGTGTCAGCTCCAGGATGCGTCGTATCCTTGCCACGGGGCGGGGGGTGTCAGGAAAACTCTTCTGCCTTGGTACATGAAGCTGACAATGCCACGATATCCAGCTCTTGGCACGCCGGACTGGAAGTAGCAAAGTAAATTTAAGAAACTAAAACTAGGGCTATAGACGATCTGGGATGAAATAACGCTAACCTAAAGAAATTACAGGGGACTTCTTGTATCTTGTCAAGTTGTACTGAACTTGACCGGTCTATTACCAAAAACCTGCTGGCGAGAACACAACACAGTTTTTTATTTTTACCATTGAACTTTTTACTACTTATTAATTAATATTTAAATCTATTTAATGTATTTAAATTTATTGACACAAAATACCATTACAAATGCCATGTACATGCAAACTAACATGGAAGTGACGTTATCATAATCATACAGCGACCATCCTTGTGAATCGTGTTACAAATGGGACAATGCAGCTAGACTTAGCTGGGGTTCGGTTTAAGTTCACCTCACATGTACTAGGTGGACTGTAACTTTTTTTTTTTTTTTAAGTTCACCTCAACATATATTTTCTCACTTAATAACCACTTGGGGCCAAGCTCTACAAAAATCCCTAAAAAAAGTTTGGAAATGAACTGAAGTCCATTCATCAGCATGGCAAACACTGTCTTTTTCCATGCTTAAGAACAGCTTGTACTTCAGATGTTTCACGATAACCAGCCCTTTTCTTGGTGTCCAATTACCAACCTTTAAATCTTCCATAATCCCCAATGACTTGGCCACAGTTTTAAAGTTGCTTTTATTGTACTCCACTCTCACGGCCTTGGCGTCGGCTCGCTCCCCATGCTGTACCTGACTAACTGTCAACAGTGGGGCATCGTACGCATGCTTGACGAACTGTTGGTCATATGTGTCCTGAAATCAGTAGTCACCAAAAACTGTACGCTTCAAATTGAGATTATTCGGCAAATGAAAACACATACACACAAGATATTTTTATACAGTCATAATAAGATAATTGGCATACTGATGATCAAAGGTCAAAATTATTATTATCAAAAAATTATCACAGGTCAAAATTTGATATTATTTGATATTATTTTTTTTATTCTTAAGAATGAAAAGGATCTACAGTAGTCCCTCTCTAATAAGACCACCCAATTTGGCAAGAAAATATGGCCACATTAGAGAGGTGGCCTTTGGTGAGTGGGAGAAGTAACTACATTGATAGCAGTCACGCAAAAGAAAAAATTTATGGCCTTATTAGAGACGGTGGCCTCTGTTGAGAGTTGCCACTAAGAGAGATACCACTGTACCAGTACTTCTTATACTAAAGGCTTAGTATGTCATCTTCAACACAAAACACTTAGTCATATCTAAGTCTGTACTTGTAGAAATTTCAATCAACTGAAAATTAATGCCATTATGTAGCCTTCTCTTCTTTGAAAATCTTGATATTTTTTATTTCGGGTACAACAAATGGACGCTAATTAAAATCTGATTACCTTTTTGAGATATGAAAGATCCATCTTTGTGAAAGGCACGGTAACTTCATTCAACTTTGTGTACTTCAGGAACTTGTCAAAGAACTGACCCCTGCAAAAAAATAGATGCCAACTTGTAACACAGGCAGGTTTGTCCCTGTCATTCAAGTTTAAAAATTGTATGTGTTTTAACATGTTTAAGAATGGTTGTATGTTCATAAGTCTTTAAACACTAGAGTTCACAAGAAACCATATTTGTTTAGTGCACAAGCTATACAACAAGAGTCTAATATATCATGTAATACTTACATGGGTATTAAATTAGCACCCACTTAAGGCATACCCAGATTTAAAGCATATCTCATCTAACCCTGCACACATTGCAAGATTTTTTCTTTCTTAACCCTTTTGGCGCTATAGTCGACTAGAAAGTAATATAGATACAAAATATTCAGCGCCGAAAGGGTTAACAAATACAAAAACATGTTGTACACATGCAAAACATACAATGGTCATTCTAAGATTTCAGTCTAAAATAACCCATTATAGTCCCCTAACTTTACATTTTCAATATAAATACTGAATTTACTATTGACAAATTTTATAACCACTTGCAATTTAGGACATTTTGCTTCTGGCTAAACAGTGGTCTTAAAAAGCAGTGACCACAGTACCGGACTTTTCACTAGTCTGCCACCTAATGCAATAGGACCACATTTCTGAAGACCACTTGCTGGTCACAAGGATATAAGAGCCAGACTTTGCTTTAGCATCAGTCTGTTCCCATTATTTACTTCTTCTTATAGCACAAGAACGCTCCTCTGGCGGGACATAAACACCGATACACACGATTATTGCATTTTATGCGTCCACTGTCCTACATGCGTTGTTATCTTCCCTTGTCTGGATAAAGAAGCCCCTATCATTATCGTGGAATGGCCGCTTCATTGTTTGACTGTGATTTATGCGTACGTATGGAATTCCCGCAGACATAAATCGATGACCATAACTTTAATACCGAGCCCCAAAGGAAGATTCTAAAAAGAAGAAGCGATGTGGCTGACTGGTACCAGTAAATTATTCCCATAATCACTCTAGGGTTGTAACTCTATCTCCTGTTGTACCGGCTTTGGTTCTGGTGGGATTGGAGATTTGACATGATCTATATAAAGCCTGCAAGAAATATGGAAGATTTGCTATGTCTCATAACATTTTAATGCTTATTCTTGTTCACCCTGTCTTGGTTATTTCTGTCCAGGCTTCTCCCAAAGTAATGCCCGAGTCATTGTAAATGCCTGAGTCGTTGCAGTTTCGGATGGAAGTCCCCTTTCCCATTGCATTTCCCCCATGCCCCTTGCACCCGGTTTGGTAATAACTTACCTGCTAACGCCAATCTTGCCGAAGGTTTTCGTTCTCGACACCTCCGGGCGTATACAGGCTCTGTCTCGTCTCTGTTCGGGGTTCCGCATCCAGTCATCCCAGAATCTGGAACACATATATCACACTGGACTATAGACCGGGGGACGATCGACACAGGAGGTCAGGGCCTGAGTGGGCTGAGGGTTGGGGGAATGAAGGAATGCTTCCTTCCGCCTAACATGGTCTTTACGGGGATGGGAGTGGGGGTGGGGGTGGAGGCGTGTTCTGAATACAGTGAAACCTCTCTCCCCCTAACAAAACAAATAAATATCCATCACATTTTGTGACACTAATCTATACCCAGCTTTTTACTACCGGTACAGTGGTCCCCCTCTAATAAGGACACCCCTTCTGCCAAACAATTTTGTGCTTATTAGAGGTGTCCTTTGGTGAGAGGGAACATTACGTACATTCATAGTACTTGCTGCCAGAAATGTGTGCCCTTTATAGAGGGGTGTCCTCTCTAGAGAGTGGCCTTTAAGAGAGGGACCACTGTATATACATTAGTAGTTAAGACAAGCCCTGGGACCAAGGAAATTGGTCTGTTATTGCCCGTGGTCTTAGAATGAAAGTGACCATCATTTATCACACAGAGTGTCACTTTAGGACCAAATCAAGTGGTCTTAGATTCAAGGGTGGTCTTAAAATCAAGGGTTGTAAAACAGACGGCCAATGTATTAGCTCTGATTGTCATTTACATACTTACTTATACAGTGAAATTTATATACAAAAAAGACCATCCCAGGGACCAACATAATGTGGTCCTTATACACAGGTGGTCTTTATATGCAGGTTCAATGGCATGGAAGTATACACCTGGGGACCAGTAAAATGCGGTCTTTATAAGGTGGTCTTTATATACAGATAATATCTATAAGCTCAGATTTGAGAAGTGATACAGGTTGCCCCTATATTCCAATTTGTCTAACTGTGTCAGGACACTTTAACACATGTTTCAAGATGGTTTCTGTTGTATGTGTGGTCAGCTACTGTCCAAGTTCCACTGTACATGATGTATGTATGATTAAGCACTGTCCAAGTTTGATTGTATAAGTGTATGTACAATGAAGCATTGTCTAAGTCTCCCTTTATAAGTATATGATGAATCACTGTCCAGTTTCTACTGTATGTATGATGAAGCACTGTCCAAGTTTCACTGTATGAAGCATTGTTTAAAGTTTCACTGTATACCGTAAGTATATGTATGATGAAGCACTGTCCAGTTTCTACTGTATGTATGATGAAGCACTGTCCAATGACCATGTCTCCAAATCTAGAAACCCAGCCACACCAGCAGAGTGACTGACAGGCCGGGTCCTGACCATTCCCTCCCAGTCTTTTGATATTACACTTCATCAGCTTTCAATCCACACTGAGGGGATGAACGGCAGAAATTGATTTGGACCTCCGTCCGGTAGTTTCGGCACCGATGAGGGAGTTTTGGCCCCTGTGACCCGCAGGGGTCAACAAACCATGTATATTCATGGGAGAGGGACGGAAGTGGTAACTTGGCAATTATTTTATAATGGGAAAAGGAAAATGGAAAAACTGGAATGCGAAAATCTCGGCATTTGGCAAAGGAAATGTACATATTATCTGGCTAAGCAGACTTGTGCTGTCCAAAAGTGACATGAAATCAGGAAGAAACTGCACGGCAATGCTAAAGAGCATAGACAAGTAATGACGATGGAAATGTTATGAATTTTGTAGAACTGTAGAATATCTGATTTATAGTGAAATGTGTAGTTACAAAGACTAGCCTGTGGGCCAACAGAAATATGGTCCCATACACACAGGTTGCCTTTCTGGTTTAATAATGTGGAAAGCATACACCTGGGCTCGGCAAAATGCTGTCCTTCCTAAAATCAGCCAGTGGTGTTGACATGTCTTTGGATCCGGTTCATCTATATTTGCTTAATCCAATTAGCTATAAATCTAGTAATTTAATCTAATATCTATCACATTATAAAGTTTATACAATTATTCCTACATACATAACTCTGGACTTGTGTCTAGATTGTGTCTAATTGATTTGGTGTAACTGGTATTAATGTCACACTACTGTTAGTATGGGAATGGCAGATTGTCTCTCTAGACGGAAGTGGAGGGGACTGTTGTTAGCTGCTATGTTTTCACCTCCCTACTAGTTGCCAACCATCTCGGTAAGCTGCCTCACATTATATCAAAGTCCTCCGATCATCCCACAAGGAGCCTATTACCGGCGCTTCTTAATCAGATCAGCCTCATTCCCGGGTTTCCCGCAGTTTGCCGACATCGATCTTAAAGCCTATTACGACACAGTCATGTCCACTTATTGTCACATGTAACAGGCTTGTATAGCAAAAACATGTCACACATGACAGTGACATTTCCTATTACGGTGCGAGGATTTAGAGTGTAACTCCTTTGTCTTCATTGTGGTGAGAGGCTAAAACGGGCCAAACAGCATGTTGGCAATACGATGAGGTATGATACGATCGCACCCTGGGTGTGATCTCCTGACCCATGACTCAGTGGCCAAAGATGCCACTACACAGCCACCACCACCACCACCACCTTTTTTATTAGCAACATTCCACTTAGTACAGTGTACACTGCCTCAAAATGAAATGGTTTGAAGTTTGTTCAGAGTTCCTGCGAAGATTACTTATTAAATTGTCTATTATATGTATAATCGTATCTCAAGTTAGCTTATAACAATTTACATTGCCTTAGCTGTACAGCAAATGCTGAATCAAAAAGTGTAAAACTTACGTAGTTGGCCATTTATTCTCCAATTCCATCCAGACAGATTTTTCCAACATCCATCCTAGGCCGGGGAAGAAATCTGTCCTATATAACAGCTCTGAAAGATAGAACCAACGAATTGAAAATGGTTTGGCCAGAATATGAGGGTAAATTGATCACAGTAACAAATGTGGATAATCTGCCAAGTTTTAGTTACTTTTTGCCAGTACCGACATGTGGATGGGAATGGGCGAAATATTTGAGAAATATTATTAAAAGTTTGTGATTAAATCCAGGTTGCATTGCGATGAATTGTAGTTACATGTACATGTGTACCATGGTTACGTGACCGGGCATAATCTCACAATAATATTGCCACAGTGTAAGCATCGTTGGTGACGTCTTACCCGGGTCCTCGGCAACCAGTCCTTCCTTCCCGTTGTCGTTCCAGGCGGATATACACCACAACAGCGGATCCTCGTGCAAGATGGGATATGTAGCGGCGAAATATTCAAAGAAGTCGGGAGAAATGTCAAGGTCATCTGCAACAGAACCAGAAGTGGAATAACTACTTGGATGGAAAGGACTTATCACAGGATCAGCACCAAGCAGCCAGTCGTAAATTGCACTGGAATAGGTGGGTTGTTCTGCAGACAGAAACGCCTATCAACAAATACGAAACCCAACCACTTGTATACTGTACAGTGTGGATGTTTTGCAAAATTTGTTTTTCTCATATCTTCACCATGTTGACAATCATATTATACAGACCGCTATTTGCATTTCTTCTTGCTTTCAATGTGTACATAGGCGCATACACTTGATGAAATTTCCAGTATTTATAAAGTTTTTTTTGTAACATCTACAAACATTTTAGTCTATATGATTATGTACTTAAATCCATCGTCATTACCATTTGTTCAGAACAGATTCGTAATCTAGGTGCATGAGTACTGGCAGGCTGGGTTTACAAATGTATATGGAAATGGTGTAACTTGAAATAAAGCAAAAATTTGCTTGTGCCATAAATGATTTATTTGCATTTATACCAGATACATGATCTACACAAAAAAGGTCTTTAAAACATTACAAATGGGAATCAAATGCCTTTATATGCAGAAAGGCAGGGTGGGGATTTGATCATTTTTATGACACTGAGGAATGATTAGTGTCTGGGTATCATGCTTCTGATGTCAGCTCCCAGCGAAAGCATCAGTTAAAAACGTCACCTACTAGGAGACCTCAATAGTTTCTGTGTTATTTCCGCACCCTCATGACCTTCTATTGTCTCCATTCTATCTGCCACGACCTCTTTTTGTCTTTCTTTTTTTGACTTTTTTTTATTCCCTGCGCTCTCTGAGCTTATATTCCTGGAGTGTGACGCAGATGACAAACATGGAGAGGAAGGGGTTAATGAAATATTTCTAGACACCTCTGTGGAGTCGGCATCCAGACTACAAATGATGAGAGCCGTGCCACGACTTCAGCCCTGCGTAAAATCAACTATTACGCCGCAATGCTCCTGGCCCATAAATAAACCTGCCACGGGGCAAGATGCGACAGGGTTTCCTAGATTTCATACCACACCATGGAATTGCATTCTTAAATGAATACGAGACCGAGAGAACAGCTCCAAGCAGAAAGTCTACTATAAATCATCCTGATGCCTTTAATTAAATGTGACATTTATGCTTCTGTTACTTCTGAAAGCTCTCAGCAGCAATAACAAAAAGGCTTGATTGTCATTAGCCTTTATTAGCCAGGTCTTGCGTAACTGAATGTTATTGCTCGATGCGGTTATGTTTTCAACAGGAATCAGAACATTAGTGAACTAGCCTGACTTTTGAGGTCTTTCCAGCAAAATTTAAAATCCAGATGACACAGTTGTGTTTTCTCCCTACATATGTAGTATGTTCAGTTTTCTGTTAGTACCCATTGCAACACACTATTTGTCCCCGAGTGAGTGAACAGCGATTAAAGTCACTTTAACAAATTTTTATTGTCTAACGACTGGAACATGGTCGTAACGACTGGAACAAGGTTTATCGAGCTCAATGGCCTGATCTATGAACAAGGTAATGTATGTAGGTTTGTGTGTAATTACTGGACAAATCTTGTGCTAGTCTGACCTGCGTCCGATCTTTAAAGAGCTCACAGAAACATCACAGCACAGGTTCGTTTTGATGTTCCAACCCAGACCATTATACTGACTCCAAGCTGGCTAGTCAGTCTCTCTAACTTTTATAGATGTTATAGCGCTAAGCAGAGCAGAACCTCAAATTTTAAATTCTTTTGTTTGACATCTTTTGCTTTCTCACTGTTATTCATCGTACTGGTGCGTATTAAAGGCAAAAACAGTGCTGTTTATCTAGCCAACTGAAATAATTTTAATATTTCAGAAAAATCTTAAAATCCAAAACTAAACTTTAGCATTGAAAAGATAATGGTTGATATGGTGGACTTGAGTTATTTATATAAACTTGAAATTTAACTCTAGAAACTGGTCTATTACGTTTTTTTTTTTTGGTTTTTTTTTGAGACGAAAGGAAGATAAATAATATCATAAATGTTGTAATGTTCATGTCAATAAAGTCATGCAGGCTCTAGATAGCAATTCGGTTCGGGACACTGTCATTTTGCTTATTGACATGTCTAACATGATAACAAGTCTAAACTCAAGGTCACCGCTGAGAATAGCTGTTTTCGTATGCAAAGTGGTACAGAGTTTGATTATAACCATTCATTCAAAATAATGCCAAAACCGATGCAAAAGTTACTGGAATTGATTTCCGTCACTACGTGTATCATCTACATATAAACCGGTGAATTATGTTATAAATTCTTTGCCCCTTGTTTTATATCTTGGTACATAGGAAATGTCTGTTTTTTTTTGAAAAAAAAAAATACTGATATGGAATGGCGAGAAACATGCATCATCTTTCTGTCAAGATAATTTTTCACTAGTTCCATGGGACGCAGACAATCTAGGAGGTGCAGCTGTTATTTTTAATCTCCGTCAGTGAAACACCAGTGACACAAACTACAACCGGACTGATCTGTCTCTAGAGAATAGTCTGGGTATGATTAAATGTCTGGCTACGCTGAACAAACGGCGAGTGGATATCAACTCGAACTGACATAGCGAATCATAGGGATCCATAAATGCACGATATGTTTTTTTTTTTTTTGTCATGATAGCCAGTAATGGTAGTTGTGACTACTATAAATGTTGGGATGATCCATTTGCAAAGCCCAGGCTGCATGTTTAATAATCTCTTTGCTGTAATATTACTTTTATTAAATAATAAATATTTAATTTACAGTGAAACTTGTATATAAAGACCACTATAGGGACCAACAAAATGTGGTCCTTATGCACAGATGGCCTTTATATGCAGGTCACCAGCATGGAGAGTAATAATAAAGTATACCCCGGGGGAATTGTAAAATGCAGTCTTTATAAGAAGGTGGTCTCTATATACAGGTGGTCTTTACAGCAACTGTAGTTCGAATGCATTTTATATTAAGATCAAGTAAACATGTACAGTGAACCTTGTATACAAAGGCCACCCAAGAGACCAACAAAATGTGATCTTTATTCAGGTGGTCGTTATATACAAGTTCAATAACACAGAAAGTATAAAACCCTGGGGACCTGTAAAGTGTGCTCTTTATAAGCAGTTGGTCTTTGTATACAGGTGAGCTTTAGGAGTTAGACTGTACTACTAGCTTTGTAAACATACGGCTACACTGTCAAATTCCTTTTTCATTGTTTTTCTACATATTAGTTGGCTTGATGTACAATTTGTGATCCTGCATGTTGTGTAAACTTTAGTTCTAAAAGAGTACATGACCTTATATGTCATCAGGACAGTTTTAGCATGAATATGTCAAAGGGTACACATCATTGTACGGAAGTTCCATTCAGCATCCCTTATTGACACATGTACCGGATATAAATTTGCGAACCCATCCAACTAAACAGATTATTGACTTGTCATCGTTAACATTATTAAAGTCTACCCCGGAACATGGTCCAGTAGGCATAGAAACAATGCTAGGCATCATGGTCAATGCGTACGTAGAATATATATGCATGGAACATATGCATAGAATATATGCGTATAGAATATATGCATGGAATATACATGATATGCATGGAATAAATACTTGCATGGATGAGGCAAGACGACTTTAGAGTTAGGTTCACTTCTTGCACACATACAATATGATATATGGTTTGGGTTGAACTCAATCAGTGGAGAAATGTTTTTGCATCAATCTGTGGTTATGTTATTGTTGGCAGTACATTGTATATGTATATCTGTACTCCTAACCAAAATTGTGCAGCTAGTAGAAGTCCAGCCGATGAAATCCGACCAAAATACGGATAATTAGCACGGCTCCAGGCATAGACATCTCCCCCCAATTACAGCCACTTTCTGACTCGGTAATGGATGTTAGTGGGGATTCGGGCAAATTTACTCGTCTGCCTGCGGCCAAGGCGCGAATCCCTTGCAAATTCTTCCCTATCGCCCAAATCGGCTCCCTTTCTAATTGGCTTTTGAAAGGTCACGGGACCAGGGTAATTAGGGGTTCTTTTAATACGTTCGTTCGTATCCATGGTGCTGTCCCCATTGTGCTAGATGCTGTTGGTGTAATGCTGCAGTGAGTGCTGCATGCTGCACCCTTCACT
>JAAUYG010031383.1_pt1 | contig 15497 bp, 5 predicted proteins | sample 7278091 | NCBI WGS metagenome assembly JAAUYG01 (sample SAMN14350201, study PRJNA611818) | marine sediment metagenome | isolation source: surface marine sediment (0.6m) | place: French Polynesia: Moorea | collected 2018-08 | reverse complement strand
TAATAATAATAATAATAATAATAATAATAATAATAATAATAATAATAATAATAATAATAATAATAATAATAATAATAATAATAATAATAATAATAAAATAATAATGATCAAATACAATCATGTATTTTGCAGGCAATTTAATTACAGAGCAACGTCACTTCGCGACTACCTCGTTAATTAATTATTTTCGAGGTTCCACTGCATATACTTCTCTTGACGTTCTAGGTTATTATTCATGCAACATATTCAGCTAGGAGTCATTTTGCCACCTGGAGGAAAAAAGACAAAAAGAAAACAGCCTTCTGAACGTGAGAAAGTTCTACTGATGCTGCAGTTCGGCGCAAATTAAATTGCCCGAATCTAATTCTGGATGAAAACCGAAATTACTTGGAATTACAAGCTTGCAGACCCCTTGCCGGGACATTTATACGCGGTAGGAGGTGACCGCCGATAACTTATAGGATATATTCGGGCGATACCCGCCCTATCAGACAGGTATCCGACCCAAACGGTGGGTGCGGGTTTCTGGATGTGCAGGTGCCACATTTATCACTGTGGTCCCGGTCTCCAGACGATACAGATAATGAAAGCTGGACACTGCGGTCCCCGCCCGGTTGGTGGCAATCTAAGCACAGGTCGTCGCTGGGTTCCCACGGATTCCTGGCTGGGGTCGATAATTGACGAGGTAAACAAGGACCGTCTTACGGATTTGCTGGTTTCCTGTGCTGTCCTGGCTATGTGGGGGACAAGCGTGCCGTTTGCATGTCGCAGTGAACCGATACAAGCTGAGCGTCGCTGCGGTTGTTTATACCTGAAGGAGACTGACGGACTGGGGGGTGAAACCAAGGAAACGCGCGACAAATAATAAAAAACTTTACTGCAATTTTGTGGCGTGCCTTCTTCTAGGAGATACTGATTGATTTACACGCGGGTCGGTGTTCGGTAGAGACGAGCAGGCCAGCTCAGGCAGATGGCGCGGTTATAAAAATCAGGGATGGCATGAGCCTCAGGCGATCAAACATAATATAGAGTATAACATGAGGTAAAAAGAACCACGACTGCATACATATACAGTATAATACATATACAGTATAGAGCCTGCTATAATATCGCCATATTCGCAAGGAAAAACGTTCTGGTTATGAAATTATTAAAGTAGTAGGCCTATCCTTAAACCATATTCGGATTGACATATTGAAGTTTTTGTCTCACACACATGGCTACAAGCTGATTGTCTCAAGAACTATTTATCATCATGGGGTTTGTTTTTTGAAAGCTAAAACTAAGATGCTATGCTTCTTCCTAGTACGACTTCTGAAAACAGCATTCTGAGTCATGTGTTTTCATCACACATGAGAAGACAGGCGCCTTGTGATCATTTAACAGCCTACAAATTGTATTGCAGCTTCCATTTTCGTTACGTCTGGTAATAGTGGGTGAGCTGGGTATAGTACTGGTGGTGGTACGTATCCCCTCAACATCTCTCTCTCTCTCTCTCTCTCTCTCTCTCTCTGACCTGTAAGTAGAATGTACCTCCACCGTCTCTGCCACACATAAGTCATTCTCATAGACTCTGTACCTGTCCCTGTTCTGGCCGTCTGGCAGCTTCTAAGAAGACAAAGACCAGAGATTTCGCACTCGTGTGCCCGTTTAAACCTTTGGTCGGATTTCTGACAGAGCGAAGAGCAACTGCCAGCCCTGCCAATGGTTGTGAGGTGGTAATTTGTCGACGGATTGTGTCTGGCTTATCTACAGAACACGTCAGGGGTGACGGCCCCACACTACGGATGGATGAAAGTGAGCTAACATAGTCAATCAGGGTAAAACTAGTGTTTCTCCTTACCTGTTTTATTCTTTCTTCCCTTTCTTCTTCTTACCTTCATTTCTTCCCTTTTTTCTTTTGTTTTTCTTTTTTCATTTCTTTTCTTGCAGGTTTCTTAACCTCACCCATTTTCCCGCTCAAGTATGCCTTTTTTTCACTCTGTTGCTACTATAGGTGGCCTAGTTCTCTCTTTGACAGATTATTAGACAATAGGTAATTTACCAAACTACAACTGTCAGAACCAAAGGATGGAAGAGAAGCTGGGACTTGATGTATTCTGATAACACCTAAAGGCAGTGTTAGATTTATTCCTCGAAACTCGCATATGGCCAAGTTACTTTATGAAAACGTGACAGAAGATGGCAGAAGCAAATGATTTCAACTGGTGGTAAAAAGCGCATTTGATCCACGTATAAAGTGGACTACAAAAAATGTTAAACTTTTTTGGAGGGTACAACGATGGGCGTGGGGTGTATGTAGTAAGTTAGCCTAGCATCCCGGAAAGAGACCATTTCTTGCCTCTGTTCAAAGCTAGTTTCAAATACTACCCGAAAAGAATATTGTCAATTTACCACCCAGGGTCACCCCACTGTATTTAAGACGCTCAACGCCGATGTCGAACACAATGCCATATACTTTCTGTCTCCGTTTCGTCTTTCGTTGACGAAGCTATGAGATGCCATTCCCAGGATCTATATGTAGATTTGTTTTATTTTCTCTTTGTTAAACAGTCTCGGCAGCCCCTTAATTCCACAAGTACAAATATCTACCTCCGTATATTATGTGGCAATTATTTGACTTGTACATTACTCGTCGGTCAGCCAAAAGGAGGCTTACCAATTACAACTTTGATAGAAAGTTTTGTGTATGTTTTACAATCTGACACATACGCTGCACTTTTGACTGCTACACTCGCTACCAGAACGGAACTGTTGAATGTCCTGAAAATTAATAAAATGCCGCCTTTGGCGGGTGATAGGAAATTAATAAAATGCCACATTTGGGTGATAGAAAATTGATAAAATGCCACCTTATAACGTCTTATTGGTGAGGTTTTGTTTTAAGCAGTGCTCGGGAGAGAAGAAAAACGCTCAGCATAGAAGGCAAATGTTCAGCAGAGAAGAAAAAGCAGCCCGGCAGAACAGCAATGTGCAGATCGGAGGAGTATTGTGTACTTGTGGGCCACCGTAGTAGCAGCGCATACGCCCAAGGCGAAACTATTGAGCCACGACTGAACACGTTATGATACTGCTCGACGAACGCGCAAAGCCAAAACATGGAAAGGTACATTATGTTGAGTTAGCAGTGTTTCCAGTATAACATTCCACAGCAAAGACATAGAACATACAACCAGGAATAGTAAAATGAATTTAATTCTACCATTCCTGACACAACCACTAGCTACGGCTGGGCAGTGCTCTGTGTGTCACTATAGTGTTAAAAAAATCTCCATCATGCCCATCTCCTACATGAAGCTAGTTCTCCGTATCGCACACTTTGTACATGTACTTATTGATTATTACGGATCATCTGCACTGGATCCAAAATGAAGGACAGGCTACTCGAACGAGTTATTTTATCTGGGGCTTCGACCACGAACATTTATGAGATAAGCACATCTCCCCCGTCTTATAACTGGCTCATTTTAGTTCTGTTGGGTCTATGTGGTGTGTCCCATTGCATGACGTGTACTGCTTTCTATTTCAGGTCTCGTGCTGTAGGGTGTCATATTAAATCAAATCCATTGTTGAACACACAGAAGGTCAAATCCAATGGTAGATTTAGGTTCAATATACTACTTCCTGTTAGTAGTCAATAGCAATATATGGGCGAACTGTACTCCGTTCTAAGATTTTAGGACTTAAAAAGTATGAGTGACCTTGAACTTGACCTTTTAGGGTCACTCAAGGTTAATCTACCTGTTGATCTATCATCTGTTGATTACTGAGAATCTCTTCAAGTTGATACCAAAAACTATCTGTGCAAAATATGTATGACTCTCGTAATGTTCCATAGTACTTATGTCACCTTTTCGCAGAGTTTTTTCACCCTTATATAGAGTATTCTGTACTTTTAAGCATGCGTATTTACTACTCTAGTGCTAGGAGAGATTCGTGTGATTTTTTTTCTATTGGTCATCCCGCGCTGGGTCTCTGGCTCATCAGAAAACAGTCGTAAGACTTCGAGGTACGCGCTTATAGGTCTGCAAGACTGCATATTAGTGTTCATGTGAAAATTTCGTGCTGAATGTACCACAATAATACAAACGTACAATACATCAAGTGTCTTACCTCTACTAGATGTTTGTGGAATATAGGGGGATACGAGTTAACTCGAGTTAACTTAGCCGTTCATGGTCACTCTAGGTGAAATCTAACACTGCGACCGGGCTCTCCTTACAAGAGCTTCTATGTAATATGTTCAATACAATATATGCTCATGCTCTGTTCCTTTCATAGATATAAAGGCTTGAATGTTGAAACACGAGTAGTTTATGAGTGGCATTGAATTTGACTATGAGGCTACTCAAGGTGAAATGGGATAGTGTATGTAAACTTCATATACAATTTCCTATTGCTGATAATAAGCACCGTGGAGCTCCTAACGGGACATGGCACTTGAAAGGCAAATTGCCTAAAACTTTCTGACAACTACACGTGCGCATGTGGAATTATCGGGTACTTACATGATAGTTAGTACATCTATACGTGACATTTTCACGTGAACGGTGTTCATGTTTTCCATGTCTACGTAGGGCCACCGCACCCCCCCCCAAAAAAACAACAACAACAAAAATAAACCCAGGTTGATCAACGAAATACTTAAGTTGCGCTTGTCACAGTCACAGACCGCGTGTTAAAACTTAAATTATATTTTGCCTATCGCTGTCACCAACCAGCTCCCGTAGTATACATATATTTTCAAATTTTTTTTAAGGTTGACTGGTGTTTAGAATGCATATCGGAGCTTCGTTCATTTTTGGGAGCCGATGATGCAAAGCGGCTTTGAATCCGTCACCTGAAGGAAATAGCCCAGATGGGTCGGCTAGAAATCATCACGTACCCATTTATGTTGCTGCCACAACAGGCTTGAATTCAGTTGTTTAGATATAAGCAACGCGTTTTCAATACATGCAACGCGTTTTTAATACCGGTACTACTTAACGAGTTGCTGATATTAAAGACGCGTCACTAGTATTTAAAACTCGTTGCTAATATTTAAAAACAGTAGTTAATGTAAGAAACTTCCTAATATTTCAAACGCGTTGCTGATATTAGCAACACGTTGCTCCTAGCAATATTGTAAACATGTTGCTGATATTCAAAACTCCTTGGTAATATTTAAAAGACATTTATAATATTAGCAATACGTTGCTAATATTTAAAACGCGTCATAATATTAACCAGAGGTGAGTGGGCCTTGACGGTCTGTTTGATAGCACTGACAGAAGCAGTAAGTCGTTGTCATGTATGCCAAACAAAAGCACCAAATAGCCCCCAAATCACATTAAATGTTACACGGTCGCCCCATTTATGTTTTACCAGTGTCACACAGAGTCCCAATTTAAGTCAGTTTTGCTCCAAGGCAGGATGTTTTGTGTTAATGCCAATTTTGAGACAAGTGCACAGAATGACCCCCAAAATGGCATTGAACACTAAACGGTCAAAGGTACCCCATATAGATATGGTAACTATCGCCGATTCTGAAATTTCAACCCTTTTAGCTCTACGGACAGCTTTTTTTTTTCAAGTTACAGGTCATTTCAAGACATGTGCAATGATCCCCAAATGACCTTAAACATTAAATGGTCAAAGGTACCCCATACAAAGGTATCACCAAGTCCCAAATTTCAATTCTAGGCTCTACGGCCAGCCCTTTTCAAGTTGGAGGTCATTTCGAGAGAAGAGCACTGAATGACCAAAAATATCCCTAAACACTTTGAGGCCAAAGGTACCCATATACATGTTACAACTACCCACGACTTCCAAATTTCACTCATTTTCACTCGTTTTCAAGGTACAGGCCATTTTGAGAAAAGTGCACCAAATGACCCCAAAATGACCTTGAACATCAAACGGTCAAAAGTACCCCATATTAGGTACCACATTTTACTGGTATCCACGAGACAAGTGTATCGAATGACCCCAAAATGACATTGAACACGAAGATGTCAAAGGTACTCCACATAAAATGAGTCCCAAATTTGCAATCCGTTTCCCTCTACGGCTAGCCGTTTTTGAGTCACAGGCCATTTTGACACAAGTGCAACGAATGACCCAAAATGACCTTAAACAATAAAAGTCAAAGGTGCCCCATATATACATGTATAATGTTACAGCTACCCTGAGTCCCAAATTTCACTCCGATTTTCTCTACGATTAGCCATTTCTGAGATATTGGCAATTTTTCGTTTGTCCACAATGGGCACAATGTTAAAATTCAATCTTTTATTTTAAACTTTAAATCTGAAATCACAATATTTTGAGGATATGGTGGATAGGTGCCTTTCCACCAAATTTGGCATTAATTCCCTGATGGTTTCTGCGAAAACTCTTTTTAGGGACGGACGGACGACTCGGATGTTGGACGCCTGCTCGACATTAACGCTGCTAACACTGTCAAGCAGAGATCAAAATGTGTTGCTACTATTTCAAATGCGTTACTAATAATTATAACGCATTCCTAATACTTCAAAACGCGTTGCTGATATTAAAAACGCGTTGCTACTATTTCAAATAATGTTGCTAATTTTAAAGCCGCATTGTTTTAACAATGTGTTTCTAATTCCGAAAAAAAAACTGTGTCAAGCGTCATTCGACAATACATGCAGTGGCACAATTTGTCAAGAACAAAAGATCTTTTCTTTAATAATGATAAAGTTTACCACACCATCTAAATTTTCCTTGATGCATCAAAAACTTTCCATACAATTGATCATAAAATCCTGCTTGGCAGCAGAGTGTATACATTAACTGGACTAGTGCTAGGAAAATTTCGTGGCAAGCCGCTGTGACTAAAGGGTATCTATTCTTTTAGCCACAAAATAAGTTTGTTGAGCCACGAAATATGTGTCATTTCAGTCTAAAAGGTGTCAGCAGTATTAATATGGATATAAAGATTCTAAACAACATGCATTTTTCTCTTTGGCTAATTTGCTGTTAGACATCCAAATAACACACGCACAGCCATTATATATACTGCTATATATATTGGTATTGATTCATGTAAACCACATAAAATATATGAGATAAAAGGTAAAGTTTTAGCCACTTGTGGCTAAAAGAAGACCAATTCTTTTAGCCACACGGGAATTCTTTTAGCAGTTGGCTATGTAAGTAAAATTTTATTTAACGTCGGATTAATAGAAGATAAAACATAGCCAAAAGGCTATTTACCGACATGAATGCGAAATATACAAATTAGATTGAATTATCATTATAAAGACATCCATTAATTTAAGCCGTTGTAAAATACATCCCAATAATTTAAGGCATTGTAAAATACATTGCATTAATTTACAACATATCATAAATTCCTTTAAAATACATTACATTAATTTTATACCCAAACTATACTCCATTAATTCAAGACATAAGTTAAACTTCTTTTAAAATGCACATATCACATGTGGTAAATGTACAGTTGGCTCCCATTCTTTTAACTTATTGTTATTTCTGTATTCATTATCTAGCTGATTCCACAGACGACTTCCTTGGTAACGTATACTGTTGAAACCATATTTCTTGGTATTGGATTTGGGTTGGATTAGCTATAGACGTTTTCTACTGTGACTATTTTGATTTGGAGCAAACATATTATTAAATTACATTGGTCCTTCGTTGCTTATAATTTTACACACAAAGCATTTTGGCCTTTATTAATGATCTGCTTGCTCATCTCAAGATACTAAAAAAATTATCTTTCCTGGTAACTGTTCTGTATGTACAACCTAACGATCTACATGTACAAGTATGTATACTTTGATTCCGCAAGTATAAAGCAATAATCTTGAGCAATTAGCATTGTGCCAAAGCTAGCTTCGGGATATCATCTTGAATACAACAAAGCATAGTTGCATCCCCTTCTCATGTAGAGGATAATCTAGGCCTCTGCATTCAAGTCTATTTGCAACCGAGCTCTATTAAAGGAAAATTTACATGATAACAGTGAGATGATCTCCGGTCGTATTGCCTATCAACGATGTTACAAATTCGTCGCAATACACACCAGTAAACAACATTTATGCCAACTTCAATCATTACTGCTCTAGGCGCACCCACATGAAGGTTAAAGTTTTCCGTTTCTAAATACTCTAATTCACTAACTGACAATATGGTCACGATAATGTCCAACAACAAGTTTATAATTAAGTAGGCTTTATGTGTCATGCCTGTACAGTCATGTTCTGTGGCATGCTGGCTTTATCACTGATGTTAAGAAAGTATTAATTTCTGATGTAAATGTTTAGGATTGTGTTTTTTATGATCGCATGCCTTTTTGTACTGATCTGCTGGGCCATAATACATAATCGATAATATTTTTAGAATAAACGAAATAGAAACGAAAATAAACTGGAAAGGAGTGCAGTCAGGATTGAAGAAGAGGATAACCATAAATTTGATATGTATTTGGCACCAGCATTCCAGGCAATCCCATAGGGTGTACTAATGAATGATGCATGTCACATACACTCAGACAGATTCAAAGATTTACAAGGGTGTAACTCGAGCACTACAGAGAGCCACTGTGGATCGGTTCCTCTCATTAAACACAGTGACATACCAGGTTGGAATGAGTGTTCAAAAGGGTATCACTCTCTCGCTAGGAGATGTTTACGACCTTGGAGGGTTACAGAATGCCTAGCAATAGCACTATCTTTGAAAATATGAGATTGCGTATTGGCTAGATTTAAATATTCACTTACGCTTTGTCAGAAGGTGCTAGAAATTCATCGGCTAAAGAATTGAATGAAAATGAATACATTGATTTTAGAAAATCTGTTCAAGAATTAACCAAAGTATAAATGGCGTAATAGACTCCAGATTACAAGGAACTTGAGAAACAACGTTCAAATCTATTGCATTCCTATAAATTCTCGGGACTAAAGGATAAGGTACTTTGTTATATGCAGCATGTTAAATTTTGTAGGGAAAACAACATAAATACAAGACTGCTTAAAGCCTACATACGGACAAACTCGGTTGAATGAATTAAGTAATGAGGTTCTTTGGTATGCAGATGCCAAGCTGAATTCATTGTTCTGTGGTACACCTAGTCCAGTATTTTTCTACACAGTGTTCTGTCAATTACACTGATACTGTGATGATGCCTTTAGTTAAAATGGACGTGTTGACCTTTCTGACCCCAATATCTACAGATACGCTGCTCCTCTCATTGTTATATCTAAAGTCCTGACAGTAATTATTTCAAAAATGTATAAAACCGGGCTGTATCCCAGTGACAATCATTTTGGGTTAAAGCGTAGCACTCAACTGACATGTGTATCTACATACGACGTGAGACATAGTGCATCCCCCTGCATCGTACTATAGTTTTGGTACTTTTTGGATACCAATGGAGCGTTTGACCGTATACAAGCCACTGAAACAAAGTTTCCTGAGTAATAGGCAGAACCGTAGCAAATTAGTTCTTTTTTTAGAATAGCCAATTGTGGACTAGCACAAGAATCATGTAATTGATATCAGATTGGAAGATTCTAGTTTGGGCTCATTTTGAGTATGCAATGGTGTAAAGTAAAGCAGACTTAAAGCTAGGAGATGCTTACAATAGCTCGTTTGGCAGAAAAGGGCTAAAAAGTATTGCAGTGCTAATGCAATGTTTGTTACTAATGGCGTTCTCCCGCTTTGAGTTCTTTAGAAAACAATAGAAAACATTTAACGAAATGCACTAACTATATTACATTTTATGTTATCTGTTGTATCTTCAACAAAAACCACTTAGATCCGCTATATGGACATGAAGGCGTAATAGTTTTAACTGTGGGAATCTACCATCGATACTCTCATTCTACTGTCACTTTTTTTTGTTATCTTCACATATATCTGTGCACTACTTTTTATGAGTCTTTCATCTATGGATCTTAAATCTAAAATTAAAAACAAATATATGACGTAAGTCTCACACTCCACGTGGGGTGATTTAACTGAGGTTCACACTTTGCATGGTCACGGTATTGGAACTTTCACTGTTATCATGTTCTTAAAATTCGTCGTGGAATTATGTAGTAAGCCAAGTCATGGGGCTCACCGTTTCTACGTACCGGACCCGACAACAGTGAAGGCATCTGCTCATGTGGTCCAGCGTGGCCAGGGTTCATTCTCTGACCCCACCCACCGAACACGAAACTTTAAGCCCCACCATTCAGCTGTAGACAGGAACCGATGTCTCATATGTTGTATATGCCCTTTGGATACACTGGTGAAATTTCAATTGTTCATAATTGGAAAATGATCTTTTAAATGTTCCGAAAACATGCCTTTGTAAAAAAAAAAAAAGACTGAGTATAGAAGGAATATCGTTTTAAACGTTCCTCACCATGGTGTCCTATGTTAAAAGAGAATTGAAAAAAGGAAAGGTGAGAAAATTCGACAAAAATAGTCTCAATAAGATTTTGTGGCAAATTGAGATAAAAAGCAGGAGAAATATGGACATATTATTTGGATTTAAGTTTGAAAATTAAAGTTTCATTTGAAATTAGAAAAGGAAATATAATAGCAGTTTTTCCTCTTGTCATGAAACTACAAGTATACAGAAATCTGTTGGTGCAAGTTGTCAATACTAGAAGGACGTTAAAGCCGTAAGAGTATTGTCCAACATCAAGACATCAAGCTGTATGATGACACTTGTATACAAATATTCTGCTGAGTTACCTGATACCAGTTAGTTTTCAGCGTACAATGTTGGATGTATTGAACGAATGCCGAGGCAGGAAAGCTTTAGTGCTATAATTAAATATATAATGCAAACTATAATTTCTAAGCTATATAATGCAAACTCTAATTTCTAAGCTCATCCTCTCTGTCCTTCATTTTAGGAATCAGTTTGACCCTAACAGTGCTCCTGTGACACTAGTGTATAGTCTACAGCTATATGCATTTCCCCTGGTTATTGAACTATAAGGCACATTTCCACTGGCTATCAAACTATTACGTACATTTATTCTGGCTATCAAACTATAACGTACATTTCTACTGGCTATCAAACCTTAGGTGCATTTCTACTAGCCATCAAACTGTAATGTGCATTTCTACTGGCTATCAAACTATAACGTACTCTTCTACTGGCTATCAAACCTTAGTAATACGTGGATTTATACTGGCTGTCAATCTGTAACGCATATTTCTACTGGCTGTCTAGGGGCTATCAAACTAAATTAAAAGTACATTTCTACTGGCTTTCAAGTTATAGATTAAACTGTATATTGTAAGTGACCATCTGGTTCCCACATTGGACCTGATTTCTGTACAGATGACACAGAGGAAAGTTTTTTTTCTAGAAAAACAAACAATTACAACTAACAGAAAGTATAATAAAGAACACTAAGAAAGAATTTACAATATAATGTTGGAAACTACATGGAAACAACAAATCAACTTGGGAACTGGCAGCTTAAGGCTTACATAGACGACTTTGTTCTCTTTATAATCGTCAGCATTGGCTACGGTTGGGTTAACTAGAGTCGTTAGGACGGTAATAGAGGGTAGATGTGTGTGTGTGTCCTTGACAATCAAGCATGATGTGTGTGTCCTTTGACGGTTAAGCATGGCATGATTAATGACGGGGATGACCTTTAACACGTAGAAAAAAGAGATTTCTATGACGTTGGAAGAACGATGATGGATGAAAGAGTTGTAACCGTACCTGATCCTAATACACAGTTGCCCCCCCCCCCCACCCCCCACCCACCCTCCTTCCCTCCCGCGAGTATCTGTTCCTTGTACACATTTGGACCCCAGGGATCTAATTCCCCTAACTATAACATTGTGTGTTGCATCACCCCTTGTTTATCATACTGCATTAAATATCATGATAGTATCTAATATGTAATCGCCTGCATTTTGTACTCTGGGACGTTCCCGTGAGTAGTGGGTCTTGGTATATCGGAAATCAGTTTAAACCTGCCGGAAACTTGGTTCTTTTAAACTCGACCACTGATAGATTCTTTTGAAAGGATACGTTTTCGTGCCAGCAACGATCACCCCAAAGTCTTCGTTGAAGCTAGCCCTCTTATCTACAGAGATGGGCTGAGACCATTAGCAATGCGTAGACAGCAGACAGACAGGCAGGCTGTGGACAGCGAGCTTGTGTCACCAACTCACGTAACAGACGGTATCGATAGTTGATAGGTAAAAAAAGAATACCTTCCCCTGCTTTATATTTTAGCTATTTCAAAATTGAATAAATCAACATTTCCCTGTTTGCTCCTCTTTACCTGAAGGATTCCCTTCGTGCGGCGGCAATGGTCCCCCGACTCCTGAATGGTAATGTGATTTGACATGTGACAGGCATTTGACAACGTCGAACACGCATTCTGTTGACCTGGGCATGTTCGCGACACGACCGACCTCCCAGCTAGGCGCTGTGGCGGTCTTTGTCAGGGTGGGAAAACTTAAATATTTGAGATCACGGGGCCAGGGTTAAAGTGTTTCCGACTGCGGATTCTTGAGTGTGAAGAGCAGGACCCATGACATCTGCTTACTGTTGCAATTTGCATCGGCATCAGAAATGCCGCAAATGCAAATCCGGCATGTCTCACTGAGGAACTCTTCCTCCCGTCTCGGAGCCTGGGCTTTCTCCCTGGCGTATGCCAGAGGATTAATATTCATTACCGAGGGATTACTGCAGGTAGGTAGTCATCGGAGGGATGGTGGCAACTCCTGGGGCTACGGTTTCCCACGCCGGGTGATCAATTGCATTAAGGCGTCGTCTGCTGTACCTAGACTCCTGTAAACATTGAGACAGGTGCCAGTGCATAGGTCTCCAACCAAAACCCCATGCGTATGAATTTTCAAAACCTGGAGCAATTTTATTTTTTATATTATTTATTATAGTTTCAAAACACGCGGAAACAAGACAAAATCATAAGACACCTGTGTGGATGATGATGATGATGATGATGATGATGATGATGATGATGATGATGACGACGACGACGACGACCACGACGAGGAGGTGGAGGACGATGATGATGATGACGATGATGACGACGACGACGACGACGACGACGATGATGATGATGATGATGCTGATGATGGGCGTGGTGGTGGTGGTGGTGTAGGTGGTGCATAAGTAATTGTTACTGAATATAAACCGATTGTGCGTGAAATGGATATGTCACCTTTTACACATAATAGTCCAAACTGAAGTTTTATTTGCATTCGATGCGCATGCATGAATGAACCAAGCAATGTTACACACCATGTTCTAAGAAAAGCGGACATCTGAAACGACAGACTGAAAATTATCGGAGCAGCCAGACATTTTTATCGGATTTTCTCTTTACTAATAGGTGTATGCCATCTTCAGCTCCATCCACATCCAATCCATATTCTCTTTCCCCGTCGTCTAAACCCATGCTATCCCCCCCCCCCCCCCCCCCATCTCCCTGCCTCTAGTTCCACGGGTAGGTAAGTAGCAGCTGTGATAGCGGCTATGGTCCCTCACTGTAGTGGTAGGTTGCTATCCCCGCCTGGTCACTGCCCACCCCCACACACCCGGTCGCACCGGACACTATAGGAAAACAAAGGAGTGGTCAGTCCACGGCTTTCAGCTGGCGTCGTCTGCAGACGCTTGGTATCGCATCAACCGAGCGCTCACATTTGACAGTTTAATTAAGATCTGACCAATTTGAGTCAAGATAGGGGTATGAATCTGAAGAGAACAATAACCGTGGGATGATGGAACCGGGGACGTAAAACAGCTGCCAAAACTGAAATTTCGGGAGTTCGAGTTCGGTTTTTTTCTTTTTTTTTTTTTTTTTTGGCGTTCAGCACTGCGATATCAACAATAAGAATGAATTCTAGTATTCCATTGGCTCTGTGTCAGGCAGAACGTCATTTCCGGCGTACGAAACGGACATCTGAGTGATGAGTGATGGCACGTGCATCAAAAACATATAATTTCCGGACACATGACCTTCCTTGTCACTCAGCATGTTACAACATCTCGTTGGCCAGGCAACAGTGGTCTATCACGTTCCTCTGTCAACGTCAGCGCAACCCCAAAATGGTGCCATCCTTCCAGTAATAAGGACAATAAAGGTTTTTGGGAGGAATTGACAGGTTGCTGATTTAGTGCAGCGTGCATGCAATTTTGATTCTATGGAAGGCTGCCCCCGAGAGTAATAGGTGATCACCTCTGGATCTCTTTATCCCATTTGTCAAGGACCGTTCCTCTTGTTTAGTATATATTAAAGCCTAATTTGTTGTAGATCTGTCATTATTAACAGCTGGAACGCCAGCTGGGACGCCGCTCCATGCGTCCCAGAACACAAGAACCCTTCACATTATCCCCGTGCCGTAACAATGACTAGAACATGATGAGATCTGCGCGGGACACCCATCCTCTGATCACATTTTGATAGTCTAGTAGTTGTTGTGATTGAATCCTGCTCACTACACAGAAGAGGAGGGACCCAGTCCTTTGTGAACGCGATGGTATTCAAACCGAGAAAACATATTTTACACGCATATTACATGCTAGGAAAATTGGCTCGCCACCGCTGACAAGGGCCTAATCAAGCTCTGCAACCTGCGGCCAGCGTCCGTGGCTTTGTCTCGTTCGTCAAGTCAATTTTTCAGCAATTGGGTTTTGATTGTTGCTCGGCATTTATAATGTTGTAGTGTGACTTTTTTGTGTGTTTGAACAATGCCAAGAGAAGCAAAGGATGGGGGCGCAAAAGACTATTACAGTCTCATCATTTCAGCAAGCGTTAAATGCAATGAACAAATTGGGCAGCTGTGCGATCAGAGGCGATCGACAGGTGATGACTTTACATACAGAGCGCCACAGAGTGGGGGGGGGGGGGCTCAAATATAATCTAAAACTTAGACTAGGGTGCCAGAAGTAACGTTAGAAAAAACATAATTAACAACGATTCTTAATCGAGTTTATAACTGCGGAGTAATGGATGTCTACATGCTTTTGACACATAGAATATCACAACGATGAATACAATTGCCATGAATAACCATGGCTGCTCTAATATGCCACATGAGAAACTCAATATGGCTTGCTGCTTTTTGCCACGTATTTTTAATCAGGAAAAAAGCACGGCACGAAAATAAAAAGAGGTCCATGCACCAGGACCCTCTGCTTTGCGATAGCCATGATAGCAGTCAGCCATTATAATTGAAAATATAGCCATGGGGAGGGTCATATCCAACTTCCTATTGTATGACGTTAATCAAGACGTGTGGCCTCTTATTTCAGTATATGGAGACAAGAGAGACATGAAGCTTTATTTACTCTTACATCAATGCATGAAACAGGTTTACATAAAAAATAAAGCATGTACTACAAAAGCGTGTATTACAGATGCACTACTAGTAAGGTGGGGGGGGGGGGGGGGGGGGGGGGGGGGGGGGGGGGGGGGGGGGGGGGGGGGGGGGGGGGGGGGGGGGGGGGGGGGGGGGGGGGGGGGGGGGGGGGGGGG
>JAAUYG010029424.1_pt1 | contig 15498 bp, 6 predicted proteins | sample 7278091 | NCBI WGS metagenome assembly JAAUYG01 (sample SAMN14350201, study PRJNA611818) | marine sediment metagenome | isolation source: surface marine sediment (0.6m) | place: French Polynesia: Moorea | collected 2018-08 | reverse complement strand
GATCGTTCCTGTCAAAAATCTAGCTCTCTCTATTCTCTCAACTTCATTTCCAGCATACACTTGAGATGTCTTATTTGATTCAATACATTTTATTTAAGCGAACCGTGAGACATAAGTTCCTCACAATTTTTGTCTAGCTTAAAAGAAACAGTTAAATTACCTTTCCATTTATTTATTTATTTCTTAAGCGTGGTTCAAAAATCTAGACATTAGGGTTACACTTTTAGCCTTGAGCCAATCACCAAAACCTATGCTCAACATGGATTTCACGCTTTTAGACTTCTAACAAAGTGTAACCCTGGTTTGAAAAACGCCCTCTTTTCTCTATTTTTTTGTCCTCTATAGAGAAACAATACTTAATACAGAAAGGTATTTGACTTAATACAGAAAGGTATTTGGTAAATGACTCAAATCACTTCTACTGGTTACTCCCCAAGCACTCTATCAAAACTCCCTGCTATCCGAACCTTTCAGATGGATGGGGGTGGTATCGGCAGCATACCCAATGCTGTTAATCTCTTCCGAGGCGATGTCAACCTACCTTTGGAATTGATATCCCTTCCAGGTCGAGGAGATCTCGATGTTAAAGTCGCCATCATGTACCAGAGTAATATTCAAAATCTGGTGGATACTTGGAATCTAGAAGCATCGACGGGGATTCTGGGCTTGGGGTGGAATATGCCCTATGAAATGATTGCGATTGATAATAAAACGACGGGTTCTACCTACGATGATCAATATTACCTCGTTTCTGGCGGAGGGGCTAATCGACTGCATCAAGACGGAGTAACTGAGGATGGGGCTTGGAATTTTGAGACGGAAGACTATCAACCTTGGGATATTCGCTACTACCCACAAGAAGAAAGATGGGTGATTATCAAGGAAAACGGGGTGAAACAGGTTTATGGAGGTAAGCAAGACAACTTCCCAGAAAATAACCCATACATTCAATGGGGCGTGAAATGGGGCGGTAGGAATGGCAACTGGATTGATAGCACTATCAATACGTCAGGACAGGAACAGTTTGCACAGGCTTGGAATTTAGCAGAAATCCAAAATACTTGGGGAGAAAAAGTTACCTTTAACTACGAAGTTGATTTAGAGCAAATTGGTATCGGTGGTTATCAATATACCAGGAATACTTACTTAAAACAAATTACTTCTTTAGATGCACGTACTGTTACTTTTAACTATAAAGATAAACAATATGATGAGCAAATAAGGGAGTATCAGATTCCCCATCAATATACTGGACAATCAAACCGTCATGCTTATCAAGATAGGTATGAAACTAAATTTCTTGATTCCATTGAGGTGAGACAAGAGGAATCATCGCTGTTATTTTCTCTCCAGTTTGATTATGAGTTAAATAATGTTTCCTTAATTGATTTTAATAATGCGGATTTCTCTAAGCGTTATCTAACAGGGATAACCCAGAACAATGCTGATGGAGAATCTCTACCAGGTTACAAGTTTGAGTATTACACTGAAAGCGCAGATATAAATGAAAATACTCATCGGGGCGCGTTAAAAGATATTACCTATCCCGCAGGTGGTATTGCTACTTTTAGTTATGAAAAAGAAAATCTAGTTGGGACATCTCATAAAACCAATATCTCTGGTAACGGAAAACCTCGTGTTTGGTTTGGTGGTGATTATGTTGTTGTTGCTTATTATGATGATAGTCGGGGGAATTTAGATGTCAAAGTATATAGCTGGAATGGTAATTGGATCAGTTATCAACCAAGTAGTGGAGGATTTAATTTTAAGCTAGATATTGATAGTTTGCAGGTAATAACTCAATCTGATTTCTTTGCCCTAAGTTTCAAGGTCAATTCCCAAATGAATGTTTATCTATTTCATCAGGAAATGGGACGATTTGGACAATGGGTTTATGAAAATTACTCTTTGAATTTAGATTCAAGTGATGTCCAAACACACCTTGCTGTTGGCAGTGATTTTGTAGTTGCTTGCGCTTCTGGTGGGACAGAATTAGGTCGGTATGTTTGGAATCAGCAGTTAAAGAGTTGGGATGATAAAAGTACAACTATAAGTAAAGGTAATTATGCTTTAGCTGCTTTAGGTAATTATTTCACCATCGGTATCTATGATTCTGCTTCTAAAGACAGTGAATTAGCGTTATATTACCTAGATGAAATTGACAAACAATGGACTAGAGAAACTATTGGAAGTATTAGTCGAGTTGAAGCAGACCAGAAAGGTAATCCCTATCTCAATTGGTCTTTAGGTAACAACTTCGCAATAGCAACCTTTATTAAAGCGTTTGGCAACAACATTGACTATGAAGTGCGGGTCTATCAATGGAATGCTGATTTTAATATCACTTCACCTCTGAGGAATTCCTACAGCTTACCTCAAGATACAAAACAACCTTTTGCTTATTCTGTAGCTAATAGTAGCTTAGTGGCAAATGTTGGACATCTTTGGCGATACAATGGCAGCGAGTGGAAAGAAGATAATCTGAGGGTTGGAAATGAAGCAACTAAATTTGCTTATGGTTCTGATTTAGCCATAGCCTCAAGTTCAAATGGCAGTGAGATAAAAGCTTACGATCCTTATCGAGATCGCTGGACAACTCCTGATATAAATGGTTCGTGGTCAAGAGATGAATACCAACCCACAATCAGTGGCAACTTTGTCACGATTGGAAACGCAATTTTTCAGATAAATAATCAAGGGCAACTCAATAAAGATAGACAATCAATTCCATCGGGGATTAAGCCAGATAGCATTATTAACCGCGCTCCTTTTTATATTGCTTGTGAGACGAATAATGGACAATCTCAGATATTTTTCTTGAAAAATGGGAAGGTTGTTGATACTGATTTTGTAGACGAAAGAATTTATGTTGATAATGAAAGCAGCAAAGGCAAATCAGGAACAAATTTAGCTGGATTTAATGCTTTTGTTACTTACAAAGGAAATAATTTTGACCAGGCTTCTAGCTTAAACCTCTATTACGTTGCCAACGAATCAATCAAAGACAGGATTATTGATTTTTCTGTAGTGACAGTTACCATCAATGATGGATATCAGATAAGTCAGACGAGCTACGATTACGATTCAGGTAAGATAGTCATTAGTAGTCAAGGAATAGTTACTCAATATCCTCATGTTACGGTAATACAGGGTAGCGAAAGTCCTCGGTTAACTCCTTTTGGAAAAACTGAATATTACTTCTTTAATGGACTTTCAGCAGGAGGTTTAGGGTTCCAAGATTTTAAGGGAGGAGTACGGCCCTATTATTACAGTTTATTGCATGGTTCTTTGTACCAACGAAAAGATTATAATTCCACAGATGATGAGGTAAATCGTCAAACTGTCGAGTATTACATAGAAACAGAACGACAGCGATTAGGAGAGTCAAGTAACGTTAATTTATACGGTTTCTATATCCAACAACAACGCGAGGAAAGTATTCTCTATAGCAAAGAAATTAGCAGCATAGACTCAAATGGAAACCAGTCGAATGTAGGAGTAAAACGAGAGGTTGAGTATGAATATGATTCGGCGACGGGATTATTAAAGAAACAAACAACTTACAACTACAATAGTTTGGGGGAACGGGAAATACTAACACAAACCTCTGTTTATGGTTGGGAAAAATATGAGGCATTAAAACAACAGAATATTCTCACTCCTGTTGTTCAAACGACTAGCAAAACTAACGAGCAAACAACAGAGATCGCTGTTTCTACTTGGAAAGATTGGGGACAGGGAAAATGGGGTTTATACAGAACCTATCAAGGACTTAATGAAGATGCTGTTTTTGAACAATGGGATAGTAAAACTGAACCGCCAAAAACAGATTGGTTGAAAGTTTCAGAAGTTATTTCTCGTACTTCAAATGGAGTCGCACAGGATTCGATTGATGTCGATGGAATTCACAGTTCAATTCTATTAGATAATAAGCAATTTTATCCAATCGCCCAGTTTGTCAATGCCAGTGTTGAAGAGGCAACTTATACAGGGTTTGAAGCTTACGAAAATCTCAGTGATTGGGTTGTCAATCAAGGAAATATAACGGATTTAATTGTAACAGGAGATGCTCATACAGGTGTTTCTAGTTTGCAACTTAACCCTAATGTTACTCTCACTAAACAAGCACTTCTGACGATAACAAATCCCGATCAAATTTATATTGTTTCTGCTTGGATTAAAACAGAATCAGGGTTTGAGACAGATGGGGGACAAGGGTCAGTTAGGCTACAATTTTACAATGATAATAACCCAGTGGGACAACCTATTGCTGTGTCTATTGACTCCACTGATAACGAGTGGACATATTGGCATTATGCGATTAATCCTAATCAAATTCAGGGAACACAGTTAGGACTAGAGATATCTAATCAAAAAACATCTACATCTCTTTTGCTAGATGATATTTGCTTTGTACCATTGATGGGTGGTTTCCAAGGAAATGTCTATGAACCTAAGTACAAAATTGTTAGCGCACAACTTGGAAATAGTGGCGATACTGTGCGGAATTTCTATGATTCGTTCCAACGCAAGGTAGCAGAGATTGGACTTTCTGAGACAGTTAATGGGGTTACGACAACTTATTTAACTCGACAAGGAAATGATGAAGCAACTGATGTCTTTCCTCAAAACGAACCGAACAGTGTTCTCAGTATTATTGCAGCAGAAGGAGGAGTCTATGCTAACTTTACCAATGGCGAACAATGGCAAGAAGATTGGCAAACCCACCCTACCCCAGGAGAGGAAGTCAACCCACCCCTAACCCAACCCACCCCCAGCCCAACCCACCCCCAACCCCTCCCAGGAGGGGAGCAGGAGGGGAGCAGGAGGGGAAATAATTGGCGGGTAGAAAATAATGCCTTAGTTCATACTGGAAAGACCTCGGACAGTATTACTTACCAACCTACTGCCTCTTTTACTAACTATGGCGTGCGCTTATCAGTCCATCCATCGGGGACGCTACAACAACCGTTAGGCATTCGCATTAGTAATCAATTAACTATTACCTGGACACAAAATAAGGGTTGGACTCTAACGCTTAATGGTACATCTTCCCAAGTTGCTAACACAGGTTCTATCCCCCACGAATGGTTATTAGTGGCTGCCAATAATACAGTTTTATTCTATGCTGATGCTCAACAGATATTTGCCCAAACTATCGAGGATGATATTACTGGTGGGCTAGAGTTATTTACCGCAGATAAAGTTAGTTTCTTTAATATAGTCACCTTTAAAAATCCCCAAATTGGCATTACCTATACCGATGGTGCAGGGAAAGAACGGCAAACCCAAGCATTAGAAGGAACAAACTGTCTCGTAACAGAAACAGTTTATGATGTTTTAGATCGTCCCGCCATAGCCACTAAAACAGCGCAGTTTGACAATAGTCTCTTTAGCTATCGGCAAGGATTTGTTAAGAGTATAGATTGGGAGTCGGGGGTACTGACGGGAGAAGTTGCTGATTATTATCCCGAAGATGAAGGTTATCCTTACAGCAGGACGGTATATGAAACGTCACCCTTGAGTCGTCCTATCCAGCAAGGAATACCAGGGAAAGCGTTTGCTATTGGCAATGGTAATACTCATATTGTCATCAGTGAGTATGGTACAAATGTCCAAGGATTTTTTGCGGAAGATTCTTATCCATCGGGACAATATTTAGTGGATAAGGTTACTGATGCGGACGGGACACCTGTTTATACCCTTCGAGATCAATTAGGACGCACTTTAGCTCAAAAAGCAGGCCCTATTGCCACAGATAGTGATATTTATCAAATCACTCGCAGTGTTTATGATGCGGCGGGAAATGTGGTTAAGGTGTTGCTTCCCAATAACTTTGTCCCCCCCGCTGGTTCGCAACCCGACGCTTGGGAAATCATGATGGAGTATGATTTCCTGGGACAAATGACCAGTCAAACTAACCCAGATTCTGGAACTTCCAAGTATATCTATGATAAGGCTGGTCGTCCTCGGTTTATGGTCGATGCAGAGGGGTTAGCATCGGGAATCATTCTCTATCAGAAATATGATGTCATTGGACGCTTAATTGAAGAAGGCTGGTTTTCGGGAGACTGGGAAACCGAGAGTGCCACCTTACAGGAAGAAGCGGATGCTAACCCGAATTATCCCAAACAAGGTAACTGGCGTAAACGTTCTATTTTTGATGGGGATGGTTCAAATCCTTACTTAATCGGTCGTTTATGGAGGGTTTTGAGTAGTAATCAAGGAGACGGTAACACCGATGTCGAAGAAGTCTATGATTATGACGAGTTTGGTAATGTAGCGAGTAAAACCCTGACGGTTACGGGGTATGCAGCGCAAACGGTTCGCTATGAATACGATAATCTCGGCAATGTGATCAAAGTTCACTATCCCGATGACAGTAATAGTATTCCTGAAGTGGTTTACCGCTATAATAGTTTGGGAGAAACCATTGCCATAGGAACAGCCCAAAATACTCAACGGTTTGCGACTTATACCTACAATGCCGATGGCAGTTTAGCAACAACTAACTTAAATAATCGGGGAATACAACGCAATCTTAACTATAACTCTCCTGGTTGGCCAACCCGCATTGGTAATGAGAAAGCAGATAACTCCCTAGTGATGGAACAATCTCTTGCTTATACAGAAGATGGTTATCAGGGTTCGGGATATTACAACGGGAATATTGCCAAAAATAGCATTAATTACGGGACTTGGGATAATGCACCCTCAAGTTATGACTATCAGTATCAGTACGATCAGTTGGGACGGCTAGAAGTTGCCCAAAATCCTCAAAATGAGCAAGCTAGTTTAGGGGTAGATCAACCGACAACTTACGATCTCAATGGCAATATTGAAACCTTGAAACAGGGTGACACCACCAATGAGTATGAATATGTCCAGAATACGGATAAGGTAAACGAGGTTAGTAACGAGAGCGAACCGCAAAACTATACCTATGATGCCAATGGGAATGTTAAAAGTGCTTCTCATCGCCAGATTTCTAACATTGATTATGACCCCTTAAGTCAGTTAACCACTCAGATACAGCTTGAGGGAGAAACATCCGTTTTCTTTAAGTATGATGGGGGAGATCGACGAGTCTTGAAAACATCTCAGGATAGTTCAGAAACTCAAACCGCAGCGAAGTTATACATTCATGGTTTGAATGACTATCCCCTGTTGGAAGTGAGTGACCAACCCGTACAGTATATCTATGGTCTTAGTGGGTTGGTTGCACTGGTAAACGATGGCAAGGTTTACACGGTATTAAAAGATCATCTGGGTTCTACTCGTGTGGTGGTGGATGAAGCAGGAACGGTAATTGCTGCCTTTGATTATCTGCCCTTTGGAGACTTAATGGGGTTTGCTTACGGAAATCCAGAGATTATTAGTTATCGCTATACGGGACAGGAGTTTGATGCGGAGTTAGGGCTATATAACTATCGAGCGCGATTTTATGATCCGCGTTTGGGAAGGTTTTATGCGACCGATCCTGCGGGACAATTTGCCAGTCCTTATCTGTATGGGGGTAATAATCCGATTAATGCGATCGATCCTGATGGAAAGTTTGTCGGAGCTTTAATCTTTGGTGTAACTACATTGCTTAGTGCTTATTTTGCAGGGAGTGCTGCTAATGATAACGAGCTCAATCCAACAAAATGGGATTGGCGTTCTGGTAAGACATGGGGGTTTATCACAGCAGGTACTCTAGTTGGAGCTATTACTGGGCATTTTGGGGGTGTTCTTGCCAAAGGAATTGGAGGAATTCGTGGTGGAATTGCTGGGGGCTCAGTTGGAGGAGGAATTGACAATACTGTTTTAACTGCTATGGAAGGGGGCAATATCGCTCGCGGAGCACTATATGGAATCGGGGGAGGCGGATTGTTGGGGGGTGTTTTTGGTAAGTTAGGACCGAAATTAAGTAGGAGTTATGGTCAATTGAAGATCAGAAGAGCAGGAGGATATCAACAACCTGTTCCTAGTGCCCGCACAGATCCAAGGGGTTTTAATAGATATATTAATGGATTACACAGTGAAGAAGTAGCTCTAATTCGTCAACAAGGTGGTGCCATAAAAGACCGTATTGAGAGGGGTCTAAGGGATCCTGGCGGATTGCATGAATGGCTAGAAGTTGGACAATTGGAGCAGGTGAGACGCTGGGGGATGAGAGCAGAACAGATTAAGAGATTTACTAACCCAATAAAATCTCAAGGCCAATATTTGCCTATGTTCAATTGGGTGGATAACACAGGAAATCCAATACAGGTTTTTCACAGAGGCTATCCCAATGCTCACAGATATAATAGCGATCTTATTCGTGATTCTGCTGGATTTTTCACATACAAATGGAGATTACATAATTCAGGATTAGCGGTAAATCCTCCAAGAGGTCTTCGAGGACTGAATCCTTTTAGCGCATTTACCCCTAAAGAATATTTACTGTTTCCATTTAGTTAACGCTCAAATTTCTAATATAAAGAGCTTAACCAATTAAGTTCTTTATATTATGCCAATAAACCATGAAAATTACGACTCAAAACTAATCAATCCGACCCCATAACAAGCTCTTGTAGGGTGTGTTAGCGACAGCGGATGCTGCTGGCGAAACTTTACTTAATATCGGAAACGATTGAAAATTGGTCGCGATCGCTCTAAGTTATTTGAAGTTTTGTAAATTAATCCACGCAAAAATAGGCATTGGAGATGTAAACAAATATTTCGCCAACAGGGTCGAGATAGCGTAACGCACCAAAACAAACGATAACTTATCTGCTCAACTTTGATCGCAATTTCCTGTCCTTGAATGGGAAACGAATTATCAAATCAACACTTTAACCAAACAAAGGAGAATCTGAAAACATGAAAATCCCAACTCAAAACCCATCGATCCGATCGCCCTAACAGGAAATATCAAACCCTTATATCTTGTCCCATGAAAATGGATTGAACTATCAAGTAAACCCTCAAATCAAACAAAGGAAAAACTAATTCAGCTTAATGCGAATTTGTAAATCATGAAAATTTGGAGGCAACAAAACTCAATCTGATCGCCCTAACAGGAAATATCAAAACCTTACTTCTTGTCCCATGAAAAAGGATTGAACTATCAAGTAAACCCTCAAATCAAACAAAGGAGAATCTGAAATTATGACAGTACCAATAGGAACGATACTAGCTTACGGAGGCTTAGTTGACGGTAACGCTAAAGGACAATTACAAAGTCAAGGATGGCTTGTCTGCGATGGAGAAGAATATTCAGAAGACGAGTATCCAGAACTAGATAACACGATTGGGGTTTATTACGGAACTCCCTCACGCCCTGGAATGTTTAAGGTTCCCGATTTGCGAGGGCGTTTTGTCCGAGGGGTAGATGCTGGAGCAGGACGAGATCCTGATGTGGAGTCTCGCAGTGGTGGACATCAACAGACTAAACTTGGTTCAGTGCAGGAGGATGAGATGCAAGCTCACAAACATGAAGATTCAGGTCATACTCATCAGACTGCCACTCATCGGTATGCAGGAGGTCTTAATACAAATACCCCAAAAAACGGGGCCGAACTTACAAATTGGGAGCGCATGCAACCAGTTTCAGACAGACGAAGACGTGGCAGAGCTAATCTTGGAGAGCCTGCGCGATCTTCTGCGGGAAACGTGCGTTATGGACAAGAAACCCGCCCCAAGAACATCTATGTTAATTGGATCATCAAGGCTAGGGATGTGTAGCTGATTCCTAAGTAGAGAAATAGGGCGATCGCTTTGACTTTCCGACTAGAAGTTAGGGGGTGATCGTTTGTGGGGAACTGAAGGTGCGATCGCTTTGAATTTCAGAACAGAAGTTAGGATGCGATCGCTTGTGATGAATGGAAGAGGCGATCGCGTTAAATTTCCAACTAGAAGTGAGGGTGCGATCGTTTGTGTTTAACAGAAAGTGCGATCGCGCTTCATTTCAGAGCGGAAGTTAGGGTGCGCTCTCTTGTGGTGAATGAAAGGTGCAATCATGTTGAATTTCAGCCCGGAAGTTAGGATGCGATCGCTTGTAGTGAATAAAAATAGGGGTGGTGGTAAAAAGGAAAGGATAAGACTCAGTCGATTCTTGACAGCTAACCTAATGTAACTGTAGTCTAGCACTCTGTCAATTTTGAAATGAAAGACAGGACAATTATCCAAAATCTAAAATCTAAAATTATCCGAACCAGTTCTTCAAAACTATCTTGATAAACCAATAGGAGTATATCATGGCTTCATGCGATCCTTTTAGTATCGATTTTTCAGGGAGTGCCCCAGAGCTGTTTAATAAGATATCATCATTAATTCATCAGCATGGTGGTAGTATTTCAGGCGATTCATCTGGTGGTACGTTTTCTGTACCTATTCCTGTATTTGGTACAGTTGCAGGCACTTATTCAGTGTCCGGGCAAACTTGTACAATTCATATTACTCAGCGTTCCTTCTTTCTCCCATGCACTACCATTGAATCCTTTATTAGGGAAAATATCCCAACTGTAGAAAGGACAGCTCTTACCACATTAGTAGCTATTATGGCTTCATGCGATCCTTTTAGTATTGATTTTTCAGGGAGTGCCCAAGATTTATTCAATAAGATATCAATATTAATTCATCAGCATGATGGTACTATTGCTGGTAATTCATCCAGTGGTATGTTTTCCGCTCCTGTTCCTGTATTTGGTGAAGTCGAAGGCACTTATTCAGTGTCCGGGCAAACTTGTACAATTAATATAACTAAGCGTTCTTTCTTTCTCCCATGCACTTCCATTGAAACGTTTATTAGGGAAAATATCCCGGCTGTAGAAAGGACCGCAATTACCGATTTTTAGTGGCACTTTATCGTCTTTAAAAATCGCTATAATGGCTGTCAATTCAAGGGGTTCCGTCGCAAAAAGTACCAGATGTAAATTTTTCCAGGAAATGAGGGCTAAATAAAGACCGGAAGTGAGGGGGCGATCGCTTGTAGGGAATGGGAGATGCGATCGCGTTTAATTTCAGAAGTCAAACCTATAAATTAAACCAAGATTCTCATTCCTCTCCTGGTTTGGTTCCCCTCCTTGGAGGGGTTAGGGGTGGGTTGGGCTTAGTGGGTTAAGTTAGAGGTGAGTCAAAAAGCGTTACCATTATCATACTCATGGCAGTTAAGATTATTCCCTACAATCCACTATTAAAAGAAAGAGCTAGGGAACTTCGCAAAAACATGACCCCTGGTGAAGTCACCCTTTGGAAACACCTTAAAGGAAAGCAAATGTGTGGCTATGACTTCGATCGCCAACGTCCCATCGATCAATTTATTGTTGACTTTTATTGCAAAAAGCTGATGCTGGCAATTGAGATTGATGGTTCTTCCCATGATAGTCCCGAAGCACAAGACCAGGATGCAGAAAGACAAGGGCGTTTGGAGTCCTTGGGAGTGCGATTTTTGCGGTTTCGGGAAGAAGAAGTTTGTGGTGAGTTGGAGGGGGTTTTGAGGGTGATTGAGGATTGGATTAAGAGTCAGTCAATCCACCCCTAGCCCAACCCAACCCCAGCCCAACCCACCCCCAACCCAACCCACCCCCAGCCCCTCCTCGGAGGGGAGCAGGAGGGGAGCAGGAGGGGAGCAGGAGGGGAGCAGGAGGGGAATCGGAAGTAGTGCGATCGCTTGTAGTGAATGGAAGGTGCGATCGCGTTGAATTTCAGAGCAGAAGTTAGAGTGCGATCGCTTGTAGTGAAGGGAAGGTGCGATCGCGGAGAGTTTGTTCCTCCTGGGTTTGACGCGCCTAAAGCTTGCAACAGTTCAATCTTTGGTGGTAATTTTTCTACTACTCTTCCAGGAGGTCAAAATCAATCTGGCTCAGTAGTAGTTAATTTAAAATTGATTAAGAGTAATTTGGCATGATATATAATCATAATCTGAAGATTTTAGCCTTTTTCTTCGTCTAAACTACACTTTAATGTTTATTCGCTCTACTTAGCCTTGATTGATATTACTTTGGGAATTTTGAAGAATCAAACTTAGTTTTTTCTGAAGGAGGATTGTACTTGGGAGAATTGAGGTAGTTTAAATTCAAGAGATATTGACTAATGGAAATGAGTAAGATTGCTAATGCAATATAAACTACATCACTTATTTGTTTAATCTGTAAATTAAGCATTTGCTTAAATAGACTAACAATTAAAGCTACTACAATTACATTGACTAATTTGCTTTTAAGTTCTTCTAGGGTTTCACTCTGTAAAATACTGGAATCATCTTTATGTTTGATATCTATTTCTGAGATAAATAATTCATAAATACCCAAGGCAAAAATTAATAAAACAATGCCTATTAAATAATAGTCGATCCCACCAATAATATAAGCTACTATCGTAACAGTTGTTTCTCCTTCTGGATCTTGGGCATCAAACTCTAAAACTAATCCTGACCAAATATCAATAGTTCCCACAACAATCAAACATAAAGCACTTAGTAAACTAAAGATAACTGGAGCTAAAATAAAAAACCGAAAATTCCAAATAAGTGCTTCAAAAACCGACTTAATTTTTTTAATTCTTATTAGTGTTTTGTTGGCCATCAATTAATATTTGTTTAGCTGTTAAGTCACCCAGTATAAATAAAATCAACTAGTTAAGAATGTTAGTAGTCATTTGTCATTTGTAAGTTGCCATGCTTACTCTTAACTTAATATCTCTTAACTGATTTCGCTTTATTTTGTCTTATCTACTGAGAAAGTTGATATCTTTTAATTTTAATACTAATTTGAATACAGCTAATGTTAATTAAAAAAAGTTAGAAAAAACAAAGCAATCAAAATAATCTTATTGACAAAGTTTTTTCTCATTTGGTTTCACATTAGGATTAATAGCACAGGATTAATGGCACTCATGTGCCGTTCGCCATCAGGCGCAAACAAAGACACATAGTTGAGGTCACGAATGGGTGAGGTTTATTCAAAAGCCCGTCCTAAAGGATACCGCTTCGCATATGACGACCATCGCCGCCTGTAATGCTTTTGGATGTCGAACCCGAAGGGCTACTCGCTATAAAGAGCTAAGCGGTACTAGTGTTCTGTCAATTAATTAATGATGGGTAAAACTATTGAAATTCTCTTCCTTGTCCCCTTGTCTCCCTTGTCTTCCTTGTCCTGCCTCAACCCATCAATTCAAACTTGATGAGCTACTAGTATGCCCCCGCAGATTTTTGATTAACTCTACTGTTTTGGTGTCCCAGAGTTGAATATGGCGATCGCTTAAAACTTCAAATCAGACAATTAGTGTATATTATCTATGTACATAATAGTGCAAACAAGCCAACAATAAGCGAAAAATAAGAAGTAATTTTTGATGATAAATTTGTAGTGACTTGCTATGGTTAGCTTCGCTACATTTGACAGGTTTTTCATCCCAACTCTCAATCAAAGATTAGAGAGCGACGAAGGGGTACTCCCCGCATGTATTCTCACCCTAATAAGGTTAAAATATGGCACAAGATACAAAATCTAATTCCGAAAAATGGTGGCAAACAGGCGTAATTTACCAAATATATCCATTAACTTTTGCTGATGCCAATGGTGATGGAGTGGGAGATTTACAGGGAATCATCAAAAAACTAGACTATCTCAATGATGGTAATTCTAATAGCGAAACATCTCTCGGAATTGATGCTATCTGGTTATCTCCAATTAATCAGTCACCGATGATTGATAATGGTTATGATATCAGTGATTATTATGATATTAGCGATACATTTGGTACTTTAGAAGATTTTGAAACTTTATTAGCCGAATCTCATAAGCGAGGGATTAAAGTAATTCTCGATCTAGTAATTAATCACACTTCCAATCAACATGGTTGGTTTTTAGAATCTAGTTCTAGTCAAGATAATCCTAAAAGTGACTGGTATCATTGGCAAGATCCTGCACCCAATGGCGAAGTTCCTAATAATTGGCTATCTTATTTTGGGGGAACTGGCTGGACTTTTAATGAAGCCAGAAAACAATATTATTACCATAGTTTTCATGAAAATCAACCAGATCTCAACTGGCGAAATCCTGAAGTCAAAGCAGCTATTTTCCAAATGATTAGGTTTTGGCTCGACAAAGGAGTTGATGGTTTTCGCCTAGATGCTTCTAGTGTCTATAGTAAGGATGAATATTATCGATATAATCCAGTCAAGTTTGGCGCAACCAATAAAAATAATTATCATAATTATCACCATCTTTATGACAAGAACTTGCCAGAAAATCATCAATTGATTCGGGAAATTAGAAAAATTGTCGATGAATATGATGAACGAGTTTTGATTGGTGAGACTTTTATCGATAACAGACTATACGATTCAACTATTTTTTATGGTGTTAATAATGATGAATTACATCTAGCATTTACGTTTGAGTTTCCTTTTAGTCCTTGGTATCCTGGCTATCTACAACGGGAAATAGCGAAAAAAGAGCTGATTACGCCTCCAGGAGCATGGCCAACTTATTTCTTAGATAATCATGATATTCCCAGACATTTATCTCGTTGGATTGAGTGTAGTTTGTGTACTAATCCCTTAGGAATTGCTCAGGCAGCAGCAGCTATCTTACTAACAGTTAGAGGCACTCCATTTCTTTACTATGGTCAAGAAATTGGCATGGTTGATAATTTGGATATTCCACCAGATAAGATTCAGGATAAAGTCATAGTTAAAAGTGAAACTGAAGAGTTACCACCACTGCGAGACGGAGCGCGTACGCCCATGCAATGGAATGATACTGTCAATGCTGGATTCAGCTTTGGTAAAGATATTGAACCCTGGCTGCCAGTGCATCAAAATTATCAAGAAGTTAATGTAGCTGAACAATTAAAAGATAGAGACTCAATTTTTCACTTTTATCGACAGTTAATTAAGGCAAGAAAAAATAGTGAACCGTTACGTATTGGCGACTGGGAAACATTAATTGATTATCCTTATGAACACTTAGCTTATATTCGAGAAACTAAATCTGAAAAAGTTTTGATTATTATCAATTTTTCTTATGAAAAAGATTTAGAAATAGATGAATTTATCCCAAGAGAAAATTGGCAAGTTCTAGTTTCTAATGTCCTGGAAACTGGCAAAATTATCGATTTGCCGTCAACTCTCCAGCCATTTGAAGTATCAGTATTAAAGAAGGAATAATAATCAACAATCAAAGATTAATCATGACTAGAATTTTACTGACAAAGTTTTTGTTCGCTGGGTTTCACATTAGGATTAGTAGAAAGATAATTGGCAAGGCGATCGCATCCTAGAGTTAAGAGATTATCTAAATCTAAATTCCACCAAAATAAACCTTGTTGTTCTTCAGCACTAATAATAAATTGGTCATCCCCACTAAAAGCCAAACTATTTATTTGACTGGTATGTCCTCGCAGGTTTTTAATTAACTCCCCTGTTTGAGTATTCCAGAGTTTAATATGGCGATCGCCACTTCCAGAAGCTAAAGTTGTACCATCGGAATTAAAGCTAATAGTAGTTACTCCGTCTTGATGTCCTGT